>JACKQG010001666.1_pt1 | contig 30175 bp, 28 predicted proteins | sample 8237621 | NCBI WGS metagenome assembly JACKQG01 (sample SAMN15677084, study PRJNA649215) | marine metagenome | biome: marine; feature: Black Sea; material: saline water; isolation source: suspended particulate matter (SPM) from the Black Sea western gyre | collected 2013-06-09/2013-06-10 | depth... | reverse complement strand
ACCCCCCTGAAAAGAGGTGTATGCTCCAGGAGCAGGGGTTGGATCTTGATAAGGTGGTCCAACCGGGTGGTGGACCCGCTGCATATGGACGCTGCAGAGGTTTTGCCTGAGGGCAAATACCAAAGGGTTGTCGAGGCCCGCAGCTTGCTTTGCTACTGAGCCGTAAGGGCGTTAGCTGTCGGCATGTCGAAATTAGGATGCAGACTAAAGATTTCTCCGGCATTTGTGAGCCAATCGGTTTTGCGTGGTGAAAAGCTGACTAAATATACGTCTCGAAAATTCTACGACTTATTGACTTTATAGGAAGTTATTGAGGCTTGGATTCTTGCCTCGCATCTGGAATAATGGAATGGTGGAATAATCGAACGCTGATTTTTAAAGGAAGTTGCCCATTTTTTCATTTTCCTGTCAAGGCAGACTTCACCAACAAACCAGCGACCCATTTACCCAGTACCCATTATTCCATCATTGCAGTATTGCAATTGTGAGCGAAGCGAATTAAGTTCCATCAGTACGAACCCATAAATAAAGTCGCAACATAACGTCCCCATGTGTCCGTCCCAGAATCAAATGGGTGTTCCCACCCTGCGAGTATGCAATGGAGATGTGGAGAAAGGAGGCCCACAAATGGCCCAAGTTAATAACGCCAAGGAGGTTAAGATATGGTCCCGTCCTGCGTATGTCTTCTGGATGAGCTATCCGCTCGTGTTGACAGTTGCCCTGTTGTGGGGTATTTTTGAATTATGGTCAGATTTCGATACAGCTGGGGAAGCGGTTACGTTTTCTGAGTTGCAACTCCTCGAACTTGTAGCGCTGGCCGGGGGGCTCGGCAGTACAGTGCGTTTACTGCGTTTAATTCCCGCAATTTATCGCGATGAACACCTCAGGCCTGCCATCGAACACGCGAATTCAAAGGATACTGCCAGGGAGAAGGCAAATTCTGAAGATATCGACAGAAAAACATTTACGGCCGGGATCCCGTTCTTGTTACTGCGGCCGTTTCTCGGGCCACCAGTGGCAATTATTGTCTATCTCGCCATCCGGGGTGGCCTGTTGTCAGGAAACACTGAGCAAATCAACCATTTCGGTATTGTTGCCCTGGCTGGTGTGACGGGTCTCTTCTCAGACTCGGCAATAGATAAGCTTAAACAAGTGTTCGATGTCTTTTTGGGCATTAAGCCTGAGTCACGCATCGAGCCGGAGTCAGGTCCTGAGTCGAAGGAAGGCCCAAGGCAACCAAGTGCTCAGGGGTGACAGCCACGGAAAAGGGGGAAGGGTACGTACCGCTTGGTGCGAGTGGTTCAAGTGAGCCACGCCGGTGAATACCGGCTTCAGGGCTTGACATAGGAAAAAAATCAATAACTGGCCTGCTGTGCCATGTTATCTCCAGTTTGGCAATGACGGCTTGGGGGAGAGATTCGGGACGTACTAAACTATTCAACTTAATTCATGATGTGTAATATGTTATTCTGCTTACATGCCGAGAAAATCACGAATAGATGCTCCGGGAGCTATGAGAAAAATCACCGAATTCGAAATTGAACAATTCGCCATCGAACTTTTCGAAAAATCCGACTGCCAATACATCTACGCTCCTTCCATTGCCCCGGACGGCAAAAAAACCTTGGGAATATTTAGATGAAAAAAAAGAAAAAAATCCCGGACAATCAGATTGCTGTATATCAGACACCTGAGGGGGGAATTAATATAGAAGTGTTGTACGCCAATGAAAATATCTGGCTGCCTCAAAAACGAATGGCGGAACTGTTTGGGTGCAGTGCTGACAACATCTCTTTGCATCTGAAGAATATCTATAAAGAAAAAGAACTCGATGAGTTGTCAACTGCCGAGGTTTTCTCGGTAGTTCAAATTGAAGGAAAAAGGGAGGTTGTCCGCAATGTAACCTGCTATTCTTTAGAGGCGATTATTGCCGTGGGATATCGGGTAAATTCGGAACGTGGTACGCAATTTCGGCAATGGGCGATAACTATTCTTCAACAATACATTCATAAAGGCTTTGCAATCGACAATGACCGTTTTAAATATGGTTCCCGCTTCAGCACCCGGTTTTTTGATGATTTGCTTGAAGAAATCAGGGATATCCGTTCAAGCGAAAGGATGTTATATCAAAAAATTACAGATATTTATGCTACTTCGATTGATTATTCTGCGAAGGCAGAAGATACAAAAATGTTTTTTGCCACAGTTCAGAATAAACTGCATTTTGCCATTACCGGACAAACTGCCGCCGAAATAGTCGCCGAAAGGGTAGATAGCAGTAAGCCCAATATGGGATTAACTTCATGGAGAAAAGGGCTTGGAGGGAAAATCATGCCAAGTGATGTTTCCGTAGCCAAAAATTATTTGAACAAACCGGAGCTCGATCATCTAAACCGCATCGTCACGATGTATCTTGATTATGCGGAATTACAGGCTGTTCGTAATATTCCAATGTATATGAAAAACTGGATTGAAAAGCTGAATGCCTTTTTAAAATTCAGCGAATATGAAATCCTAACCAATGCTGGTTCAATTAGCCATGAAGTTGCTTTAGCTTTGGCGCACAAGGAATATGAAATTTTTAAGAAAGATCAAGATAAAAATTACATTTCCGATTTTGACCGCGAAGTAAAAATACTTTTAGATAAAAATAAAGACGATGGAAATGAGCATGAATAGAATAACCGAATCCACTATCGAAAAATTTGCCATCGTTGAGCGGCTTCAGGAACAGGCGGCTTCAGGGAAGGCGACCAAGAAATACCTTGGAGGAGAAAATGGTTAAAAAACAAAAGGAGAATATTTATGCCACTTTTTGATTATCTATGCTTGGATTGCGGAAAACAGAGCGAAGTACTTATTGCTGGTTCAGATGATCAGCCGCAGTGTCGGTTGTGCGGCAGCCGAAACCTTAGCAAACTACTTTCCGCGCACTCATCCATGTCCGGGGTTTCCCAGAGCAGGGTGCCCGGTCCTGGCGACACTTCCTGTTGCGGCTCAAGCCCTGACCATGCCGGTTGCGCAGGGCCCGGTAGCTGTTGCGGGCATAAACCTGATTAAACCTTTTTGTATATGAACTCTTACCAGAAAGAGCAGTCAGATGCGCTTTACATGGTTCGGAGCCACTTTTCGACCTTTTCCCCAAAGCAAAGATAAAAGCTTGAATCCGGGGTTGTCGGCTATCTCGGCTTTTGCAAGGAGGCAGCCTCTTTTCTTTCCACCCATTCCAGCGTGGTATGTACGCAAAAGTGCTACAAGAGCCAACTTAGCGCTTGTTGTACACGTGAGGGAATCATTACATTTTTTGCAGACGTCATCAACACCATTGCCATAATTGCAGATCACGAAATAAAGGTCATACGCATCTTTGTTCTCTCCTCTTTGATCAAAAGCCAGGCTTTTAAAACGGTTATACAGAAATTTCGATAGGTATAATCTGAAATGATCTCGAGGTGCTTTGCCCTGGCCATAATGGCCTGGTTGTTAACCTTTGAAACCACTTTACAATTGATCTTTGTTTGATATATTCTTATTTATTTTTAAACCCTTCAAAGTTATCCCTATGAAAGATTACCGACCAATTATTGGCATTACAATGGGTGATCCTGTCGGCATCGGCCCGGAGATTGTCCTGATGGCTCTTTGCGAGCCCGCTGTTTATAAAGCGTGCAGGCCGCTTGTGATCGGAGATGCGCAGAGGCTGGAGGCGGCAAAAAAATGCACTAAAAGCAGGCTTAATATCAGAACAACAGATACACCTGATTCCGGCCGATATGAATGCGGCTTTATCGAGCTTTTATCTATTTCCAAATGCGATCCTGACAATACATACTGGGGCAAGCCCACGGCGCAGACAGGCAAGGCAATGGTAGAGTATATAATAAGGGCGATAGATTTGGCGATTTGCAATGACATAGCTGCAATCGTTACCTGCCCGATAAACAAGATGGCCATGCGTATTGCAGGTTATGCTTACAATGGACATACCAAGCTTCTTGCCGAGCGCACTAAGACCGATAATTTTGCCATGATGCTTGCGGGTGATAAACTTCGTGTGGTTCTTGTGACCATCCATATTCCCTTAAAGGATGTTGCTTCAATCCTTTCCAGGGAAAAAATAGTGCAAACAATATTGATCGCCCGCGATGCGCTATATGAACGTTTTGGATTTGAAAAGCCCCGTATTGCGGTAGCCGGACTGAATCCCCATGCCGGAGAAGGGGGCATGTTCGGAGACGAAGAGAAAAATATTATCATTCCGGCCGTCAATTGCGCAAGAAAGCAAGGGATTGATGTTTCAGGGCCTTTTCCTCCTGATACAATATTTTATCATGCTGCAAAAGGTCGTTACGATGCCGTAGTATGCATGTATCATGATCAGGGGCTGATCCCTTTTAAGATAATGCATTTTACCGATGGTGTTAATACAACGCTTGGCATCCCTGTAATAAGAACCTCTGTTGATCATGGGACGGCTTACGATATTGCCGGAACCGGCAAGGCGGATCCAGGCAGTCTTATTGCCGCTATAAATATGGCAACACACCAGGCCGTTATTTCGCAAAAAAGAAGTAGTCAGAATATTTTATGAACCATGAAAAAATAATTATTCGTGGCGCAAGACAGCATAACTTGAAGAACATCGATGTTGAATTGCCCCGCAACAGGTTTGTGGTTGTAACCGGTCTGTCAGGATCTGGCAAATCAACGCTTGCTTTTGATACACTTTATGCTGAAGGACAGCGAAGATATGTTGAATCACTTTCCACATATGCGCGCCAGTTCTTAGAGCGTCTGGAAAAGCCGGATGTCGATATGATCGAAGGCCTGTCACCGGCCATTGCTATTGAACAGAAAACAGCAAGCCATAATCCACGCTCAACCGTTGGAACCGTTACGGAAATATATGATTATCTCCGCCTCCTTTTTGCCAGGGCAGGCACACCCCATTGTTATAAATGCGGACAGCCCATTACCTCCCAAGCACTGGATCAAATCGTGGACAGGGTTATGTCTCTGGACCAGGGAACCAGAATTATTATTTTATCACCCATAATATCCGGCCAGAAAGGAACGCATGAAAAGCTTTTAAAGCAACTGAAAAAGGATGGTTTCGCAAGGGTGCGCATTGACGGCAAGACCGTAGAGATCGAAGATGCCGGAGGGCTGGATAAAAACAAAAAACATGACATAGATGTGGTCGTGGACAGACTAATTGTAAAGGATAATATGAGAAACAGGCTCGCCGATTCTTTAGAATTGGCCATATCGCAATCAGACGGTCTTGCGATGGTTGATGTGTTCGGCTCAAAGCCCGATCTTGTCAGCGAATCGATTTTATTCAGCGAAAAGGCGGCGTGTATTAACTGCCAAATAAGCTATCCTGAGTTTACACCAGCCAGTTTTTCTTTTAATTCTCCTCATGGGGCCTGCCCAAAATGCAATGGTCTTGGCTCAACTACTGAATTCGATCCTGATCTTATAACTCCAAACCATGGACTCTCTTTAAGAGAAGGGGCTGTTTCGCCGTGGGCCAACAGGAATAGTGTGCATTTTGCCGAATTCTTAGACGCTTTAACCATGCACTATGGGGTTGACATCTATACGCCCTATAAGGATCTTCCTCAGAGCTTTAAAGATATTCTTCTTTATGGATCAGGGGATGAACATATCAGATTCTATTTTGAACGGAATAATCGTCGCATTATCTACCATAAAACCTTTGAAGGAATTATACCAAAATTAGAGCGCCGTTATATGGAGACGGATTCATACCCGTCCAGAGAAGAGATCAGACGTTATATGAATTTCCGTCCATGCCCGGAATGCATGGGGTCCAAACTGAACCAGGCAAGCAGCTCCGTTAAGGTGGGCAGTCTTACAATATCTGAAGTCACAGCCCTTTCAGTGTCAAAGGCAAATGCTTTTTTTAAAGAATTAAAACTAATCGGCAAGAAAGAGATAATTGCCCGGAGGATTCTAAAAGAGATAATTGAACGGCTTGGTTTTCTTGAAAATGTTGGGCTTTCCTATCTTACCCTTGACAGGTCCGCTTTTACGCTTTCCGGTGGAGAAAGTCAGAGAATACGACTGGCAACACAGATCGGGTCAAAATTAACCGGCGTTCTTTACGTTCTTGATGAACCGAGTATAGGCCTGCACCAGAGAGATAATCAACGTCTCCTGAAAACCCTTTTGCAGATGCGTGATCTTGGCAATACAGTACTTGTTGTAGAACATGATGAAAAGACCATACTTTCCGCCGATTATGTTATCGATATGGGGCCGGGCGCAGGTATTAAAGGGGGTGAGGTGGTTTTTGCCGGATTGCCAAAAGGGCTTTTAAAGGATAAGAATTCCTTGACAGGTCAATACCTTTCAGGACGAAAGCGTATTGAAATTCCGTGTATGCGGCGTTCGGAGCAGGGGAAGCAACTTATCATAAAGGGCGCTTCGGAAAACAACCTAAAAAATATTGATGTAGAGTTTCCTCTTGGATGTTTTATATGTGTGACAGGAGTATCAGGTTCAGGCAAATCCACACTGGTGCTGGAAACTTTGCACAGGGCTCTGTCCCAGCAGCTGTATTATGCCAGGATACCTGCAGGCAGACACGCCGGTATAACGGGCCTGGAATATATTGACAAGGTGATTAATATTGACCAGTCCCCCATAGGAAGAACTCCCCGCTCCAATCCCGGAACATATACAGGTGTTTTTACTTATATAAGGGAGCTTTTTGCCAGAACAGCCGAGGCCCGCATGAGGGGTTACAGGCCGGGCCGTTTTAGCTTTAATGTTAAGGGTGGCAGATGCGAGGCCTGCAAAGGGGATGGGATCATAAAGATAGAGATGCATTTTCTCCCGGACGTTTATGTGGCATGTGATGTTTGCCGCGGCAAAAGATACAACAGGGAGACTCTTGAAATCAGGTATAAGGGGAAAAATATTGCCGATATACTTGATATGACCGTGAACCAGGCTTTAAGATTTTTTGAAAACATCAGCAATATCAGATCAAAGCTAAAGACTCTGGTGGATGTAGGCATTGGATATATTCATATAGGTCAGCCGGCCACAACCCTGTCAGGCGGCGAAGCGCAACGAGTCAAGCTATCACGGGAGCTTAGCAAAAGAGGCACCGGAAGAACCGTCTATATACTTGATGAACCAACGACAGGTCTTCATGTTGATGACATAAAAAAGCTTCTTAATGTGTTAAGCAGACTTGTGGAATCTGATAATACCGTGATCGTGATAGAGCATAACATGGATGTAATAAAGACCGCCGACCATATCATCGATTTAGGCCCTGAGGGGGGGGATGAAGGCGGATACATTGTAGGATGCGGCACCCCTGAAAAGATCGCAGATATTAACGCGTCATATACCGGACAGTTTTTAAAAAAGGTTCTACAAGACCTTTGAAAAACGCTCCCTTTTGCCCAATTTCTGTGTCAGGCTCAAATTTTAATCCTCGAAATATTCCATTATATTCCTCCGGTTAAAATTTTCGCCTTCCTTGAACTTGAACAAAATTGAGCATTTTTCAAAGGTCTTTCTGTGTAAATAGTAGATTAGACCAAAATAAAACAGGGTTATTGCCTTTAAAAAGCAACAACCCTGTTTTTGTTAACTTATTTGTTTAAGTTTTTAGTGGCCTGCTCCAAACAGTGCAGCGATCGCACCTGCCTGTGGATGCGCATAGATAAGGATCAGTGCGACGACCAGAGCATAGATACACAGAGATTCGATCATAGCAAGACCGATCAACAGGGTAACCGTCACCTTGCCTGATGATTCAGGATTTCTTGCAATGCCCTCAACAGCAGACTTTAAACCAATACCCTGTCCAATGCCGCAACCAATAGCTGCGATTGCAATCCCGAAACCAGCAGCAGTTACGCTGGCAATAAAGAATTGTAATGCTTGTTCACCCATAAAATGTTACCTCCTTTTTCAAGATTTTTATTTTGCTTCTTCCATTTTCCCATAAAAAATAAAAGCAAACAAATAAAGCCCGTTATAGCTTAATGAGCATGTTCCATTGCGCCGGTAAAATACATGATTGAAAGCAAAAAGAAGACAAATGCCTGTACCAGGGAAACAAAAATACCAAGCGCCATTAGCGGCAGCGGAGCAAAGAACAGGCCTGCCAATCCGAAAAGAATAGTCAAAACCAGTTCATGACCCATCATGTTGCCGAAAAGACGGAAAGAAAGCGACAGGATACGCGCCGTATGACCGATAACTTCGATTGGAAATATAATAGGAATCATCCACCATACAGGCCCTAAGAAGTGTTTTATATATTTTATGCCGTGATATTTGAGGCCGATAATATGCGTAAAAATAACTGCCGTTAATGCGCATGAAGCCGTTGTGTTCAGGCTGGCGGTTGGGGGATAAAATCCTGGTACAAGTCCTATCAAGTTACATGTGGCAATATAAAGAAATATAGTGGCAGCTAACGGAAAGAGCCATCTGCCCTGCTCTCCTGTGACGCTAACCATAAACTCCTCAATGCCCGAGATGATCACTTCAAAGACATTCTGTCCTTTTGTTGGAATCATGCTTATGCCTTTGCTTGCGAGGCAACCAAGAACAATCAGTATAATCATGACCACCCAAGAGTATATAACATGAGGATTTGCGTGGGCAAAATGTTCCAGACCGACCAACTCAAACAACTTGACAAAAAATAAGTAGGGATGTTCCACCTTAAATCGCCTCCTTGAAAAAAAGTTTTTTAAATTCGCACATAGTCGCAAGCATTATACTTACAACCACAACCGAAAGACCGATAAAGAGGCCTACAGGATGAACGTAGTGCCTTGATATAAGAACAAATATTATTAAAGCGCTCACAATGAATCGTATATAATATTTGGATAGAACCACCAGGAGAGAAGCAAGATGAGGCGGAGTAAGCGCCTTTTTAAGTGTGCGGTATAATAAATGGAAGTTTATTGTAACAATCAGGCCGCCAAATATAATGCCCATGGCAAAATGGGGCGGCGAAATAATAAGCCCCACTATGCTTGCAACGGAAAACAGGATCCAGTTTGTTCTGGTGACGAATTTTAAAATTCGTTGTTGAATTTTCACAATCAGTATTTCACAATTAATATTTTCGGGTCTTTTTTATTGCAAGACCGATATTTCTATAACCTGCAGCGATTCCCAAGCCAAGAAAAATAAATGTACACCACGGTGTTGTATCAAAGCGTCTGTCAAGATACACCCCAATAGCAAGCCCGATAAAAATTGAGAGAGCAACCGACAGGCCAAGGCTGCTGTAATATGCTAATTCCCTTATTGAGCGTTTGGTTTCTCTTTTCATGGGGAAAGAAAGCGTAACCTGTGGCGAGCTAAAGCCAAGTTGATATCTCAATATAAAACTTTTAACACAATATCACGATCAAGTCAATGTAAAAATAACGATTATGAATGAACTTTTATAATTGGGCTGCAAAAACTAAATTACCAAATCTTAAGAGCGGTTGCATCAAAAACAGGCCCATCCACACAGGCGTGCAGGTATTTATCTAAACCTTTTTTGCTCTTAACAGCACAACCAAGACAGGCCCCGATACCGCAGGCCATTATGGTTTCTATAGAGACCTGACATGGCACACTATATCTTTCCGCAATCCGTGCAACAGACCCGAGCATTGCAACAGGGCCGCATGCACAGATGATATCCGGCGGGTTTTCTTTTATGCCTGTTTCAAGCAGGTCGGTAACAAGCCCTTTTTTTCCTAAACTTCCATCGTCGGTGGCGATACTTATAGTTATGTCAAGTTCTGAAAAGTCATCTGTGCACAGTATGTCATGCTTTGATCTTCCTCCAATAAATAGTCTGCATGTTGAAGGATCGGCTATTTTTGCCAGTAGCGATGAGGCCAGAAAAAACAGGGGGGCAACACCGATTCCGCCGGACACAATAAATATCCGTTGATACTTATCCGGAATTATAAAACCTCTGCCAAGCGGGCCAAGAATATCAAGATAATCTCCTCTTCTACATTTTGAGAGCTTTTCAGTGCATCCTCCCACAACTTTGAAAAGCAGTTCAATGCCTTGTATGCGGCCATTTGCGATAATAAGCCTGTGTATGGAAAAAGGGCGTGGAAGAATCGAGATTTTCTGCTCTGAAAGGTGAACCATTATGAACTGGCCTGGTTGTGCCTTTGCATAACTATTATGGCACATTAGACCGATTCTAAAATATGAGGGACCTGCCTTTTTGTTAAATAAAACCTTAGCTTTTTCCTGAAGCATATATTAAACCTATAACCGCTGCCGTCCTTCCTGTAGTTCCTTGTCCGCGAAAGGAAAAAAAGAGGTCTGTATTACATTTTGTACATATTTGGCTTAAACAGATATTTTCAATTAAAACCCCTGCATTACAGAGCTGGTCCAGGCTTAAGGACCAGAAATCAAAATGATTCGACCTGTCTTTATATTTCCACAACCTGTCTGGAATTTCTGTCTTATAATTGATAAATTCAGCGCAGCATGGGCCGAGAGAAGGGGATATGCCCGCAATAATATGAGATGCATTGCAGCCAAAAATATCGGCCATTATTTTTATTGTTTTGCCTATGATATTATTTATGCTTCCGCGCCATCCGCAATGCACATTTGCAACCACGCGGCGGTAGGGATCATACATGAGCACGGCCTGGCAGTCAGCCACCTGAACTGTGAGAAATTTTCCCGGAATATCGGCAACCATAGCGTCTCCGACACCAGGTTTGTCAAAAGCCTCCTCTACGAGCGGCGCATTGTTTTTTGAAAGTATCAATACATTTGTTTCATGTACCTGGTTTGCAAAGACAAGCTCGTTTCCTTTAATGCATTTTGAAACAATCTGCCTGTTTTCCTTGACATCGCTGTCATTGTCACCAGCTGAAAGGCTTACATTCAGGCTTTGATAAGGGTTTTTGCTATGGCCGCAATTTTTTGTGAATATTCCATGCCGGATATCTGAAAATTCAGCAAGATTGGGAAACTGAAAAAATAAAATCCCATTTTTTTCCTTTAGGATCATACTGCAAACATAGAATGTGTTAAGTGTTAAGAATACATCTTAATAATCTTTTCAATGATCATGGATGTTGAAATATCGGGAACAACGGCAACCCTTACCACCTTGCCGCCGTCAGCTTTTACAAAATCGGCTCCTATTATTTTATCTTCGGCCCAGTCCTCTCCCTTGACAAGGGTATCCGGCTTTATTGTCTGAATCAGCCTTAAAGGGTCGGGCTCATCAAAAAAAACAACATAATCAACGCACCACAGGCCGGCAAGAACCTCTGCTCTTTGATCCTGTGGCATGATCGGCCTGTTTTTCTCTTTGATTAATTTTACCGATTTATCGGAATTTATGCCCACTACCAGGATTTCCCCTTCCGACCTTGCTGCTACGAGATAACGCACATGACCGGCGTGCATGATATCAAAGCATCCGTTTGTAAAAACAACCTGTTTGCCTGACCTGCGAAGAGGCGCTATTCTATTGATAAGCTCTTTTACATTCACAATTTTAGAAATCATATGTATCAGGCATCCTTTCATTCAGGCAGGGAATTTTACGCCTGAATTCAGCTAATTGTGCAAGGTCTATTTCGGAGCTTATTATACATTCCCTGTCTTCGGCCTTGGCAAGAATTTTTCCAGAGGGAGAAACCAGCAGAGAACGGCCACCGTATTCGATGCTGTTTTCCCTGCCGCACCTGTTTGCCGCCACCATAAAGAGCTGGTTTTCAATAGCTCTTGCCCGCAGGAGAATATCCCAGTGGGTGATGCGTTCTAAAGGCCATTGCGCCGACGTTAGAACCAACAGTGCGCCTGAAAGGGTAAGGGCTCGGCAAAGTTCAGGGAATCTGAGATCATAGCATATCATCAGGCCGACAGGACCTACAGAAGTTTCATAAACTACGGCCCTGTTGCCCGCGCAAAAATATTTATCCTCCTGTGTATGCGAAAAGAGATGAATTTTCCTGTAGGTACTGATAAGGCCTCTGTTCCCATCGATAAGATACATGGTGTTGAAAATATCGTTGCCGGAAGGTTCTGGCAGAGAGCCTGCTATGATCATATTGTATCTGGATGCCATCAGGGTAAGCTCATCGATAATATTATCTGTTTTTTCAGCATGCTCGCCAAGGTTTTTATTATCAAAACCGCATGACCACATCTCAGGAAGAAGAGCGATCTTTGCATTTTGGGCTTTGAGTTGATCTATCCCTTTGAGCGCCGAGGATAGATTTGACTCAATATTTCCCGGCCTGACATCAAATTGCACAATGCCCGCCTTGAAAGGTTGCCTGCTTTTCATTTTATTGCTCATTTCTTTTTTCACATGGCCCGGGCGAGGGTAAGCACATCGACATATTCGGCCTTGCCACGCAAAAGAGCCTTTGCGCATTCATTGGCAGTTGCCCCTGTAGTATAAACATCATCTACAAGGAGTATCCTTTTATTTTTAATTGTAGTCTGGTCGCTGACACTGAAGGCATTTTTAATGTTTATCATCCGTTTCTTGCGATTCAGACCGGTTTGCGGATCGGTCCACCTGCTTCTTGTAAGAACATTTGTATCAATTCTGATATTAGACAACCCGATATTTAATTTTTCAGCAATCCGCTTCCAGTCTCTTACCAGAAGATAAGCCTGATTAAAACCCCGTTTTCTGAAGCGTTTAATATGAAGAGGAACAGGCACGATAATATCAACACTGTTTATATCCCAGAAGTTGATAAAAGCGGAAAAGAGAAGCATTCCAAGGGGCCTCGTAAGCTGGATCTTCCCTTTATATTTCAGGCAATGGATTACAGCCATAAATTCTTTGTCGTATATACCCGGAGAGCGGGATATCCTGAATTTTTTTGGAGAGGTCAAACATTCGCCGCAAACATGATCTTCTCCTTCGCGGCTTTTAAACATGATTCCGCACATGGGACAGATCGGGGGTTCAACAGGAATAAAGCCTTTCATACAGGTTGGGCATAAAAATCCTGTCATCAGGTTTTGAAATGAAAGTCTGTTTCGGCAGTCAAAAGAGGACCCATCGTGAAAATCCCGGGAAAGATTTTTTTGTTGTTTATTTTTCAAAAAGGCTTTACAAACAAGGCACCTTGTCGGTAAAACAGCCTCCTGCAGAGCCGCTATGATTGCTCTCACTTTATCGCTAACCAATTTTTTTAACAATTCCTTCGGCAAATTCAGAGCATTTTACCTGTTTTGCGCCTTGTATTTGACGTGCCAGGTCGTATGTAACCGTGTCATCGGCTATGGTTGACTTAAGAGCGTCTCTAATTAGGGCCGCAGACTCATTCCATCCCATATAGTCGAGCATCATTGCTCCGGAAAGAATCAAGGAGCTCGGGTTTACTTTGTCCTGGCCTGCATACTTTGGAGCAGTGCCGTGGGTTGATTCAAAAACCGCGCAAAAATCCCCTATGTTTGCGCCGGGCGCTATGCCCAGGCCTCCGACCTGGGCTGCAAGCGCGTCTGAAAGATAGTCGCCGTTCAGGTTAGGAGTGGCGATTACATGATATTCTTCAGGTCTGAGAAGCACCTGCTGAAAAAGCATGTCGGCAATCCGGTCTTTTATGACAACCTTATCTTTTGGGATCATGCCGTTATATTTATCAAAGAGCTCATTTTCGGTTATGGTTTTATCTCCGAACATATCCCCGGCAACTTCATATCCCCATTTGCTGAAGGCTCCTTCCGTATACTTCATGATGTTTCCCTTGTGCATGAGAGTCACTGTCGGGAGCCTGTTTTCAATGGCATATGAGATGGCTTTTGACACCAGCCTCTTACTGTTTTTTTCACTTATATGTTTTATTCCTATCCCCGCATCATCAGGAATGGAAACATTCATGCTGTTTTTAAGAAAGGATATTACGCTCTTTGCCCCCTTGCTTCCTGATTCCCATTCAATTCCGGCATATACATCCTCTGTATTTTCCCGAAAAATGATCATGTCGACCTTTTCAGGATTCTTCACAGGGCTTGGAACATGATCAATGTACTTTACAGGCCTGACGCACGCATAAAGGTCCAGTTCCTGTCTTATAGCGACATTTAAGCTTCTTATTCCTTTTCCTACAGGGGTGGTTAAGGGCCCTTTTATGGCAATTACGTATTTTTTTATTGTATCAAGGGTTTCGGATGGGAGCCATTCTCCTGTTTTCCGGTATCCCTTTTCTCCGGCATAAACCTCGATCCATGATATTTTTTTATTACCGCTGTATGCGGCATGCACTGCAGCGTCCATTACCATTCTTGCCGCATGCCATATATCGCCGCCTATCCCGTCCCCCTCAATAAAAGGAATAATCGGGCAATCCGGAACAAGTAAGGTTTGATTACTATTTATTATTATCCTGCTGCTTTTTCCCATAATTATAAATATTCCTCTGTCTGAATGCTTCGTACATTACGACCGCCCCTGCCGCAGACGCGTTAAGAGAATTAATTTTCCCTTTTTGTGGAATAGAAATCAAAAAATCACAATGTTTTTTTACAAGAGCGCGGATTCCTTTTTCTTCTCCCCCGATAACTATGGCTAAAGGGCAGAAAAAATCAAAGGAAAAAATCGATTTTTGTGAGGTTTTATCCATTCCTGCAATCCACAACCCTTTTTTCTTTAAAGCCTTTATTGCAGTAACCATGTTTGTCACAAGAGCGAGGCGGATATGCTCGAGAGCTCCTGCGGAAGCGCTGGATACAGCCGGAGTGGGCGAAGCTGATCGATCCTTTGGAATTAGTATACCTTCTATGCCCACGCAAAGGGCGGTTCTAATAAGTGCGCCAAGGTTGTGGGGATCTACAATGGAATCCAGCAGCAGCAAAAATGGATCTTCATCAGCCTTGATATTGTCGTAGATATCGGTTGGTTCTGCAAGAGGATATGGGCTTACCCTGGCTCCAATCCCCTGGTGCCGGTCGGTGCCTGTGATGGATGAAAGCTCAAAAGCTTTTACCTTTTTCAGGGGTATGTTTAAAGATTTGGCAATCGTTGCTGTCTTTTCAGCACGTTTTGAGTCCTTATGCTGCGCTAAATAGACCTCAAAAAATTTTCTCCTGCCGGCCTTGAGAGCCTCAGATACTGGATGGATTCCGTAAAGTATTTCGGTTTTCATATTGCGAGAAATTCAGCGATAGCTTTTTATGATTTCGATTAGCTCGTAAACAGCCCTTGATAGCTGATCATTGATAATAACATGGCGATAAAGGTTCTTTTCCCCCATCTCTTTTTTTGCGGCTTCAAGACGTCTTTCAATGACCTGCCTGGTGTCCGTGCCTCTTGATTCCAGACGGGCTCTCAGCGTTTCCAATGAAGGCGGCACGATGAAAATTGTAACGCTGTCAGGATACCGATTTTTGATCTGTATGGCCCCCTGAACATCTATATCGAGAAGTATGTGCTTTCCTGATGCTAAAGAGGTATCCAAAAATTCTGCTGAGGTGCCGTAAAAATTCCCATAAACCTCCGCCCATTCCGCCCATTTGTTGTTTTCAATTTTCCTTTTAAATTTCTCTTTTGTTATGAAATAATAGTCAATTCCGTCTTGCTCACCGTTGCGGGGCTTCCTTGTTGTATAGGATATAGAATAGGTTATGTCCTTAAACCGTTTCAGCGCTTCCCGGCAAAGGGTTGTTTTGCCGGCCCCTGACGGCGCTGAAATAATAAAAAGCTTTCCATTGCTTTTGGCTGCCATAATAACCTATTCCGATTCATTAAGGTGCGATTCCTTAAGGCTGGCGTATCGTTGAGCCATTGTTTCCGCCTGGATAGCTGAAAGTATAATGTGGTTGCTGTCCATGATAATAATAGAACGGGTTTTGCGGCCATGTGTCGCATCAATAAGATGTTTGTTATCCCTTGCTTCATCTTTAAGCCGCTTCATTGGGGCTGAATTGGGAGCGGTAATAGCTACAACCCGTTCAGCAGCCACAGAATTTCCAAATCCGATGTTAAGTAAATAGGTTTCCATATCACCTCTTTTTTTATTCCACGTTTTGCACCTGTTCCCGTATTTTTTCAAGCTCTGCCTTAATGTCGACAATCATGTATGCCGCATTTGCGTTTCCTGTTTTGGAGCCCATTGTATTGAATTCCCGGTTAAATTCCTGGAGTAAAAAAATGAGCTTTCTACCCGAGGATTCTTTTGAATTCATGATAGATCGGAATTGATTGATATGACTGGCAACCCTTGCGATCTCCTCGGAAATATCGCTTCTGTCGGATAAAAAGGCGGCTTCCTGGGCTATTCTTCCTGTATCCAGCTCCACCAGACCTTTTGTTAAAGCCTGTATGCGTTCCCTAAGGCGATCCTGGCATTTGGGTAAAAGGTCATCTGATATTTTGCTTATTTGCCTGACAGTTTTTTCTATATAATCAAGGCGGTTTGCAATATCTCTGGCGATAAAATCTCCCTCCTTTTGTCGCATTAAACAAAGCTCATCCAGCGCCTCGCTTATGCAATCCTTTACAACAGCCCAGCAATCTTCAATATCTTTTGTATCTTCAACCGGTTTTATAATGCCCGCAACATTTGCCATAATATCCAGCGAAATTTCTGTATCAATATTTAATCTGTTTCTCAATTGAATAAGGGCATTATGATACGCAGCCGCCTTTGGTTCGTTGACTTCAAAGGCTTCCGCTGCTTCAGAAGCATCATTGATCTGCGCCTTAATCTCAATGCGTCCTCTTGACAGCCTGTCTGAAACAAAGCGCTTAATCCTATCTTCCAGGCACATATATTTCCGTGGAATATATAAGGCAATATCAAGGAATTTACTGTTGTAAGACCGGATGTCGATTATAGCGGTCAGCTCATCTTGTGTGTTTTCAGCTCTTGCAAAGGCGGTCATGCTTTTTATCATTATTTATTATTCCTTACAAATCTCTTAGATATTTATTGCGTATTAAATTAAGATAGCTGAACATTATTTTATCGGCATAGTCAGGATATGTCCAGGGAAGCTTTTGAAACAAGCCTTTTGTATAAATCAGGGTCAAGTCCGCATAAATTCCCTTGCCGATATAGATCCTGTGGGAATAATTTTTTCCTGTGGCAAGAACAAACCTCGACTTAATCATATAACCGGGATCAAGGTTGACCGTGCGTTTGCCTTTTTTTGAGTATTTATGCTCAATATCGTTTGTTGCAAGTTTTATCTCGGCCAGAGCACTTTGTTTTATGAGGTTTTTAAACGCAAAAATCCGCCGGAACAGGGGAGAACCCATTTCAGTCTCGTAATATTCGGTATAGTCAAAAGGGAACCATGAGCTTGCCATATCAACAGAGCCCAATTTATCGGAAAGGTCTTTTGCCACATCAACAACAATGCCCTTTTCCTTTAAAAAAAGGCTGACAACAAGTTTTGCAGATTCAGGGGGTTGAGGTATGCTCATGTTGTTAAGGTTTAAGCTTCTATCGGTTTGGCTTCATCAATAAGCATAATCGGGATATCATCTTTTATCTCATATAAAAGCTGACAATTATCACATATAAGTCCGTCTTTGGCGTCATTTAGATATATGTCCCCTTTGCACTTGGGGCAGGCCAGAATATCAAGAAGTTCCTGACTGATAGCCATGATTTCCTCCATTTGGTTTATCTTACTCATATTCTTCGTGGACTTCGTGGTAAAAACAAATTGTTATCATAAATTATGTTTATAGCAGACAATAGCAGAGATTGTAAAAGTAAATTTGTTATATTTCCCTTGGAATTTAGCCGATTATATCATAATTATATAAAATTAATAGAAAAATATTTTATATCAGCAGACATGACGTCTCTTAGTTTCTTAGTTTCAATACAACCCAAGTCAGGGGGGGTATGATACAAGCAAGGGCTCATACGTTATAATCAGATAGGTACGTATGAGTTTTTTTTGTTCTTAAGCTTATGTGGAGGAATGTATGATGGCTGAAAAACCAACGCACGAAGAAATCAATCAAAAAGAGATTTTACCAAAAGCCTCTTTAGCACAATGGCAGACTACCTTTGATGCCATTAATGACGCTATCTGTCTTTTGGACATGAATGGAAAGATTTTACGATGCAACAAGGCAATGGAAAGCCTTCTGAAAAAATCCTCCGAAGAAATAATCGGCGGCATCTGCTGGGAACTTGTACATGGGACGGATAAACCTATAAAAGGTTGCCCAATTGTGCGCATGAAAAAAACTCTCTGCAGAGAAACCCTCATTTTGGAGGTTGATGACAAATGGCTTAATGTTGCTGTCGATCCTGTAATAGACGAAACAGGAAATCTTACCAGCGCTGTGCACATTATAAGCGATATAACTCGACGCAAACAGGCAGAGGAGGCGTTGCGGGAGAGCGAGGAACGGCTCGCAAGAGCTGTTGAGGGAATTTCGATCCCAACCTTTTTGATTGACAGCAACCACATTGTCACGCACTGGAATAAGGCTTGCGAGAATTTGACGGGTATCTCTGCGGCTGAAATTCTCGGCACACGGAAAGCGTGGTCGGCTTTTTATGCTGAAGAAAGACCTGTTATGGCTGATTTAATAGTGGATGAAGCGTCAGAGAAAGAGATAGCCAAGTATTATGAGGGCAAGTATAATAAATCTATTTTAGCTGAAGGGGCGTATGAATGTGAAGCTTTCTTTCCTGATTTGGGAGAAAAAGGCAAATGGCTTTTCTTTACTGCGGCGCCATTGAGAGACCAACAGGGAAAGATTGTTGGAGCGATAGAAACTTTCCAGGATATCACCGAACGAAGGAGTATGGAGAAGCAGCTCCGCCAGTCCCAGAAGATGGAGGCCATCGTCGCTCTGGCCGGCGGCATTGCCCATGATTTCAACAACCTGCTGACCGTCATCATAGGCAATACCCAGCTTGCATTGATGAATGTCATCAAGGATGAATTCTTACGCAAGAAAATAGAAGAGACCAAGAAAGCCGGGGAAAGGGCAGCATCTCTTACACGGCAGCTTCTTGCCTTCAGCCGTAAGCAGATAATCAAGCCTCTGGTTCTGGATCTAAATGAAGAGATAAACGAAATGGAAAAGATGCTTAAGCGTACGATCGGAGAGGATATTGAGTTTCTAACGGTTTTAGAACCTGAACTGTGGAAGGTCTATGCAGACTCCGGACAGATCAACCAGATAATTATGAACCTGGTGGTCAATGCCAGAGACGCCATGCCACAGGGAGGAAAGCTCACCATTGAGACAGCCAACGCTGATCTGGACGAGAACTATTTTAGCGAGCATGGTATTAAAGAGACACCAGGCCATTATGTGATGCTGGCTGTAAGCGATACCGGCAGCGGGATGGACAAAGAAACCCGGGAACATATTTTCGAGCCTTTCTTCACCACAAAGGAAGTCGGCAAGGGCACGGGATTGGGCCTGTCTACAGTTTACGGCATTGTCAAACAAAATAATGGTTTTATCTGGGTTTACAGCGAGCCTGGGAAAGGGACGACATTCAAGGTCTATCTGCCCAAGATGAAGGGGGATGAGGAGCCGGAGGAAAAAGAACAAACCCCTGTGGACGAGCCCGGCGGTTCCGAGACTGTTTTGATTGTGGAGGATGATGATTCACTCCGAAATCTTGCGCAAAAGGCTCTCGATCAACACGGGTATAGAACCCTTGTGGCTGAAAATGGCGAAGAGGCTTTAAAGGTCGGCAAAGAGCGCGAGGGGCCGATCCACCTGTTGCTCACTGATGTGGTAATGCCGAAAATGGGCGGCAAGGAAGCAGCAGATCGGCTGCAACCTCTATATCCACAGATGAAGGTGATTTACATGTCAGGTTACACGGACAACGCAATTATTCATCACGGTGTTTTGACGTCAGAGCTGAATTTCCTTGAAAAACCTTTTACGCCAGAAGGCCTGGCGCGCAAGGTGCGGGAGGTCTTGAAAAGTGAGAATTGAAAAGTGAGAATTGAAAAGTGAGAATTGAAAATTTAAGGAACTGTGAAAATTACGAATGATGGAGCGTAGCGACTTCCATAAATATTCAATTTTCAGTATTCAATTTTCAATATCCGAAAGGGCTGAGAGATGAAAAATGAGGAGCTAAAAAATAGAACCAAGAAATTCGCGCATAGATGTGTAAAATTGGCTTTGGAGTTGCCTAATGGGCAATTAGGGAAACATATTGCCGGCCAATTGATTCGTTGCTCCACATCTGTCGCCGCAAACTACAGGGCATCATGTATAGCGCAATCCAAGGCGAGTTTTATTTCGAAGCTCAGTATCGTTTTGGAAGAAGCGGATGAATCTTCATTTTGGTTGGAATTCATTGTCGATGAACAGTTAATGAAAACAAATCTTGTCGCGCCACTCTTAAATGAAGCAAAGGAACTGACAGCAATTTTTTATGCCAGTCGGAAAACAGCGAAGAAGAAAAATTGAATATTAAAGGAATTCAGTCAATTTTATATGAATTAATGGAGCGCAGCGACTTCCACAAATATTCAATCTTCAGTATTCAATTTTCACTCACTAAGTAAGGAGTAATGAGAATGGCTAACATCCTGGTTGTAGATGATGAAGAATCCATCCGATACCTGCTAAACCAGGTGCTTTCAATAGGTGGATACGAATGCACCCTGGCTGCTGATGCGGCTGAGGCCCGTAAATTCATTAAAGATCGGAATTTTGAGCTGATCTTATGCGATGTGGCTATGCCGGGGGAGTCCGGCATTGATTTCATCCGATATGTTACTGCCGAATATCCGGATACAGCAATAATAATGGTGACAGCGGTAGATGATCCCGAAATTGCCGAAACAGCCCTGGAGGCGGGGATTTATGGGTATATAATTAAGCCTTTTAACGTCAATGAGATGATCATTAACATCCGTAATTCCCTGCGTCGTCGAGAGCTTGAAATTGCAGATCGAGCTTACCGCGGAAACCTGGAACAGGAGGTGGAAGAACGCACCGCTGAATTACAAAAAACCCTGAGCGGGGTCATTTACGCTTTGACGATGACCGTTGAATATAGGGATCCATACACAGCCGGTCATCAGCAGCGGGTGTCCGATCTGGCCAGCGCCATAGCAAAAGAGATGGGTTTTTCAGGAGATAAGATAATGGGGATTCGTATAGCCGGGGCGCTTCATGATATCGGCAAGATAGCAATTCCTGTAGAGATTCTCAGTAAGCCCGGTCGATTAAGCAAAACGGAACTTGATCTTATTAAAAATCACTCTCAAGTCGGCTATGATATATTGAAGTCAATAAAATTTCCATGGCCGATTGCCCAAATCGTTCTTCAACATCACGAAAGAATGGATGGTTCCGGATATCCTAATGGGCTTTTGGGCCAAGAAATTCTAATTGAGGCCAGGATTTTGGGGGTTGCGGATGTTGTTGAAGCCATGGCTTCTCACCGACCTTACAGGCCGGCCCTCGGTATTGATAAAGCTTTAGAAGAGATCTCAATTAGTAAAGGTAAATTTTATGATGTTGAGGCAGCAAATGCGTGTTTGAAGATTTTTAAAGAAAAAGAGTTTGAACTGCAACAGCGAGCGAATGCGAGCGAATCAAAAAATTGACAGATAACTTCTTAATCATTTTAAAAAACTTAATCTCTTCTCTCCAAACCTCATCGGCAAAACTATTGCCAGTATGCTTAGCACAAAAGCTGTAGAAAAAGATCCGATCACCCAAATCCACTGAAAACAAGACAGGCTGTGTCCTCGCAAACCTGCCATAAAAATCATGTAGACCGGTCCTGCTTCAAGAATAGTCACGACTCCGATGTAGATAGCGGACATAATCATGAAAACGAGCCCGCCAAAGCTGGTGACAGACTGGGCTGGATTTTCCGAGGCAAAATCAGGATAGGCTGCCCCCAGACCGATTCCCATTGCAACTACTCCTGGTGTCAGAAAAAAGATTGTAATTACGGAAAGGTACATCATGAAAGGAAAGACGTCCAAAAGCAGGTTGGTGACTACAATCAGAATTTCGGAAAGGATTAAAAACGGAAAAAGATAGATAAAAAACTTGATCCACAAAAAAGCCCGGATGGAAATTGGACTTGACCGGACAATCCAGAAGGAGCTTCCCTCCATACTGACCGAAGGAAAGCTAAAACGGGCTGTTACTGCTGTAAGAACAAAGGCTGCCAGGGCCATGTTCAGAAAGGAAAACAGATTTTGCAGATAGACTGTTTTGATAGGAGCCTTGTCAAGCGGAAGGACTGAAAAATTATAAACATAAATAATGATAAGCGCTGCTATGAGAAAAATTTGCGACCACTGGGTCTGGTCTCTCCAAAAAGTCTTTATCTCTTTTGAGACAAAGGCTCGCGCCGGGCCGGACAAAAAGGAAAATAACCGGTCAAAACCCTTGCTTTGGGTTTGGAAAAGCCTGGAGATTGATGCCTGAGTTTTGGAAAACCCTTTGAAATAGACAGCTCTGGCTACCAGGAGATTTATGAAAATCAGGAATGCAGCGCAGCTTAACGACAGGGCTACATGAAAGAGAGCGCTTTTTATATCTCCTGAAAGCGCAGCCTTCAAACTGTCAAAGGCCCAGGTGCTTGGAAGCAAAGGAGAGGACGGAGCGCCTAAATTCTGCAGATAGACAAGAAGCGATGAAAAGGTTTCAGGATTTACCAGACGTTCCGGTCTCAAAAGGCGAAAGGTTATATAGAGGATTATTAAAACAGCGAGGCCTAAGAATACAAAAATGCTTCGGATTCGACTCGCTGGAAGGACAAAAACAACCGGCAAAATAATAAGAGAGCTTAAAGCAGATGCTATAATGCACAGAAGAGCAAGAACAAGAACTATATCTGTATAGAAAAAAAACCCTGCATTATATACTATGCCATAGGCAACAAAAACAGGGATAGCATAGACTATAACCATCCATGAACTGTCCAGGGTGCTTTCGATCCACCGGGCAAGAAAAATCTTCTCACTGCAAACAGGCATGGTATGAACCAGAGCCAGGTCTTTGCTTAAATATAACTTAGACAATGATGTAAGTATAGAACTGAAAATCAAAAGAGAAAAAAATATAAGCAAAGTCATGGAAAGTAGCTTGTAGGCAAGAATATCGCCAATATCCTCAACCTGCTGGAAATAGATTAGAATCCGATATGATACGGCAAAAATACCTCCCAGGAAAATCAGACCGATTCCGGCAAACAGAAAAAACCCGGCATTTATCTTTTTTAAGAAACCGACGTTTTTGAAAGACCAGAAACGGGGTTTTAAGAGAGTAATTACTTCCACTTTCCACCTTTCAGCTTTCACCTTCTGTCAACTGAAAAAAAACTTCTTCCAGATTCGCTTCTCCCACATGTGCTGCATGTTTCAAATCAGTGATGGTTCCTGTGGCGATCAATATGCCTTTGTTGATAATGCCGATGCGGCTGCACACATCTTCGGCCAATCGCAGTGTGTGGGTAGACATGAAAATAGTAGTTCCTTTTTCAGCGAGGCTGCAAAAAAGATTTCTGACCATTTTGGCGCCTCTTGGATCAAGTCCCACCATTGGTTCATCCACGACGATCAAAGGTGGATCGTGCAAAAGAACCGCCGACATGATGAGACGCTGCTTCATGCCGTGAGAATAGGATTCGATCAATTCATGAGCATGGTCGAAAATGGAAAACATATTCAACAAGTTTTCCGTTTTTTCCAAAAAGGATTCCTGCTCAATATTGTAAAGATCTGCTGTAAACCTTAAAAATTCCATGCCCGTAAGCTTCTCATACAAAAACGGCCTGTCCGGTATTAGTCCTATTTTCTTTTTGGCTTTTTCCGGCTGAGCTGCCATATCTATTCCGTCTATGATTACAGAACCTTCTGTGGGATTCAACAGTCCAGCCATCATCTGTATGGTGGTGGTTTTCCCCGCGCCGTTTGGACCGATAAATCCGAATATCTCTCCCGAAGATACAGAAAGATTCAACCGATTTACAGCTTTTAACTTTCCATATTGTTTTGACAGGTTATTTAATTTTTAATTGGATCATCTTGACTGCTCCAAAATTTCAAGCTTTACCTTTCCTATCACTCCAATTAAATCCATCTGGCAGTCTGGCTCTCCGCGTACAAGACGGATATGCGTTACATCCGCGGGGAGCTGACCCATGAGAGAATCGGCGGTGATCCACTTGCCAAGATAAAGAACATTCCAGGCATGATAGTAAAACCGTCCCTTCGCATATACGAGTCCGGCTTCTATCTGAGCAGGAATACCCGCGGCTCTGGCCAGGGCCGCCAGAAGAACAGCATGTTCATTGCAGTCTCCCATACGGTTTTCCAGCGTCTCCAGCGCATTGGGAACCGATAGGACAGGACGCTTTTCAATATTTTTATAAATCCAGGCGATAAGTTTTCGGGCTTTGGCCGGCGGAAGATCGTCTGTAGATATGAGTTCAGATACTTTTTTTCGTATTTTCGGATGGTCGCACTGGATAAATGGGGTGGGCTCTTGCAAGCGACTCTTTATTAAACTTTCTTTTTCGCTTGCATAGATATCTGACGGTTCAGGAATATCCTCCTTACAGATAGTCAATATCCCATTTTCAAAAGTCTGTCTTCCACCGTCTAAAAAGAGGTTTTCTTTAATGCCGGTCATTTTCAAACAAAGCATTGTAAGTTCATCTGGCCGGTCTATAGGCACATTGGAAGCAACAGAAGCCATTTCCGTAAGATCCTGGCTCGGAACTACCGAAAGATCGCTTAACGCCTCATTTCTGGAAACCCTTTTGAGTTTTATTCCCATAAAACCCTCTTCCTGGACAACGCTTCCATCTTCTCCTATCCAGGCTGTATGGGAAGCTCCCATGAAATCGATAGAAACTCTCTTTGTATTTTGTCTGCGTCCCATGATGTTCAGTGTCTCGCGGCCTACCATGGTGACATGGACAGGCCGCTGTCCCATGATAGTCGGATCAAACACAAGAAATGTTTCGGTCTTATCAGGTTCCAGGCCTGAAATCCATGCTGCATCCATAACCGCGTCAGCCAGATAGAGTTCTTTGCCTATTGAAATTTCCGACTTTTGTTTGCCGACAAAAATAGTAAGTATCTTGCCTTCGACCTTTCCACGACACTTAAAATGGAAGATGTTGGACCGTAAATCAAAAGCAAATGAGGCCAATGTAAGATCAGAGTGGAGTTTTCCCTTAGTTTGGATATAAATATCCTCTATTGTGCCAAGAGTATTGATCCGCATGTAAACAGATTCGGAGAGGCAATACCCGTTGTTTTCCGGCTTAAAGCAGCGGTGAGCGTATCCTATCTTCCTGTCTTGATGGAAGATATTCATCCATCGTTCTTTTTCAGATATTTTTTCGGCTTTTTCAGATATTTTTACGGCATCCAAAGGAGAAGGGATAGAATGAGTCTCTTTCTGAAAAAAATCGAGGCGGATACCAAAAAGAAACACAAAAAGTAAACCGCAAAGTATCGCCGCAATCAGGCCCGGTTTTAGTCTCTTTATGCGAATTTTCATCATATATTTTTATACCATAAAAATTCAGATAGATAAAGCTCCCAAAAACTTGCCTGCACGCTTTCGGAACGTTTTTCAGTTTAGCAGAGGCAAAGGAAGGACATGTTGGAGGAAGGGTGGTGTTGGCTGATTATTTAAAAAAATGTTAAAGGTTCCTTATATCCCCCTTAATGCCTTAATCAAGATTTGACCCCAAAGCCCTTTGGAAAATGCCAACAGGATGAAGAGAAACGGTTTGAGGTTCAGGTTCTTCATGCTACTCACCCAGACCAACGTAGTTCCATGCAGCAACAGTGAAAGCGTTTGCTTGCTGACGCGTCCATTTCTGAGAGGGACGAAACAGGTACTTCAGTTCGCTGACTTCACCCCATTCCTTGCATGGAGCGTCGTCCTTAGTCTTTTCATAAAGAAAGGCCAGTGCTGCCTGCACATCAGCAGTGTAAGTATTATTCTGAAATTCGCTATTAGGCACGTTCCATACCATGCACTCGATTAGAAACCCCGGAATATCTCCACCGCTTACATTCTGTTCGGTCATCTCGTTGGATAGTGCCTTCAGAACTCGAACAATCGACTTAAATCGTTTCCCAGTATTTGTGTTCTTATGGCATCCGTTGGTGTAGTGTTGTTCAGGCCAGTTAATGATACGCTTCTTTTCCCGGTCAGTAAGTAATGCAACGCCTTCTATAAAGGCTCCGTCTTTATCATAACGACGGTGTTCAAAGAATGCAACCACATCAGCATCTACGTGGTAAGATGTCTCATGCACATCGAAAGCCTTGTTGCCACGCTTAACTGCTGGACGACCGAAGTGTTTCACAAGTGCTTCTTCGATTTCGTTCTTGAATTGCTCGTAGTGATAACTTGCCGGCTCCAGGCCAAAATCATCCCGATTCATTCCCTCAGGAAACTCGTTGAGCAAAGTATCTGTGCAAAGAACACCTATATCAACGTCACTATCCTTACGGACGTTTGTATTATTCCTGTAAGAACCCTGGGTGAAAATCTTGATATTGCGTGCCTTGAGTTTGTCGCTCGACCTGATAGCGTTTCGAATAGCAGATTCGGCATTATCGCAGCGGTCCTGTTCAGTCTTTCCCGGTGGCTTAGCCCATTCCCTAAATTGTTGTTCCCAGTCTCGTGACACAATTTCTCTCCTCTTGTCCTATGGTTATTACAGCGAACGATTAAGCTCACTGGTTTTTACGGAGCGCAGCGGAGTAAAAATCCAGTGCAGCGATTTGTTGGGCGATTTTCAGTTTTCTATAACTTCAAAAAGGCTTTGTTTAAATTTGTTTTCGTCTTCGTTGTTATAAAAAGGCACGCCCACAAGCCTGTATTTTTGTGTCTTGCTCTGTGTCTTGAATTCCAGCGTCTTGCCTTTGAATTTTTCCGTAATTTCTTTCAGAAACGTCTGTTTCCATTTATCATGCTCTTTAAGGTGCTTTCCTTTGGGTTCGATAAATATTTGATAGGTCAGCATATTGCCGTTTTTTGCGCGCAGAAAAAGCACAAAATCCGGCTCAAAAGCCTGACCATCAGAAAAGCTGTAGATCTTAAAATGGCGTTCATTTCTGACAAGAAAGATGCCGTCATATCTCTTCTGAAGCGTATCCATCTGCCGTTCAAGCATCCTGACAAACGCCTTCTCTTCGCTGGTGCCGTAGTTGGCATTGAATACGTACCAATCCTTATCCTTTACAAAGTGCTCATCGCCGTCGGCTCGTTCGCTTCCCTCAACCAGCTTGATCAACTTATCCCTAAAAACAGTAGCCACTTGGTTTAATTTGAATTTTTCCGTCCCAATGTATTCAGTTATATTTTTACGCAATTCAGTTTCAATCTGTCCAAGCAATTCTAAAAGTCCTTCAAGTAGCAATTTGTTGGATAAGCTATATAAATCTGTTGAATCTCCCTGGAACGTTAATTCCAAACCGCCCAGATAATCATCCTCCTCTATAAACTGGCTCATGGATGAAACATGCGGAAAGTATTTTTGGATATTTTGAAAATTAAAAAATGAGCATCGAGCAACGGCATTTTTTACGATATGCTTCGGTATTACTCTTATTTTGATGTCTTTCCTGCCGGTTTCCGCAACCTTTCCGACATTGCCGTTTCCAGTAAGCAGGGCGTCCGTCATGCCTCGCCCGCTTGCAATAGTATGTTGAAAATTTTTCTTCGTAATGCCCATATCACTAAATGATTGGACATACTTATAATTATTGATGACCCGCTCATTAAGATAAATGAGTCCACTCTTGTAAAGGTCAGTCTGCTTAAAATCCCCTTTCAATTTAAGGGGTTTCTTGACCTCCCTATCGTCCATCATGCCTTCTTCAATTAACGCTGTCCGAAGTTCCGAAATATAGCGTGAATCATTGATGCTGTGATAGTGCAGTTCTTCAAGCACCCGCATTGCATGTCTAAGGTTGTTGTCATATTTACGCTGATAACGGCTATTTCGCTCGTCAGTTTCAAACGGGAAATACCGGGCACCCCTCCCGATAAGCTGCGCTTCGGCAATCGTGGTTTTTCCGGGCCTGCCCGCTTTTGAATCTCTGACTGTATAGCAACGGACAATATCGAACAGATTTAAGACATCCCAGCCTTCATTAAGTTTTTGCACCGCAAATATAGCCCGAATTCGATTATCCTTGTCCTCCAGCGTATTCAAAAGAATTTGTTGATTTTCTTTTTCTTGTTCCTCGTTAACGGAAATGCAGCGGCTTTCATCAAATTCCCGGCGCAATCTTTCGGCAAGCTGATTGTTGGTGATCCGGTTTTCAGAAAAAAACCGAAATGCTCTTTCGACCAGCGGAATATCCGATTTTTCTCTTATCCGCTCAATATCGCTTTCCGAAAGCTGTTCTATCAGGTTATGAAAATTTGCTTTGTTCTCTTTTGATTGGGCTATGGTTTTCTGTGCCTTGAATAAAATTACTGGTTTCAGGTTAATCCGATGTTTCGCCGCTACTTCCTGTTTATACTGGCTCAGGATAAGCGCTTGAATGATGCGGTCCTTTTCCTCAAAATCCGCCTGAACGATATAAACATCTTTTGAATAGCCGTCGTTGCGGAACTGGCGCAGGTCATAACGGTAAAGAACCTTACTCTTGTATTTATCGGCAATAAAGCTGTTGGTGTAATCCAGCGTAGCCGTAAACTCCAGAAGCAGATTATCCTCATTCTGGTGAAAAATCCGCTCAACGGTGTTCTCCCAACTTTTAAACATTTCCCGCTGGGCCTTGGTTCGTGTATTCATGTGGTGTGCTTCATCCGCCAACAGCACAATCTTTTTATCCTTGAAATCTTCATAGGTCAGGGCATTTTCCTTTTCCGTGGTCAGGTCGGAATGCAGTTTCTGAATTGTCGTAAAACAGATATTGATGTCGTTTTCATTGACGCCTTCAAAATTAGCAACCGGTGTAACTGCAACCCGCCTGTTATCAAATCGGATATTTTCAGAAAAAAGGAATTTGGATGACAAGGGGTTCAGAAAATTATCCTTGGTCTTTTCAATGATGTTGGTGGAGTTAACAAAAAACAGAAAATTCCGATAACCCTTTTCATATAAATAAAGAATAAGCCCAGCCATAATCAGAGTTTTGCCGCTGCCCGTCGCCATATTGAACAAAAAATGAAGCGGCCATTCTTTGCCAGGAAAATCATTGTCCAAGCAGTGGAAAAAACGGGCAAAGGCTTCTTCTTGATAAGAACGAAGCTCAAACTTGGGATTGAGGTTTTCTTTGAGATAGTCCGGTATTTGCTTTTTTAATCCGCCAAATTCTGAAAGGGAATCCAGTCCTTCATATAGGAATTTATCAGCCATTACGCATTCTCCCCGTAAAATAGCTGATTCAGCTTTTTATCTTCCTCGCTTACATTGAAATCAGCATCATCTATTTCGGACAGGTTTACATACAGTTGGTTTTTGTTCAGCATTTCCGCCAGCAGCTTTTTTTGTTTTTCAAGGCCGTTTTCCGATTTACCTATCTCAATAAAATCATTTACCGCTTCTTCTGGCATTTCCGGGTTGACATACCAGTTGAGAAAAGAGTTTTCCGCAATGTCTTTCCATAATTCAACAAGTTCTTCACAAGTCTTGGCTGACTGGATTTTGTCCGCGAAGGCTTCGTTATATTTCATCATTTCGCAATAGATGAAATCGCCACCGCCCTGCCAGTCGACGGCTTTTGAAATGCCGGATTTATCCCCATTTATTACTTTTTTCAAGCGCTCTACACTATCACATTCGCTATACTCAAGTTGTTCGATACCAATATACTGGCGTCCCATTTTTTGGGATACAGCGGCGGTTGTGCCGCTACCCAAACAAAAATCAAGAACAATATCGTTTTCATTTGAAGAGGCTTCAATAATTCTCTTAATTAAGATTTCCGGTTTTTGTGTTTTAAAACCCGTGATTTCAGGAGAATTAACAATTGTTTGAAAACTGGCTATATCAAGCCACACATCAGCAATTGGAAGCCCTTTCGCTTCATCAAGATATAGTTTTTTTGTCTTTGTTATGGTTTTGTATTTTCTGCCATCAGAATCAACACTGGAAAATCTTTTTAACTGTTCTTTGCTGTATGGCAAATATAATTTATGGATCATCTCCAATTTAGTTGTAGTAAAACAGGGTAAGATGGTGAAAATATTAAA
>JACKQG010001664.1_pt1 | contig 30177 bp, 39 predicted proteins | sample 8237621 | NCBI WGS metagenome assembly JACKQG01 (sample SAMN15677084, study PRJNA649215) | marine metagenome | biome: marine; feature: Black Sea; material: saline water; isolation source: suspended particulate matter (SPM) from the Black Sea western gyre | collected 2013-06-09/2013-06-10 | depth... | reverse complement strand
GGAGGTATATCTAATATTAGTGAGATAACCTATAACCTAGCTCCGCTAAGTACTGCCACAGGCGTTATAATAGGATCACTCTCCGGTGAGTCTGTAAGTGCAGATATAACATCGTCGTTGCTCAGCAGCCTGACCTTAACATATTTGCTGACGTGTGATAATGCACTATCAAACCACGCGATCACTGGCACAGTAACTACAGATGCCGGTACTGCGTCAATCTCTGGGTCTATCGATACTACAGGTAATACATATACTGGTATAGTATCAGTGGAGCAATATCCTGTTAGTATTCCTGCATATTCACTGTTAACAATTCCAGTTACCGGGGCGACGTGGAAAGATACATCTACAAGCTATAGTATTTTGTCTAACTTTTCTACAGTAGGCGGTACCTTATCAAGCACATCACTAACATATCTGTTAACATCGGAAAATGTAACAGGGCATGAGGTTCAAGGTGTATTAACAAGTAATGCGATGACCGTCAGTAACATCTCGCCAGTTAACGTAACAGGTACAATTAGTACAACCGGTAACAACTACACCATGGAGTTATCAAGCACTCCAATATCATCTCATATTGATACATCCCCTGTTATATCTGCCTTCCCGAGAAAAGAATTAAACATTGGTAGAGGCTATACATATACCTTTATATTGACAACACCATGGCCTAACTTTGATACATTTAAACTCAGTACATCACAAGATGGTGAACATACTGGCGGTGAAGAATATATTACAAATGTAGCCGGCTTCGAAGGAAGCGCCCCAGGTGATGAGATCAGATTAAAAGTTACACCAGAGACGCCCTCCACACTTTATTATTATTCTTCATTAACTCCTGATGCTGGTAGTGTTATTAATATTACCGACGCGTGTAGTATAGCTGACGATGGATCGTTTGTTACAGATGCATCTACTGCTCCTGTAACAGACAAACAAACCATTGCATCAAAGAGGCCTAAGGTTAAGTTTATATTTAATAATCAAGATTTATCAGATTTAGAATTGTTCAATGATACGAAATATACGTTCTTTGTTAATAACTCTTCTGACAGTACGTTTAGCTTTAATAATGAGACAGGTGATGATGCATCATTAGGATCTCCGAGGCAGGTATCTAATAATAGAACAACTCAAGGCGTTGTAACCTTTGCCAAACAGACTAATAGATCAGCTATCACTATTAATAATAATCAAGAAACAGGTGGCGGGTCGTCATTTAAAGGTTCAATCGGTGACACTGAAGTTAAGACAACTACTCCACCAGCGGCGTCGGAGACAGGTGATGTAGCAAATACTAACATTACATCACCACCTGGAGCAACTGCACCAGACTATGCTAAGGTTTCTGTCGATTGCGAAGCTGAGGAGCTGTTTAGAAATATACCGCACGGTACAACATATAAGATTCCAATATATTCAAGAACACGTACCAATGTATACACATATGTACAAAGCCGTACGTGGGAATATCCAGAATGGACATTTGTCGGAGAACTTACATCCGCAAGAGCTGGCTCTTCATTAACATTTACAAGCAGTGCAGAAGGTCGTGACCCAATCGCTGTTAACGGCTCTGGTACTTTAAATGAAGCAACATATACATACACTTGGGACGGAACGGCTTCAAATAGCGAAGGCTTAACGGGCAGAGGATCTGCTACGATTGGTCTTAACCCGAACGGTGGCGAGACTGGTGCAATATACGGTACATGGGATACAAGATATAATGACATGCCAGTTGTCTCTGGTACTGATTCTTGGAGCCTTGAAAGCACATCATTCACAGCTGTACCAGCATCTGCTGTAAGTGTATCACCGACGCCTGGAGATTATAAGGCTCGGTATGCATTTAGCTTGCATGATATCTTTACAACAGAGACAGAGCCATTAGTAGTGTCTCACGGTAATCGATATGATCACGAATCAAAGATTGTCATAGGTCCTACCGATAATGATATTACGATATTCACTGCGTCTGAGATTTACTCAAATGGCGTATTATTTTATGATAAAAATAATAGTAAAGCATTCTTACCTATAGATTCTTCCGCGGATGGTAATGGTATTAATGTAATTCCCAGAGACAAGTTAATCGATACTGTTAAAGCTGGAGAAGTAATGACAGTGTACTTATCAGGCTCAGATGGTCAAAACTTATGGAGTGCTGGTGTGTTAGCATATCTCGAGACAGTATGCTTAAATACATTTGATTTAAAAAATATTAATGTAGATGAGGTTGCTTATAATGAGCAAACATTTAACGCAGGTACGTCACTTGATGCGAATATCTCCAACGCTTTATCTGCTGTAAGTGGAAGTGCTATGGCACTAACCCTTACACATATACCAGGTGAGATTGAAGGCTCGCATTACAAATGGTATAGGGGGACAGATGTGATTCCTGGTGCTATTGCCGCTACGTTAAATATACCATTGTTCACTATTAATGATAATGGTAACTATAGTGTAAGCATCGAGACTCCTTATAGGTTCAAACAATCACAACCGGTGACAATTACTGCACATACCTTTACAGAGGCTTTAGCAGCGTTAATTGTTGAATATGATTTCGCAACAACATACGGCATCACTGCCGGCAGTGGTCATTTATGGACTACACCATTAATGAATGTTCAGATTTGGCGATGTGTACATACAGCAGATAATACTCTGTCAGCAGTGCAGCATGTTGTTAATGAAGATATCGCAATCGAGCCTTATACTGATGGAAGAGCGGATGTTAGAATGGAATTATCTGCATCGACAGATACTTTTTTGAACGGCGGCACATCGGAATTATCGGCGCTGACAGGCAATGCATTGAACTGGCACTTCGCTGCTAACAACGCAAATGGAACACCGTTAATAACACTGTCCGGTACACCGGATGATCGTCTAACCGATAATATCAATTACGGAGTACTCGCTAATAATACGCCTTGGAATGATGCCTCAGATGCTCCGATCATTGAGAATGCAGATTCAGTATTTGTTGTGTTAATGTCAACACCAGTTACTGGCGCGAACCCGACCTTCCCGATACTCGACGGAGGCCAAGCATCAATCGTACCTGGTGACTCTGCTACGTATACTCACTTTATTTCTCAGACTGGGTACAAGACAACACCAGGCTTAACTGCTCTCAATCTCTCAGCTTTACAATTTACTGCTGATACGCTCACAGGAGCACCGTTAGGTAGAGCGTATGATTATGTGTTCGGTTATCAACCATGGTCACATCATAGCAGTGTTTCAGGTATTGGGTTGAGTGGGTCTACAGGTAATACTAAGATAATAGGTCTCACAGGATTTAATGCTGATGGTGGATATTACACGAACGGTTCTACTGTTTCCGCAACATTCTTATCACTTAAATCTAAGTCAACGTATACATACCTAACCGCAACATCTACATACGCTATTACTGGTGATGATGTATACCCAGATACAACATTCCATATGTCAACGAGACCTGCACTATCAGGCAGCGTTAATATTGACATTTATAATGGTAACGCATATGATAGTGCTCTTAATCATAAAATAAGATTATATGAATTAATGCCTACTGGTGTATTATCCGAAGACAATTGGATGGTAACAAGAGAAGTTATTGATTGGTCGGGTATTAGCTGGGGTATGAGCCAATTCAATACTAGTAGCCTTCACACAACAGCGGCTGTTTGTCACCCCTTTACAGAGTCTCTAACCGCCAATACGACCGGTAAGGTTAGGTATTTATATATTGATGAATATGATGGTGATGTCTATGAATCTAATGATACTCAGCACGATGAAATTCGTTCAATAACAATTCAAACCTATACTGATACAGGCGATAATAGAAATGGATCCACCGGCGCGGGTGGTGGTGATGCTCTCCCGACCTGGTGGTACCGTACAACAAGCAGCTCTACTCCTAGTGGAGGAAGCCAAACTCCAGTAAATGGCTCAGCCAATCCAATGACAATTGTTAACTTCCCGTCACTCTATAATGATTATACTACAACCTCACGAAACGTTGAAGTATTTGGGTTGTCAGCGACGTATCCATCATCGGAAGGTATGACTGCCGGCTTATCGGGAATAAACACTATGGGCAGTATACATTTAAATTACGAAGCGTCCCGTAGCGCTAATTAATACGTGTAAAGATTAACAACCTAAAAAGTCTGATAAGTTTCCTAAGTCTATCTTACTATCGATAGTAATACCATTTAACACTTTCAGGAAATCTTTAAAGTTAGGATGACTCTCACTCCATACAGCTCTTTCTTTAAACTCTGCATCAGACCATGTCCCCCAATTATTAACGCGCGAGAAATAAATGGAATCAAACGCATACCTCTTTCCAATGCTAACTATCAATGGCATTTCCTTATAATTATCTGCCTGTATCACACTATCTAGCCTTAGTGAGTTGATATGGTTATCCTCTCTTAACTGTGATATAAATTTTATATTTTTATGTAATTGACTCCAATCACCACCGCATCTAACAGCGTTATATGTTTCCTCGGTACCAGCATCGATAGATATAATAACACTATTAATATTGCTATGAATTTTATGCATTTTGTCCCAATACCTGGGTGTAAACATAACGCCATTAGTTTGCAAATTTATATTTAAACGAGGAAATATCTTACCATCGATATTGAACAACATCTCTCTATAAAGCTTAGAACCAAACGGGTCACCAGATCCTGTTATGTTAACTGTGCAATTTCTATCATGAGGTGTTATAAATAAATCCTCTATTATCTGAGCCTGCATTTTCTTTCTATTCTCATACAACGGACCACTCGTGTGCAAAATTTTATTTGACCTGCAGCTGGGGCAGCTCAGATTACACGACTCATCGTAGCACAGGTTATAGAAATCTGGTTTTAGATCGTCAACCAATCGTTCACTCACAATTTTTCGCATGCGAGGTCCTTGAATATCATCCTTTAGCGGCAAGCTATTGTTTTGAATATGAGGGCACAAATTCGCGTCACAATATTTAAAAGACCCGTCATGTATGCTTTCACGTATGTCCTTAACTGTTTGGGAGTTGAAAACTTCATTAACAGATGTATCCTCTGAAAGCTCCCCAGCGAAGTATGGTAACCAAGTACAGCAGCACACTGAAACTTTACCAGTCTCAAGTACCTCGAAATGCTCGAACGGCTTTCTACAAAATCTACCTGCTAATCCTTTCTTTCCATTCATATATCTCCTCTATGTTTGGTACTTTGTTATACTCCTTATCAGTATGTTGCTTTGTCGACGGGTGCAATGCTTTTAAAATAATGTCTGTCTCATGGTATGACCATTCTATATACTCGAGAATTTTCTTAAAGGCATTAATACGATTCTCAATGTCATTGTCTGGGTGCAGAAATTTCTCGTAACATACTCTATAAAATTTTACATCCTTATCAATTAGATAATCAGTATATACCTCTGCTACTGAACTCATCTTAACATACAGAAAGTGCAGCTCTGGAATAGGTATAGGGTCATATATCGCTTCATTTAATATATCTCTACTATGATCATTTAAAGTTGTCCACTGACCTGTTTGCATGCTCATACATTTCGATAAGCAAGTACTCGCCAAATCTTCTCTGTATTGATAGACAATTTTTATGTTATTATCTACAGCGTAATCTAATACTATCTTATTACTCGCGCGCGATACTTCATCACATAAATGTTTGACGCAGTCATATCTTTTGAAGAGTGCATCTAACATCTGATATATCTCATCAGATGTTAGATTGTCAGCTATTGGGACAGTATCTTCAACATCGAGTTTATGCAATAGATTAACCTTCTCATAGAGCTTAATTATAGCAGCGCCATCCTCCCCGCGTACGCGTAACTGCTCAATAGATTTATTCATCGGTTCATCAATAACGAGGTTACCTCCATCAGTGATGGCAGCTGTATGTCTTAAACAATGAGCTAAAGTCACTGTGCCTGTTCTAGCACTTCCAAAAAGTAATACCTTGTTCATAGGGACCTATATATGTTACTGTTTAGCATAGAGTTTAAGAAATATTCACTAGAAAGCTTCCGGCGCATTTCACAGTGCATCAGGTATCGGTGTCCCTTATATATCATATAATCATTTTTAATAAGACATCTTGCATGGTCCAAATCATCAAAAAACAGCGGATAATCTTTTCCTAAATATTCCTCAGTAGAAGGTATCCTATTAATAACTATAGGAGTACCTCTCGCTATACATTCAATAACAGCATTATTCGCAGAGCTATCATACAGATCTAAGAATACTATGCTATTAGATAGCATCTCATCATACTCCTCATCATCTAATCTCTCTATATTATATGTGTTATCTGCGTAGGCATCCGGTACACATATACCCTCTTCCTCACGTTCTTTCTGTATTAACCGGTCGATAGTTTCCTTAGGAGCTTTAGCAGTATACGGTATTAATCTGTGCTTCGAGAATCCGGAAAATTTATGGAATGGAAGACAGTAGATTGAATTTAACTTTCGGAGCCAATAGCCAATTGATACTATCTTCTTCTTCTTCTGTGAAATATACTTACCAAAATCGAATAATGTTTTTGGAATCTCTGTTGGATGATATACTGTGTTAACTTCTATTTTTAATTCGCTCCGGAGATAGTCTGCCAATGACGTTGATAGTGTATATATCCCTTTACAGTGCTTCATACTTCTCTTGAATAATTTTCTTTTTATAATTTTATCTAAGGAGTTATGGCCCATAAACCATTCAGGATAGTTAGCCGGATTATGAAAGAAACCGACCCACGGTTTTTTATAAGGAATTATATCGCTTTTCTGTCTTACGTAACATTCATAATTCCATGTAAAGTTATTCTCCAGAAAGCCGTCAAATCTTACACCGTTACTATTATGTAATGGCAGCAAAGCATCCATAGCGTATTGCCAACCGCTTCGATGACTACTAAACACTGGCTGGGTACCGAAGTTTAACTTACCGTTAATATAACTACCACTATACTTCCTCTCATATTTACCCCACTCCGTAGACTTTGTATCTTCAAATGTAACGGCCATTTTTAATAATTTATATTAAAACACAAAAAAAGCCCGGGAATTAATTCCCAGGCTTTTGCAAAAGAAAAAAGAGTTTTACTTCTTCTTCTTAGGCGCTTCGGTCGCCTTCACCTCCCCTTTGACAAGTGGGAGTGTAACGCTTGCACCTGTAGTGCCTGCGCTAGCCCCCAGGTACCCATCCGCGTTAGCGTTAGGCCCTACGGTTAATGTGCTCGAACAACCCACTGCTGTCCCAAGGAGGAAGGCAGCGACGATACTATATTTTAATACTTTCATCTTTCGGAAAATATTATATTATGAACACACTCATTATGCAAGTATTTCTTTTACAATATCCGGAGAATCTACAACTCTAATTGGTCTGGATCCCGGAGCCATTAATTCAGTTCTAGGATCAATTCCTAGTAAATGATATGCAGTTGCAGCATAGTTATTAACTGTAAACGGATCTTCTTCTGGTTCTGAACCGGTAGGATCTGATTTACCATAGAATGACCCGCCTTTAATGCCACCACCTGCCATTGCAATGCTGAACACTCTCGGCCAGTGGTCTCTTCCAGCATTGGCATTAATTTTTGGCGTCCGGCCAAACTCTGTTGTTACAAGTACTAGCGTACTTTCAAGCAAACCTCTTTCATCTAGATCATTAATTAATCTAGCATACGCCTGATCAAATGGTTCCAACTGCCGATTCATATTGTCTCTAATATTACTATGATGGTCCCATCCACCGTATGTAGTAGAGACAAATCTAACACCCGCTTCAACTAATCTCCTAGCAAGCAAAAACCGCTGCCCGGCGGAATTCATCCCATACTCATCTCGAAGCTTTTGAGGTTCTTTGTCTAATTCAAAAGCTGCACGAGCTTCAGGAGAGCTAATCATCTTATATGCAGAACTATAAAACGACTCAACAGCGAGTAGTTTAGAATTCTTCTTCTCGACCTTGCTAAAATGATCATCAACTGCTGCTCTCATTGCTTTACGGCTTTCGAATCGCTCAGGTGATAGACCGCTCGGTAAGGATATATCCCTTACCTTAAAAGTAGCGCTTTCTGGATTTGAACCGATGCTAAACGGGCTGTATTTAGAGTTTAAATATCCAGCTCCACCATGGCGACTTTGAGTTGGAATCGCGACATATGGCGGCAGATTCTTTCTAATACCGAATTGCTCCGCCACTACGCTCCCAATGCTAGGATATGTTAATGCTGGCGACGGCTTCCAGCCAGTCATCATGTTATGTGTGCCTCTCTCATGAGCTGCTTCACCATGAGTCATCGATCTAATAATAGCTAGCTTATCTGCTACCTTCGCTGTGTGCTTAAGCGTTTCAGAGAATCGCTCTCCAGGTACATTAGTGTTAACTGTACCTAGAGGTCCTCGGTATTCAGCTGGAGCGAGATACTTAGGGTCCCATGACTCTTGATGAGCCATTCCACCTGGAAGATATATATTGATAACAGATTTAGCTTTACCTTCTTTATTGTTGAATTCGCTCGCTTTTAGGAATGTTTCCAAGCTAAGCAGTCCTGCTGAGCCTAATGTAATGAAATGTCTTCTGTTCATAATATGTCCAATTATCTGGGTCAATCGGTTTACCAGGAGGTGCAAGTTTTCGCAAGAGCGTCTCCATTTGTTGTATTAGGTCTTGCTGCCTCCGTAAAATAATAAGCTGCGTCTGTATTACAGCATCCTTTTGCTTTAACTGGTATTCCTGCTCTGCATTTATTATTTGCAGTTTAAATATTTCATGCTTTTTTAGATCGTCAGCAGAGTCTTTGAGAGCAAAGACAAAGATGCCTATAAAGATTATAGCAGCTATAATAAAGAATTGATATTCCTTTAAAAAGCTAGGCTGTCTCTCCTGCGAAGATTTGTTCTCTATTCTCGACATACCAATTAACTGTTTCCTTGATACCTTGTTTAAAGTTGAACTCAGGCTTCCAATTCAATTCAGTTACAATCTTCTTATTATCGATTGCATAACGGAAGTCATGTCCTGCTCTGTCCTTAACATATTTAATATATTGCATCGGGTCTTTCTTAAGGACTCGACATATTTCAAAAATTACCGTTAAATTTGTTTTCTCGCATCTAGAGCCGACATTATAGCTTTGACCGATTTTTCCTGATTCCAATATACGCCAAAGCGCTTTACAATGATCTGTTACATAAATCCAATCGCGAATATTTGAACCGTCACCATAGACTGGAATCTGTCTATCATTTAGCAGGTTATCAATAATAACAGGAATAAGCTTTTCTCTGTGCTGTTTCGGCCCGTAGTTGTTGCAGCAATTACTAATTACAGTCGGTAATCCGTATGTGGTATTATACGACCGCACGAGCATGTCTGCAGATGCTTTCGTCGCCGCGTATGGGTTTCTCGGGTTATACGGAGTTGATTCCTTGAAGAAACCTCTTCGAGATAAATGTCCAAATACTTCATCTGTACTGATATGATGAAATTTCTTAATACCTTCAGATCGCGCAACTTCTAGTAAATTAAAAGTGCCTTTAATATTTGTTTCAATGAAGGGAAGCGGTCCATTAATTGAGTTATCAACATGGGATTCAGCTGCAAAGTGTACAACGTGAGTAATATTATGCATTGTATATACGTGACGAACAGCATTAATGTCAGTAAGGTCTGCGTGCTCAAACCAGTACTTCTCATGCTCTTCGAACTCATCCGTATTTTGTCTAGATCCTGCATATGTTAAGGCATCGAGATTAACCAACTTATTTATATTCGGATGATCAATTACTTCGCCAATATAATTAGAACCAATAAAACCACACCCACCTGTAACTAATAAATTAATATTATTCATTCATATCCTTCCAATCACGTAATGTCATATCTAAAGCATCCATTACGGGGCTCATCGTAACACCAGCATTTAATAATTTATCAACATTCATCACACAATTCGACCTATAAGTTTTAACATTTCCCATGAACTGTTCTTCATCCTTAAAGAATTCAAACGTTTTCTTGAGCTTTAATCGCTTCTTAATGATCTTAACAACTTCCTCTGTCGTTACACTCCCTGGGTTACATACATTATATATCCCTGTTGGTGCATGTATTTCTGCTAAGCTGAGACATGCTTCGCAAAATTCTCGTCTATGTGATATAGAGTTTCTAGCGTTTAAGAGTTTGTCATACTTCATCAGCTTTGTAAGATAGTTTCTAGGTCCGTTATACTCATCAAACGGTATTCTTAAACGCCAGATATATGGAGGCTCATAATCAGACATTAATACTTTCTCACCTAAAGCCTTGGTACCGCTGTAAAAGCTGCAAGGTGGTTTATCAAATGAAAAGTTAGGCTCGTCTTCTTCTGTGAATCCTTTACCCCCGTTGTCACCCGTATAGATGCATCCGGATGAGACGTGTCCCCATCTAATGCCTAGTGAATCACATACCTGCGCAATTACTTGAGGCAGAACAACGTTACCGATAATAGTATCGTCTTTGTTTAGTTCACAAGCATCAACATTCGGTTTACCGGTATAACCGGCTGCATTAACAACAAAGTCTGGGTTCAGGACAGAGAGTACATCTTTAACAGATTTATAATCAGCTAAGTTAGCTGACTGCCGTGTAATTACATTAACAGTATGCTTTCGTTGAATTGCGGAGAGATAGAATCTCGAACCCACGTAACCAGTGCAACCAAGTATAACTATATTCATTTTAAATTTTCTAAGTATTGCCTGTACTCGCATTTAGGCATATCATTAATAATATCCACCAGCTCTTCTTTTGCAATGTACTTTTTCCTATAGGCCATTTCTTCAGGGCAACCTATTTTAATGCCCTGTCTCATCTCAATAGTATGTACGTATGCACTAGAATCATGCAAACTAGCACTCGACCCAGCATCTAACCATACAGAGCCTCGAGGCATTAATCTTACCTGTAGCTCTTTCCGTTGAAGATATTCAATATTAACATCTGTTATTTCAAGCTCTCCTCTAGTGGAGGGTTGTAAGTTCTCGGCGATATCTACTACGCTATTATCATAGACATAGAAACCTGGAATAGCATAATTGCTTTTTGGGTATAATGGTTTCTCTGCTAATGATACGACATTCTTATTCTCATCAAATTCTACAACACCATAGATTTTAGGATTGGTTACCCAATATCCGAATATCCTAGCACCAGACCAGCCATCAAGTTCTCCCTTACTAATAAATCTAACGCCCGGTCCATATATGTTGTCACCGAGAATTAAAGCAACACTCGACTCACCAATAAATTCTTTGCAGATGATAAACGCTTCCGCAATACCTCGAGGCTTGTCTTGTGTAAAGTATGATATCTTGCAACCAAATCTTGAACCATCACCTAGCAATGCCTGATACATATGACTATCTGTAGGCGTATTAATTATAGCAATGTCTCGTATACCTTGCTCTAGCAGTGTTGTCAATGGATAGTAAACCATTGGCTTATCGTAGACTGGTTGTAGCTGTTTATTGTTAACAAGAGTAAGAGGATATAGTCTTGACCCCGCGCCGCCTGATAGAATTATACCTTTCATTTTATCTCCCACACATCGTTTGCATGTGTGTTATATGTCCTTCCGTATTTATCAGTAAAGAATTTTAATGCTCTGTCGACAGATGGTTGATAACAATCGTGACCAGCTAGCATTCCGTATCCACTGATTTTAGGGTACCATGCTTCAAGATCAGCTACAACGCTTTCATAGTTTTTACATGCATCTAAGAATACAAAATCAACGTCCCTATCTTTAAATAGACTTGCTGCGTTAACACTATGCATCCGAATGTCAGTTACTTTATTTCTCACCTCTTCACTCTTAAGCTTATCTTCGTACCGGAGCCAGTACTCATGGTGATTATAAAAGATAGGGTCAACATCTTTCGTGATGTTTTCAAATAAATCTACTGCATATATTTCAACATGCCTCCATCGATGACGTAATGCCTTGGCTAAATAAGAAATAGAATCACCTTCATAGCATCCTACCTCTACATACTTATTGTAACTTCTAGATGCTACAGAATCGTAATATTGCTGATAGTTAAAGAACGACATTTACGCCTTTCATCTCCCACGGAAACACGAGCCATGGATCATCGATAAGCTTTTTATAATAGAAATCCGGTGTATATTTTGCATCCGGTTTTACATATAATGCTGCGGACGCCATACTTCGATTTGGAAATCTTTCTGCAATGCTAAGCATAGTACCTGCAAACGTATCTCCTGTATCTGATAAATCATCGATAACCAATACATGAGACTTGCTTAGATACTTTTTACCGGATATAAGATCAATATCCTGATATACTTCTAGTCCATTCTTTTTATTGTTCTCGTTATATGATCGGCATCCAAAATTTAATACACGAGGAATGTCAAGATAGTTCGCGATGATGCTTGCAGGAATAAGACCGCCGCGGCCAATACTGATGATGATATCATACTTTTGTTTACGAGCAATGTGATCTGCCAATACTGTGCATCCTTCAGTAATAGCTTCCCATGAGATAATACGCTTATTAGCCACGTACCAATTATAGTGTATTATGAGAAAATATCAACTAACTAACCACTTACCAATATGTTTGGTTAATTCGTTGACAGTAGTAAGCATTTCTTCTTTCTCTTTTCCATCAAGCGCTCGAGCGCGTTGATATAGATCAAGAATGAAATCGTAGGTAATTTGAATCTCTACATTACCGGTTTTATATCCAGGGAGAAGGTCTTTACTGATCGATATATTATCATCTTCCGGTTCTCTCTTCTTCCTAGGCATACTAATATTTAGAGCCGAAGGATGGTTTTTAACTAAAATTACTTTTAGTAATCACTCATGTCACTGCCACCTAAGTCACCGAAATGTTGAGAAGCGTAATCAGATGCAGCATATCGCTCATCATCAACCTCATCACCAACATCAACCACAGAGTCTTGGTCATCCCCGCGGTCCTTTTCAGCTAACTTAATTACATGCGCTGCAAGTAATGTCTTGAGAGCGGAATTTACTTTCCCGGAGCGCCAATTCATAAACTTCTCTAATCGGTTAGCCAGAGCAGCTCCTGTAAGCGCCTCACCAGCGTCAATAAACGCCGCATGGTTTAACATCTCCTTAGCATCTGCATCTGTAATTGAACGGAGATCGTATGAATCACTTAACTCATACGTCGCTTTCGGATCAACTCGAAACCCACGTGGTGAGGACGTAACTGACGGTCTCGTCTCTTCTCCATTCTTAATCTCTTTGCCAATCTCTCTTTGAATTGTTGGATCATCCATGTTTTGCAAGATAGCATCTGACACGTCATCGTCGTTATTATCCACCTTCACAACAACCTTACCACTAGCTTTCTGCTTCTCTGCAATCTTACCGGCCTTTAATGCCGCTGCTACGATTACTCGAGCATTCCATGATGCAACGTTGCTCAGCTTATACGGTGTATCTCCAACATCTTCACTACCTGTCATGAATCGCTGCGCGACTTTCCACACAGCTGGTCCTGCGACACTAGTAACAAAATCTTTTCTCGTGCCTTCCCATTCACCTTCTGCGTCTAGATGCTTACCAATCTCATCTACAACTGCATCTGTTAGATCCTGAAGCTTGTCTCCCCATTCTTCTTCCGGTATATTCATCTTTTTCAGCAGCGGCTGGAAGTAGTAATGTTTTGGTGATACATCGCTTGCTGAAACTCTTACATCTGGGTTCCAATCTCCGATAGGAGCTTCGGAGAGCATGTCGGAAAATAGATCCTCAAATTTGTCAAATTTTGGTAATAGTGGCATTATACCATTATTTATTGGGACGCGTAGAATTGATCTACTCTTTTGAACCATTTTTCTGAGTATAAATCAAAATCTGTACCTTCCATCTCAAATTGCTGGTATTGATAGTCTCGCGAGCACATAAAAATAACGCCGCGCTGGATATTCGTCCCGTATATTTTGTTATGTGCCTGAGCATAGGCGGCCAATTGGCAAAAGTAATCCTCAATCCATTCTCGCTTCTTAGGCTTGTTAGTCTGCTTAAAATCCATGATTGTCTCTTGATCTTCATGAATTCCGACGAGATCTGTTGTACCGGCATATTTTCCTGGATAATATAACATTACCTCAGTCCCCCATACTTCAGATACGTTATTTAGCCCTTGCTCAATGATAACTTCAGACATCATCTTAGCTTGTTGAAAATACGGATTAAATTTTACATACTCTTCATTCAAAATATGACATTCCAAGCATTTATGCATAAAAGTACCTACAGTCGCGGCTTCATTTCTAATTTCATCGGCGCGCCGTTCGCCTACTCTTTTCTTCCAATTATCCAAGTGAGTGGTGTCTTTTGTGGTGGTTAGTATGCGAGTTACAGATGTAACCAGTGATTCATCGGGGCACTTATAGAGTCTGGTGCCATTCTCATCAATTCGCTCTAACTTATGGTATTTAAATTTTTCTGTGATCATTGTTAATCTGCTTTCGAGCATAAATAATTGTAACTGCTATGGCGAATATATCCAGCTTAGGGTCAATTAATTTTGGTGACAATCCAGATAATCTGTATAATTTTCATCTACCTATAGAGACAGTAACAACCGGTGGAGCCGTTGTTACAAAGAAGATCTCACTGTCACAGGTCCGCCAATATATACTTAATTCATCTGCTGCGTATTCAACTCCTGGTCTAACAGTAGGTTCTTCAGACATAACATTATGCCCGAGCAATGGATTTGTAGGTATTGGAACTAACAATCCATTAACAAAGCTGCATGTAGCAGGTAAAACATACTTAGATGGTGAGTTAACTGTAACTGGATTTATTAACGGTACTGTTGAATCAGCAAAAGCTGCAAATAAACTGACAACCGGGAGAGTGGTAACATTAGCAGGCGCTATAACGGCAGACAATGTAACATTTGACGGGCAGCGAAACATTGTTTTAAATTCAGCTTTGACGCCTGACAGCGTAACAGCAGACCATATCGCTGCTGATGCTATAGGCACTGCTGAATTACAGTCAGGGGCAGTATTATCACACCATATCGGTAGTGAACAAATCTCTCACATGCATGTCGTGTCTGCTTCATTAAGCGGTGATGTGTTAATTGATAGTTCAGTAGACATCGCGAAGTTAGCTCCCAGTGATACAGTAACAGCGGCTACGTACACGAACCCGACTGTCACGATAAACTCCGCAGGCGTAATTACAGCTATTGCCAATTCAGCGGGTATAGATGTAAGCGAGGCATATCCGAACCAGCTCTACGTATCGATCGGTGGAGCGGATGACAGTACAAACAATGGTTCAATAAATTTACCATACAGAACAATAACACATGCACTGAGCTCTGCCACAGGCAGCTCTCCTATAGCGGTCTTAGTTCAACCAGGTACATACGTAGAAAACATTACTATAACGAGACCAAACACTCACATCATTGGCTTAAATGTTGCTACTAACTTCTCGTCAGTTGAAATCGATGGTGAAGTTGCCTATAACATCGATACCTCTGCTGGTGATAATATATCTACGTTATCAAATTTAACACTAGTAAATAATTCTGTTTCAGCGACAGAATTGCTAACGTTATCCGGGCTTGCTGCGCAATCTATAATCTTAAGTGAGGTTGGAATAAGAGATGACGGAGTTAATACGAGCTCCAATAATCAAATAGTATACTCAAATAACAGTGATTTAAATTTATATATCGATAAGAGCTATATCAAGTCAGCAACTATTCACCCTATATTGTGGGTTGCTGCTGGTAATGCGACGATAACAAACAGCACATTTGTTGCATCACATGCCGAGTATGGTTCTGTTTTTCAGTTCGATACAGGGACAGTGGCAACGATCGATCGCTGTAACGTTACAGCGAATAGTAAAACAGGTATCATCCTTAACGGTACTGCAGATGTTGATGTAACATACTCTACAATTAAGGGTACGTTAAGCAATTCAACTGGTATCGATATGGCTTCAGGTTCAAGCTTACTAGCTGTCAACAACATCTTTAATGTTAAGAGAGGTTCTGGGTTTGCTATTAAAGCAGTTGAAGGTAGTGTACTGTCACATGCATTCAATACATTCCTAGATAATCAAACTGTACTGTCTGGCGTATCCGCCACGGCTTTGCAAACAGTCTTTGCATTAGTAACAGCTGCTGAGTTTACCGTGGAGGTTGTAACACCGATCTTCGACATCCTGTCTGTACGAATCAAAAGAGAGTTTTTCTGGACGCAGGAAAATTTCATAGAAGCTCCTGTTCTCTCCGCACACAGCGATCATACATTCAGCGCGACGGTTAGTACCGACTCGTTAGCTGTAACCGCGGTTAACCTAATACACGATAGCGGCACAGTATATGCAACAACATCTGGCGATACTGGATATCAATATCTAACATCCAATTCAGCATTTGCTGATATTGATGATCAATTCTCGAGAACAAACAACTATACACTATGTGCTGATACGTCAACAGAGACTACACTCTCTGCCGTCATTACAACCGTAACAACTACAACGAATGATGTTGCGGTAGCAGAGACGAGCCTCGCTAATGTTAACAGTGATTACACTATTAGCGTTAGTAACAGTTCACTAGCGACATTGAGCTCTAATGATAATGTGCCTTTAGAGTTGAGAATGACAATTAGCAGTGAATCTGAGCAGAGCCTGATAGATGTTACTAATTATACCACGTTGTGTAGCTCGCCATTAAGCACATTAGTTTTCTGGCCTACCGTTGTTCCATCTAATTCAATTACTACTACAAACTCAGCCTTGTCAGCCTTTATTGGAGTAGAGACATCTACACTCACCGGTGAAGCCTTTTCAGCATGGAATGTAGCTGATCTGTTAAAGCCAACAGTATACAGAACAAACACATCAGTAACATCTGGTAACTTATATGTACCAGAACCTAAGACTGGTACTGCAGTATTAACCTTATCCGCTCATTGCCTATCTGCAGCAGTTACAACTAATACATTAACAGGCAGTTGGCCACTTTCAACGTTCCAGGATGATCAAGGAAACTATTTATCCTTATCTACATATAACATAGGCTCCATTATGGAGACGATTTCTTCTCTTGATGGATCCGCACGCGTGGTATTTGATTATACCGATAATGACGGTGTTGTTCACCAAGATATTGGAGGTACTATAGCACTAACGTCTTATAATGCTGAGGTTAATTTGAATCTAGTATATGAGTGGGGCTCAGATCTATCCGGTACTGGTACCATGTCCTGGAACACCACAGCATATACACCTGTAACCCAGGTCACAGTTCTATCAACATTCGATTTAAGTAGTGCACCGTTAACGGAAATTTCTTATAGTGATGCTGTATTGCTTAACGGACTATCACCTTTAACCGGTGACGATAATGACGTTACATTTAACCTATTGTTAAGCTCCAACGCGACATCAGCTTATAACGCGACATTACCAAATATACAACAAAACACAATTATAACTCCTGAGTCTGGCGTTAATGTTATTACACCCGGTGTTGTATTTACACAGTCTGTATTATCCGATATTAACAATACAGTAACAATTGACGATCTTTCAGGCCTATCAGGCACAGCTAATTTCGTCGTATATACAACAATCATTACAGAAACGTCGGCTGTATCGTCAAGTAATGTACCAGTAACACACACATTCACATTAAGCAATTTAGGTAGTGTTGGTGACACCAGACCGTCGATAGCATCCGGTGAAACAATCCCACCTGCATCAGCAATTCCGGCTGGCGCTGATTTCGCATTAGTAATTGATCCTCTATCCAGTGTAACAGACACTGGTGCGAGTGTAAGCATTGACATTACGCTAAGTGGCCAGCCTGTATATAGTGGCCCAACGATAGAATCGCTAACAGCCACCAATGCGACGGCAACAGGTCAAATTACTAGTATCAGTATACCTTCATACTTACTGAGCACTGCCAATACAATGTTGACTGGATTGTTTAAGACAATAACCACATTACGCGGCGGAGGCACATTAGGCGGTATACCGATTGAGTACATCGAAGAAAATACGCTGATGTTTAACTTAAGCGTAACCGATCCAATCTATATACCGATCTACTGTGATTTTGAGACATTGATTGTAACTGTTGGCAGCGACGGTACTGGTACCAAGTTTTATATTAATGGTGTAAGACAGAAGGATGTAAGTCTCGGCCGTGGCAAGCTATACATGGTGGTATTAAGCTCACCATGGGTAAGTGGCGCTAGCGACACTGAAAACGCTGGTGTACATCCTATTGACTTTAGCAGCACATCCAATGGCGTGCATGCCGGTGGTGTTAGTCTCACGACAGGCATATCCGGCACAAGTGCTGCACCGTGGAATAAGAGTAACGGAACAGCTTACGCACAGACGCCAGGCGGCGATGGGTTTATACTTCTAGATACCAGCAACGCAGCGCTTTCTAGCTTAGATAATATATATTACTATTGCGCAAGTCATAGCGGAATGGGAGGTAAGATGACCTTCAATGATGAGTGTAGTTCAGCCACGATGTCTGGTAAATCTGCATTTGAAGTGCTGTCAACCTCAGCACCTGCTACGCTCTCACTATCCGCAGTTGCTGAGGCGGATGAAGTTGGCGATGACGCATCTAACCAAGGACCGGAAGGTTATGTTGTTGGTATATATGGCAGCGGTGGTAAGTTAGATGTTGTTAATGATGTTAAAAACTATCACCGGTGGACATATTCGAATGAATTATGTTCGTTAGGAGCTCCGTTCTATATGTACGCAGGTTGGGACAATACCTACACGTTTGACATGTTGCATGACATGACCGACGTTGTTCAGGGTCTTGTAATTAGCCAAGTACCTACAGGTACTTTAAGAGATTACATAATGAATGGTAATGTTCTTGAGCAAGCAAGCTGGCCGTTATCTGCATTCGGTCCTGCACTTGATGGTACATGGGTTACCAACCAAAGCGGTGCTAGTGGAAGTATTACACTTACAACAAACTCCGATTTGGAGCCATATACAAGAGGAAATAGTAACCAAGAACCGCTATTAGTATTACATACATTATCTGGTGGTAATAATAATTGGATCGGTTCTACTGCATCAGATACAACATCCGGTGTAGAAGGATTATCAGCTTCATCTATTATCGGTATATTTAGAATGAGAAACTGGGCTACTGGAAACTATATGTCTTATTCACATGATTACATATTGAACAACCCAGGCTCTAATGTAACACCAGGCACAAGTTATTAATATGAAGACAAGATTTGACAAGCTTATACGGCAATTGATGGAAAAGAACTGCGGTAAGAAAAAGGTAGCAGCACGCGTTAATCCGGACGGAATGATGGGTAGTGCTTCCATACCACATAAAGTTAAAACAAAAGTTATACCTCGTAAACAAAAGCATAAAGGCAAGGATATAGAATAATGGGAATATACACACAAGATGAGATTGATGTTCTTAAGAAAAACGATCCAAGAATGTTGCAAGCGTTTCTTAACGCTATTAACGGTGAATTGAGAAGGCGTACGGTTGATAACGTTAAATGGACAGTTCAAGATACAGTCTGGTTAATAAAGGGTGTCAATAATGTAGACTTAACGGATAGCATAATAACCTCTAAGCTAGAGTTACCAGATACTCTTATCGAAAAAATAACAAACGAAGTAATTAGTAATCCAAGAATAATAGAAGATAAAACCATTTCTGCTACAGAAATTGAATGGACTGATATACTATTAACAGACGCTCACATTACGGATCCGAGCATTGATGTTGATGATCAACATCTACCGACAGTTGATGTTAGTAGTGAATATGACAGCGGATTTCCTCCGGAGGCTGAAGATAGGATTGAACCTGATCCTGCTCTTTAATTATTGTAGAAGAATTTATCAAACGGCTCGAGCTTACCTTTAAGCTTATCGTATTCATGATCTTGTAGCTCGTTGTCCTTGCCAATAATATCTCTCAACTCTCTTAGTAGTTGTAAATAGAAATACCGTTCCAAGAATTTAAAAATAACATTTCCAGGCATATGCGTTTGCCTACCATACTCTGCTAATTCGGCTGGTGTTAAATCGTCTGAAAATGCATGACCTCTCGCGTCCTTAATCTCATTATAAGCATTAACTAATATCTGAATATCATATTCAATTTCGCTCATCTTATTATTAGCTAAACGCTCTACATCACCTAATTGGTTAGATGGTATTTGTTGGATGATTTCATGATCGATTACATCCCGGCGAAGCTCACCAGTTAAGAAATCGATGTTTGAATATGCGTTATACAATGAATCGATATATTTCTCATGATCAATTTCTTTTGGAGGTGTTTGCTTTATCCATCTATTCTCACCAACGTCATATGCTGCTTCTGTATTCTTAAAATCATACGCCTTATCTGTGACGTAATATTGTAACGGGTGTTTAGTACCAGAAGCCATTTGCCCATCCAATTCATTCCACACCTCTTCAATCTTATTTTTAACGGCTTCACTATCTGGAATATTGCCCTGAATATAAACGTCAATGTCTGCAGAATCATTATACTGTTTTGTTAAGATACTTCCCTTAATAAAGAACTTTGTTACTTTAAATAGGTTACCAAATCTACCTACATGATGTTGTATTTGATTTAGTATCGTAGGCTTTAATTCTGGCTTCAAGTCCTCCGGATTTATAAAAACTGTAGGAGCATATACATCCCGTACATGGTCAATTGACGATTCATTGTAAAAATTTTTAGATCCCATAACGGTGTGATTATTTATAAATTTATAAATATTTATGATGTACTTCTCATATAAACAAGTATGTGATGTTTTAATTCAAAATTTGAAAAAACATCAAGATATTCTGAGAGATAGTACTACGCCAACATATGAAAAGGATTATTCTAGATATTGTATTTATCATTGCAAAGAGATACAAAAAATCTTTGACTCTCAGTCTAAGAAGCAGGACTGGTAGAGCATAAATATGTATATGAAAGAAATATTATTAGGCCTGTGGGCAAAAATTGTTCACTGCTTTGGTGTATTACTTGGATGGCTTAGAGCTGGATGGTGCTTTGTGACCAAACATTTAGGTTGCTCGCATTGTACTTGCGGAGCTGTGAAAAAAACTCGCAAGAGAGCTAAAAGAACGCCCGCTAAGCGCGGACGTTCAACCAAAAAATAATAAATAATAGTAATTATGCCTTATACAAAAAAAGTTTGGATCGATGAAGATGGTGATGGTGAGCCTGATGCTCACGGTGAGATCGTTGTACCAGAGGTAGAAGAGGTTGTAGAACAACCTGCTCCTAAGAAAACAGCTACAAAAAAGAAAGTCGTAGCCCTCAAGAAAGGTCAAAGACCTGGTGACGCTGAAGCTCGCAGACGCCGTCATATGGGATTCTAATTACCCTCGTATCACTCTCATAATGTGAAGCATGTACCCTGTTCTGCGGACAGGGTCTTGTTTCACCGGGAACACATCAGATCCTTTATCAATCGCGTGCAAAAGCCCTTGACCGAGCTTTTGCTTTTCTTCGTCTCTAATTCCCACGATACGCCAGCTCAATTCTCGCTTAGTGCCGTGTTTTAGAATTGTGACATTATCTCCATCGACGATCACGTCAACTTTGATATCTTTGTACTTAATAGGTTTCCGCTTTGGAAAATAGAACTCCCTAAAGAACTGTAAAAAATCCTTTTTCATTTAAACATCAATCGCTTCAGGTTCTTCTTCTCGACGGTCAGACTGTGTATCTGGAAACATTGCATTCCATGCTTGTTCAACAGCTTTCCATTCTTTAGAGCCATCTGGAGCTACATCCTCGTCAGAAAGCGGCGTACGATGAAAGTCCTTAACCCATCCATCAATTTCTTTTTCTCGCTTTTGCCATGCTTGGTAGAACTCGTTTTGACTGATTTTATGACTGATTTCTTTTCTTTCTGCATCTAAATTGTCTCGCAGCTTATCATACTCTGGGCTACCCTCCGGTGCACCAGCATCTCTCTTAGCATGGAAGAATTTTCTAATAGCTACTTTACGCGCATCATCTAACGCTTTATATTCATCATAATTATGCTTTGCTTTAAATTCATCACTCCAGATAGCACCGCGCATTGCTCGAGCATCTTTAATGCCTCTATTAACGAAATTGGTAACAATATCTATAAATCTACCAACAAGATGTTCATTTTCCCGATGTTGGCCGAGGCCTGCATATTTGTTCGCTTGATACATGCGAATAAAGCTAGCGCTATCTAGTATTTCTTTTATTGACTTACCTGACAGGGTTCTCATGAAATCTGAAAGAGAATTTGAACTCTTAAGAGCTACAGCTAAAGAATCATCTTTTTCAAAAAATACCTTGAATGATATCATTTCGAATATTTATTAGCTAGTCTGCTTTTTAAGGAGAAAAATCTTTACAATCTTAGTATTGTCTCCGTACCAATTGGGTATATTCTTATCTACTGGAAAACATACCCAATGCCACTCGAGCATATTAGAATATAATAGAATAAGAGCTACATCCTTTTTTGGATCTAATTGCGCATAGTCCGCCACCGGTAGAACCTCATAGCCGTTCTGCTTACATACTTCTATCACTTCATGAGGACATGTAATTAAACCAGCATCACGATGAGCAATGACCATGAGATGACGCCAGAAATTACCATTGTCTTGAATTTGAATGCTTATATCTGATGCTAATGGTCCTTGTTTTTTATCTAGCTTGGTAAGAGCTTTTGATATGGCTACAGGTCCACAGCTATTAAGATGATAGCTATAATAGCCATTTGTTTTAGGGCCCGGTTTTAACATGCCGCAACCTGTAAGGGCAATAGCGGCTCCTGCTAATAGTATGCTAAGTATTTTGTTCATAATCCCCTCTATAATTATTTATTGCCTTTCCTGTTAGATATCGTATAATAATTGTGTACAGAGAAGAACTAAAATGAAGAAATACATCGAAGTAAATACGACCTATGCGCGCATTGCGCTCATCCTCCTAACCTTGAACTTTGGTCTCACGACATATGCGATCTGCAATATTGCGGATCAAAAAGCAGATAATGTGACGAGCCAGCCAACCACAACCCAATCTACTACTCAAACCCCGCAGACGTCTGAGCAAACTTCAACGCCAGCGTCCGAGTAGTATGAATGCCCATCCCCGGGCATTGGCGATTAGATAAGACCTAATCGTCTCTCAACCAAAACCCGGCCGGTATTCTGGTCGGGTTTTTTTTATGAAAAGATTTTTAAACAGATTAAAAGTATTAGTTTTTGGAAAAACATCGAAGTCTAGTATTATCAGATGTATCGTATTTGTTATCGGATTCTACATCATATTTGATCATATGTTTGATACATATACCGTCGACGGCCCGTCGATGGATAAGACTCTTAAAGAAGGTCAGATTGTTTGGATAAACAAATACCATTATAGCTTCTTCGATCCGGAAAGATATGATATCGTTGTAATGCGAGACCATGAAGATGGTGGCACTATGGTTAAGCGTCTTATAGGTATGCCAGGAGAAGAGATAGAGTTGATAGCAGGTTACTTGTTCATCAATGGCTTTACAGCTACAGATCAGTACGAAATTTTAGATTCAGAAGCAACGCAATATAAGACAATGATACTATACGACAATTTCGGCCCGTATACGCTCAAGAAGGGTGAATATTTCTATCACGGAGATAATAGAGTCGATTCTGTATATGGAACGATTTACATCGAGAGCATATTAGGAAAAGTAGTAATCCCTACAGAAGAACAAACTACTATTACTCGTCATTAAGCGGCATCATTCGAATAGGTGTTACACTAGGTTCCTCCGGTTGAGGTGTATTATAACAAACAAACAGATGAGGCGTGTATGCCTCGAGCACTAGATGTTCTCTTTCCACAAAATCATATAGAGCCCCAGCCTGCTTTGACATATCAGCAGCTAATCCGAAATGAGTACCACATAATATACCACCAGGTTTCACCTTCTTCAGCCAAATACATAATGTCTCACAGAGCTCATGATGAGGTGAGTCATGATCGTGAATGAATAAAAGATCTACTGAATGATCATCAACATCATCAACAACGTTACTAGACCAATCATGAACGCAATTTAGATTGTCCATTGATTCATCATGAGGTGTATGTGGATTGCAGATAGATGTTACGGTAATATCATCAAACGCTTTACATAAAGTACATCCTAGACGTGAATGTGGAGAGTGAAGCTCTACAATATTGTGACATTGATGCTTAATAGCGAGAGACATTACTGCAGGTACTGACCCGTATTGCGCGAGATCAGGTATGTCTTGCTTAGTGTCTAGATAATTGATAACATCCGTAACACTGGGTTGATCTGTTATCTTTAAGCCCATAAGCTATTCCACCATTTAACAATCTTTTTACCTAACCATCCGTGATTAGGATCTCTTTTTATAAACTTACCGTGTCTAGAACTCCATGTACCCATTTACTGTCCTTCGTTCATATTCTCTAATAGCTTGTCTGCCTGGTCTTCTGGTATACCTAACGCTTCTGTTAATGTATTCCATCCGTGTTCATATTTAACCAACTCGCGATTTCTTTCCATTAATTCAACAGAGAAATCATGCACATCTGTAAAGGCTTCGTGCTGTTCAACATTATACCAAACACTAATACCTAGCATTAGTATTATTAATATTCTATAAAACCACCAAACTTTATGCACATTTGATTTATTATTCATGTTAATATTTAGTCAAAAAACTATAAATATTAGCGTGAAAGACAAAGATCACAACCTACTAGAAGAAGCATGGCAGAAGATATATATGGATGATAATAACATATCTCCTGAAGATGCTGCTGAGAAGAATTATGATGGCGAGAGCCTTATGGTCACGACAGCTGATGGCGTCGAGTTCGTAGTAGCGGGTGATGATGATGAAGGCGTCGTTGATAACAACGGACTTCTCTTTCAAGGACATGATCCTGACGGCCAAGAGGTATCTGCTCGCGCAGAAGAGATTAGCATGATTAAGAGCTTATCCGATAGAGAATCTATTAGAGGTGGGTTTGATGATAACAAATCACATGAAGCACAATTTCAAGGTGATCCAGAGATGGCACAACAGGGTAAACCAGTAGCATGGGAATCAGCTGAGAAGTCTAAAATAGGTGAAGAGGGATGTGGCGGCCATGATAACAAAGAAGATATGATCAAGCACGCTATCCTTAAGAAAATTAAGTTAATGAAACCTGAGAGTACGAGAGTAACTGAACGATCCGATAAGAAAAAGAAAGTCTACGTCGCCAAGCGCGACCTTACCACCAACACGCCCAGCGGACCAATGACCATCAAAGCGGGTGAACCAATCAATTACGACCGGATCCACCAGAAAGGTCTAGTGTCTAGTCACTTTTTCGGCTACGGCCAGCCCCAGCTTTACACGTGGGAAGACGTGGAAGAGTTAACAGGTGATGGAAGTAATATTACTTTCGAAAGTGAGAAGGATAAGAAAAAGAAAGAAGATGAAGAGCGGCTGAGAAAGAAAATGGAGATGGATGCCTTAATGGCACAATACGGCGGCTACGATTCTGGTAGTTAATTTAAGGGACAGTACAAAATGCAATGTGGATTCCCACCATTTGGCGATGGTGCGCTTACGCGTATCCTGAAGAACACTCTTAAGAGTTTTCTTAAAGCCATAAAAATATATGAAAAATAAATGCGCGCCTGCTAAGCGGGCAACTTTATCAGAGTTCCGTAATGGCACCTGGTATACAAAGATGATAGAGGACAACCAGACGGCTTCCCCCCGAAGCATGTCTGGAAGACAGACGGCAAATCAGACGGTTAAGAATAGTCACAGCTTATCTGAGCTGCACAAGTTACGGTTAGAGCGTATGGCCTTTAAAGAGGAACGCCAGAAAAACATCTGGACTACGTACATTCTAGCTGCTCTCTTAGGCTGCTCACTAGCGTTTAACATCTTTTTCTGTCTCCTAGCTAGTGGTATATGGTTATGACCAAGAAAGAACGAGAAGGGCTACGTAAAGACGTTGACCGGTTAATGGACACGTTCGTAGAGCAGTCTAGACTAATAGGGAAAGAACTGTTCGTATGTCCTTTATCGCCTGAAGACTTCAGATGGCTCATATCAAACCCTATAAAGGGACTAGTTGGTATCACTGGTATTTGTCCAGGAGCAGAAGCTTATTCAGACGAAAGGTTCTGCTGCATCATAGTTAACACTAAAGAAGCATTACACCTACAAGAAGAAGGTTTCTCATTCAACGATATCATAGAGAATAACAAAGCTCTCAAGGTAGTAGTAGCGAAAGACATATTATCTAAGATGCTTTGATATAATAGGAGAGACGGTAAGCTCGCTTTAAACTCCCGCTTTAGAACTATCGAACCCGTACTTACCTCTATTAGCTATAAAGGACTTACTAGTTGCCTGATCCACAGCATCATTAGTATCAGCATTAGTCTCAGCTGGTTCATCCTTCTCTATACCACTAGATTTGCCTAGTGCTCTACCTAGTTGATCATATAACGACTGTGCTGTAGCCTGATCTAACTCAATGCCCATCATCTTAACAGGCTTAGCAGGTTGCTGTGCTGGCTGTTGCTGTTGTGTAGTACCTTCTTGATCTCCAGCATTAGCACCCAATCCGGTGCCAGCATGAGGCTTACCTTGGAATTGTGACTGTAATCGTCCTGTTTCTGGGTTAAACGCCTGGTGCCTATTACCTCCGCCTAAGGCGGATCCGCCAGCTAGCCCAGCACCAGGGCCTTTCACCAACGGTCTAGCTACTCCTTTAGGTACTCCACCACCTCTTAATGCCTTATATACTCTAGGACCATATCTAGCAGCAGCGGCTGCTGCACCGGTAGCAGCGGCAGCAAGGGCTGGTACTGCTTCGCAATGTAAATCAACACTACCCTCATTGTATAACTGATAGATGTTATCGGAGTCCTTGTCGCGCATGTTATTATTATTTATTAGCGCCGAGCTCGTATAGGGGGGGCTTATATAGAAATCTTAGTTTTCGCGCAAAAAAAATTTTTTGGGAGCATGGCGCTCTTTCCTTTTCCACCCGCGCTCTGATATATAGCAAATTTCCGTACCCTGGTGTCTCTAGACGCCCCGCGCTCTCTGAGCAACGTGCGCTCTCTGAGCAACAACCGCTCTAGAGAAACGGGGTGTTATCTAGATGTTCAATGTAGGCTAAGAATGCCACGTTGGTAACTCTCCTACCACTCTATTTCTAAACAACACCCCGTTTGGTTTCTACTGCGTAGCCACTTCTTCAACCTCACTCATGATCAGACTATTATGTAGCGCCAAGTATTCATCTACTGCTTGCTCGTTGTCAATGTCGATAGTATCGGCCATGTCTTCTGCGATCGCTTTGACCGCCTCATAGTATTTGTCTTCTGTGCTCATAGATTATCTTCCTGTGTAATACAATTTGTTCTCTTTCAGTACTTCAACGACCTCATGTAGAGTCTTACGAGCTGCTTTAAGATCATCTACATCCTCGCGAGCTAATCGGACCAGCAGATCATTCTCATCCTCATAATTGGCTGACATCTCCCGATACTTGTCCATCGCGGATAGGATACTCTTCTTGATAACCCAGTCAATGTCTAGCAGATCGGTATACCGAATTGGTGCTTCTTTGGTAGTCATCTACTTGCCCTCCACGAGTCCAATAGTGTAAGGAGATACATCAGTGAAGCATCCCTTGATGGTCTGAATACGACGCCACTCGTTCTCGAAGGCTCGGACGCACTCGATCATCTCTCCGATCGAGTCTACTACGGTCATAGGCACAACCTTGCCGTGCTCTAGGAGTTGATACTGTTTCTTATTCATCATGTTTTAATTATAAGCTCTGTCTGTATGAACTACAAGCCCAAGCTGAAACGTCCGCTCAATACTAGAAAGAGTCCGCCAAGGCCGATCGCCAGCGCGAGCTTGTTGTCTGTCTTCCAGAAAGCGTATCCCAGAAGAGCCGCGCCGAGTAATGTTTCTAATCCTATCTCAATCATCATGCTATTATTATGGAGTCTAACGTCGGGAACCTCAAGCTTCGATTAAGTATTTGACCTCTGCATTGATCCAGAAGCCAAAGCCATCATTGAGTACTCGGCGTGGGTTACGTCCACTATTACAGTACTGTACCCAGAGGTCGTACAAGTAACAGCTGACATCGGAACTACCTTCGAGCTCTTCACCATAGGTGTTATAGTAGTGAGCTTCAGCGCGACGACACAACCAAACGTAAACAGTGTCACCATGCTCACAAGCCATAAGGCGATCATAAGCCTTCTTCCAATCATCTCGTAGTGTGTCTCTCTCATTCATCATACATATATTATAGGATCTTATTCGGGGAACTTCAAGCATTGATTACTTCGACTTCATTAACAGTTAAGTTAAGATCGCAATCACCGGTGACTTCTTTGACAGTCTTCACCGCATCTTTAATGTACATTTCAGCACCCGCTCGAGTGGCGAATGTCTTGATTATATGTGTGTCGTATTCGTAACGTCCGTCATAATCATTACGGATAACTTGGTATGTCTTATTCATCATGTTATTATTATACGGGCTTATTCAGGGAACCTCAAGCACCAAACACTTCATCCCATCCAATACTATTCTCAATATCTTCTACAAATTCCTCGAATGTCAGGAGTCGTCCGTTAATCTGACACTCTTCAATATACATTTTCAGCACTCTCTCTTCTTTCTTATTCATCATACAATTATTATAGATCCGAATAAGGGGAACTTCAAGCATTTACATCATACTTCTTAACAATACCCATCAACATCTTCTCGAAGTGATCACACTCCTCTTTCAATCTCTCTCCACCCTCATCATCTAAACTATCGCGAAACTCCCAATACACATTACTCACACTCTCTTGTACAGTTTGGGTCCAGAATTGTTCTTCTTTCTTATTCATCATACAATTATTATAGATTCGGATTGGGGGAACTACAAGCTTGAAACGTAACTAATATGATCTTCCACGCTGCATTCCCATGCACATTCATACAATTGTTCTTCAGTCATACCTTCAAGATCCTCACTAACTCTCATATCATCCATTTTCGTTAACGCGCATTCGTGGATGGCTTGTTTAATTGAGCAGTCGTGTTTCTTATTCATCATACGTATATTATCGGATCTTTTCCGGGGAACCTCAAGCTTTATTGTTAATCCATTCCCGAATAGTATTAACTTCCGGTAAATTATAGTAATTCTCTTCTACCAAAAACTCTTCTTCAAACGTTTCTTTAGCTTCCGCTAAATCCTCTTTCGTTAATCCAATCTCGTTATACCCTTCATTCAGAATCTTTTCCGGATTGTAGCTAATTCCCCGCTCGTCATACGCGGCAGCTAACTCACCATAATATATTACTAAATCAACTCCTTTACTTGTCTTATTTAACATACGTATATTATCGGATGGATCCGGAGGAACTGCAAACTTATTATTATGGTGGGCCCGGCCGGACTCGAACCGACGACCTGGCGATTATGAGTCGCATGCTCTAACCAACTGAGCTACGGGCCCACTGTGTGAACCTCAAGCTTAATTAAGAGGTAAGCGTTCTAATTCTTCCCCGGGTTCCCATCCATCAAACACATCTTCCTGGATTCCTTCCATTAACGACTCGACAATTGCCCCGGAACTCATCCCGGGATTGTTATTCAAATAAGCTACCGCGAGCTCTCGGATCGCAATTACCACGTCAACATGTTTGGATATCATTTGTTTCTCATTCATCATACAATTATTATAGATCCAAATCAGGGGAACCTCAAGCAGAATGGGCAGTCTAGCACGGGCGCGGGCTGGTTACCGCGCAAAGACTCGTCTGTGGGGACAACCACTCGGAGTCCGTCCTCATTACCACTCAGCTGTCTTCCGGCAATAATGAGAGGCGTCGTCGCTTCTCTCCGTACTAGACTACCCATTCTCTCACTCACTCCATTAATGATATAGGCTTTTCAGGGGCACTTCAAGCTTA
>JACKQG010001662.1_pt1 | contig 30196 bp, 29 predicted proteins | sample 8237621 | NCBI WGS metagenome assembly JACKQG01 (sample SAMN15677084, study PRJNA649215) | marine metagenome | biome: marine; feature: Black Sea; material: saline water; isolation source: suspended particulate matter (SPM) from the Black Sea western gyre | collected 2013-06-09/2013-06-10 | depth... | reverse complement strand
TGGATAATTGCGTACATAACTTTATCTCCTTTATTAAAAAGCCAGCGAATATAGACGGCACCTGTTCCGCTGTCAACGGATTATCCTCATTTTTCCCATTCAAGTTCAATCATGCATTGACTCAAAATTAATGTAACCCTAAGCCATTTCGAAAAAGGTCGTTGCCTCATAAATAATGTAACCCTTAAATAAGGTGCATGAACATGAGCAAAAAATCCCGTAAAGAGTATCGTCGAACAATCCGTAGGCGGTACTTTGAAGCAGACCGTTTAGAAAAGAGAGCCATTTTGGATGAGTTCTGTGAAGTGTGTGGGTACAATCGTAAGTATGCTATCCGCATTTTGAATCAAACCTTCAAGATCAGAAGCCCAGGAAAACCCGGAAGGCCCAAACAGTATCATGACCCGGTAATTATGGAGGTCCTCCTTCGGATATGGCGAGTTATGAATCTACCCTGTTCAAGGAGACTTAAGACAGGTATAGCTCTTTGGCTACCCTTCTATGAGAGTCATTATAGCACGGTTCTTCCTGATGATATTAAGGAGAAACTACTGTCTATCTCCCATGCCACTATAGACCGACTCATGGCTCACAGAAAGGCCAATTACTCAAAGCTTGGTCTTGCCACCACCAAGCCAGGTTCCATTCTCAGATCACACATTCCCATCAACACAGATCAGTGGAATGAGAAACGACCGGGTTATCTGGAGTCAGATACTGTCGCCCACTGTGGCACTTCTGTGGCAGGATCCTTCGTGTATACTGTAAATGCAGTAGATATAGCCACGGGCTGGTCTGAACAGAGAGCTGTCTGGGGAAAAGGGTATATGGGTATTAAGGAAGCCCTGATCGACGTGGAGAAAATGCTGCCCTTTGAAATACGGGGCTTTGACTCTGATAATGGGGGTGAATTTTTAAATTGGCACCTTTACAAATACTATAAAGAAAGATCAAAGCCAGTTCACTTCACACGATCCAGACCATATCGCAAAAATGATAACGCCCATATCGAAAAAAAAAACTGGTCGATCGTGAGACAATACCTGGGTTATAATCGTTTTGATGACCCCACATTGGCTCCACAACTCAACGATATATATAGGGAGGAGTGGAGATTAATTATGAACTTTTTCAGACCTGCGGCAAAGCTATTGGAAAAGCAAAGAATCGGGGCTAAGGTTAAAAAATTATATGATGATCCCAAAACTCCTTACCAAAGAATCATGGAATCAAGACAGATATCAAGAAAAACAAAACAGAAACTAACTCAGTTCTATCAAACGCTTGATCCATTCCAACTGCAACAATCTATGGAGGAAAAAATCAAAATCTTGCTCAACAAAACTACTCCCATTAACATCGAATTATCCATGAAGAACTTTAACTGGCTTCGGTTACCTTTATTTATGAGGCAACTGGAATCATTCCAAGCAGGAATTACCTGGGGATTAATTTTAATTGAATACCTGAGATATGAATCTGATATTGACAGATAATTATGGAGAACAATATGGTATTCAATGTGACCCAACAATGGCTGGAAGCGCATATCAATATTTGGCATTTTTTCGGTTACCTGAATGTCTTGTTGTCCACTGGCGTCCTGCTTTTTATGGGTTACAAACGAGGGTGGGATCACACGCGTTGGACACTCCTGGTCACATCATTCATTTTTGGAACCGGTTTGGGTACCATGTTCCTCCCCAGCATTATAGGAGCACTTCTTGGAGGTCTCCTGGTTTTCATGCTGGCAAAACACCTCCTACAATTTCCTCACCCTACTGCAGATCTATTTACCATCTATGCTATAATATTTATCGGTATTGGTCGCCTTGGATGTCTTTTTTCTGGTTGCTGTTTCGGAACCCCAACCGACCTACCGTGGGGAATAGCATATGGCCTGGGCAATCTGTCTCATTGGCTGCATTTCCATACAGGTCAGATCAATGATATAAATGGCTCCAGTCTGAATATTCATCCTGTCCAACTCTATGAATCATTATTCCTTCTTTTAGGAGCCTTACCTGCAGCGCTTCAAGCGATGCGGCGAAAAATCGACGGACGAATAATTCTGTCCGGGTTCATAAGCAGCTACTTCCTGTTTCGCTTCGGCATTGAATTTATTCGCGACATGAGCAATGTCTGGTGGAGCGAAGTCTATTTTGGTCCTGTATCACTGTTCCAAATCTTTCTTCTTGGCATAAGCGCTTTGAACCTGATCTACATTGTCCGACTTTCCATGTATCTACTGGCTGAGATTTCACTGCTTAAGCACTTCAGTACCAACCCCCAAAAGGCTATATCCCCCATACTCTTCACTATGTTTATGGGAACCATTCTGCTGTCAAATCATTTCCAACGAATCCAAATCATCCTTCTATTGATTCTTTTGGCAGGATTGGTTTATCTGAGAGTCTCAACTTATTTAGCGTCCCAATCAATTCTGAATCTGCGTTTTTCACCGCAGACATTTGGAGCACTGGGACTCCTTCTCCTGTTTAGCACCAATACGTTTCTGGCTTCACCTGATCAGGATGAATCTCCCCTGGTAAGCAAAAGTAAATGGCTCTATGGGATAAACGAAAACAACCAAAAGCTGGTCCGCATTGGCAATCAAAATTTGACCTTCAATAATTATGCTCGTGTCAAGAAAGTCTTGAGCAAACAGAACGGTATTTTCTTTGAGGATTCTACCCTCCACAGGCAAGCAATGCAGGATTTACAGACACCTCGCCTAAGCTATTCAGTTGGCGGAAGCTTTACGAAATTTGAATATGAACGGGTTTCCTGTGGTGGGGAAAGCATGACAGAGACAGTGACCTCCAGCAGTCTTATTGCAGTAATCGATAAAGAGAAAGCAGTGAACAATCGCATGTCGTCATACTTGAATGGCCGGTTAGAATACAGTTCCGGGACGTTTCAAACTGATGACGAACCATCCCGTGGCTATAGATATGCTTTTGGTGTGGTCAATGCTGGTCTCGAGCGGGAAATTATTGGTGGTGGATTGGGTCTTGGTGTGGCTTACAGCCCAGGACTTGATGGTGACAATGTACCCTTGATTCCTAGTCTGTATTTAAGACTGGGACCCCGTGAATTCCACCTGGAAGCAGGGCTCAATGATCGCTACTATGTCCAACCCGGATTCGCAAATATTCGTTTTAGTCTGGGCCATAAATCAACCCGGGGACAGAGTTATCAAGTGGGCATAGGGAACCGCGGACCCTTACTTTTCGTCACGAGTGGACCGTATGCGACTGTATCTAACCTGCAGCTTGGGAATCTTCCTAAACTGGATCTGACTTTTCACATGATCGGTGAGGGTTATGGTTTTTCTACAACTGTGGGTTTCAAATTCCCCAGGCACTCCAGAGCAGGGCGCTGACTTCCCGCAGGAGCACATAGCCTTCATTGTCCTCACCCCAGGATTCGTCTTCCTGATTCTTGGTGATCATACAAAACACATAATCACCCCGGGGAGCGTTTACCAGAAGCACTTCCGAGCGTGAGGCATTTACGGCTCCCTGTTTGGATGCAACCTGAACCGTCCGGGGAATGGATGACAGTGCTTCATCATCCCAGTAGATTCTGGTTAAATAGCGATACATCTCTTCGCTGGCCCAGGGGGAGACTGCCTTATTCTCATGAATTAATTGGACCATTCCGGCCATTTCCCGAGGTGTGGTTTGCCCCCATCCGTAAATCTCCCAATCATCCTGGCGATCCGGTGTGCGGGAATTCATGCGGGTCTGGGTGAAACCATAGGCATCCAGCCACAGATTGATCTCAATCCCTCCTCCTGATAATTGCTGGCACCACAAACTGGCCAGATTGTCGCTGTATGTGATCATGAGAGAAATGATTTTAGTCAGTGAAATGCTTGAACTGTCCTTAAAACAACTCAACAGGCCATCATCTGAGTAATTCACCACATCAGCGGACCAGATAAAGGTTGAATCGTAATCAATATCGCCATTTTGTATTTTTTGGAAGAGTGTGAGTAAGATGGGCACTTTGACCGTGCTGGCAGTGGGAAAAAGAACATCAGCATTGATGGCTATTTCCTCACCGGTCTTCAGATTTTTGGCGTAAATCCCGACATCTCCCCTGAAAGGTGTGACCAGATTGTTGAGATTCTGCTCTAAGGTTTTCACATCGATTGATGATGATTTTTTCGTCGATGAGCAACCTCCAACAAACATGAGTATGCTCAGCAGGATGACAACTTGGCCGCATCTACGAAAATGCATGGAATGACCCCCTTAAGTGTCTATCTGGTGATGACCTATTCAGCTAGATGAATCAGCTCGATCTGAGCTTCTTTGGCGTGGGTTTTAATTCTTTCATCTCGATACAATTCACCATAAAAAATACGCTTGATACCAGAATTCGCGATAAGCTTGAAACAGTTGTAGCAGGGACTGGCTGTGACATAGATATCTGCCCCCTCAATACCAGCACCATTTCTGGCAGCCTGAACGATAGCGTTCGCTTCAGCATGGACAGTGCGTACACAGTGACCGTTATCCATTTCATGGCCAACTTCATCACAATGGGGTAAACCACGGATGGAGCCATTGTATCCTGTTGATAGAATCATTTTGTCGCGGACAATAACGGCACCCACAAATTTACGATCACAGGTGGATCGCGTGGCAACATCCAGAGCAATTTGCATGAAATATTTATCCCAGGAGGTTCTATTTTTTACCATTGAAGTTTAATCCTTATATTTTACAACGAAGAAAACGAAATGAACGAATGCTTCTCCACATTTTGCTATGTGTCTTTTCGTACTCTTCGTCAGATTCGTTGTGAATCTTTTCATTATTATTCTGAAATGATCGTTTTGGTTGTGCCAATGACAAGCTGGGCATGATTTTTTAATTCCGGTTGCCACCATTTCATCAGCTTCTCGGACAAGGGCTCTTTGGCAAAGCCAATGTCTTCCAATAGCTTCAGCACCATCTGCCCTATGGCCCGGTAATTACCATCAAGAACTTTCACAGCCAGACCATAGACCTGGCCGTCAGGCATGATAAAACCGGCTGCTGAAACAGCTTCAGCACCCCCCTTGGACATAATTCTCTCTGGATAACTTTCCATGAGTGCTGTATCAAAACGACCCTCACCGCCAACCAGATGGGGATGACCATTCATGGCCTGAAATATCTGGCGACTTTCCTGATTCTCCTGCTGGCTTATTCGAGCAAAAGCCATGGCAACTTTTTGGAGTGGCAGGTGAAAAACCGGAGCCGAGCAACCGTCCACTCCTCGATGAATATGATCAGAAGCGGTGTATTCTTTCACAATGTCGTAGATGTATTGTTGCACGGGATGTTCTGGATTCAAATAGTCCAGCGGAGCATGTCCCAATTGAACTGCGGTGGCCAACATGCCAGAGTGCTTCCCCGAGCAGTTATTGTGAATTTGCTGCGGAGTTATACCGGCATTTTGAAGTGCCTGGGCACTCTCTCTGTGAATGGGGGGATGAATGCCACAGGCCAGGAGGTCTGGGCCGATCCCTGCTTTCGAAAAGATTCGGGATACGGTTTCAGTGTGAACAGGTTCACCACTATGGGAGGAGCAAATGACGGCCAATTCTTCTGGAGTAAACTTGAAATCGTCGTAGGCACCTGAACGTAAAACTGCCATTGCCTGAAGGGGTTTAGCAGATGAACGGACATAGGTTAAGTATTCTGTATCACCATAGGCTCTGACAATTTTGCCAGTAGCATCAACAATAACCCCATAACCCACATGGAAGCTTTCAACATGACCCGATCTTGTAACCTGGGTGATCAGTGATTTCATTGAACCTGGGCTTTGAAGTCCCGAACAGCCGTTTCCAGCCCAACAAAGATTGAACGACCAATGATAGCTCGACCGACAACCACATTCTCTACGGCTTCAATACTCACAAGGGGCAAAACGTTTTGGAATGATATGCCGCCATTGACAGCAACGCCCAGACCATTTTTCTCAGCTGTTTTTGCCATGAGAGCTATTTGTTCCTGTGCCTCAGCCTGACCGGCCACACTGATATTCTCAGAATAATGGCGCACATTAAGCTCAACCATATCCGCCTGCTGACGATAAGCTTTCTTGAGCAGCGATAATTCAGGTTCCAGACAGAAAGAAATAAGCTTTCCGGCATCTTTCAATTGAGGGACAAAGGTTTCAAGATCGGCACCGAAGTCCTCAAAAATATTGTCCCCGGCAAAAGTTACCTGACTTATTGGGAGATTGAGAGCAAGCTGAAGAAGATCAGCTCGTGGCGTAATCCTCAAGGCAAATCGTGTACCCATGGCAGCCGCAATGGTCAATTCCAGATCCTTCTCAGTAAAGTTTGGGGAACGTCCGTCATAAGTCAGACTAAAACCATCCACTCCTGATAGCCCTGCAATAGTCACCACGCCAGGCAAGGTGAGACCATCTACTTTGAGTTGCTGTTGGGCACTGATAAAGCCGTCCAGATTGAGTTCCATTTGAGCCATAGTATCCTCGATTTATTGCTTTATGTGATCATTTCGCCAGTTTTGAAACTGGAACCAGATCAAATCCTGCCTCAGCCAGTGCAGGTAAATATTTTTTTAATGTCTTTAATGTATTCGGTCTACAGTGGCCAATTCCTATGGCCTCCCCTTGTTCCTTGGCGATACGAGCGAGACGAAAGAGTTCACCTGCAATGGCTTCCTGGTCATCAACCTCGTCCAGGAAAACGTCCCTGCTGTTGGTCGGTACATAACGTTCTCTGGCAACAGTTTCTCCGACTGAAGCCGCAATGGTCCTGCTATCGATGAAAAACATTTTCTGCTCATTTAGAAAATCTGTCACACCAGTCATCACTTTGCGGCTCTGGGTGCCACCACTTCCCTGATGGTTATTCATCCCGATGGCCCTGGGAACATCTTTGCGAGCTTTTTTCAAACGCCTGACGATTTCACCATCACTAAGATCTTCAGACAAAGCATAATCTGGTTCACTGGTTGAGTTGGTCACTGTCACCATGGGCATATGAATCAAGGTCTGTATGGATCTGCTGTTTAAACGCTCATCAACCTGGGTAGAATAGGGTCGCCCTGGAATGACAGCTGCTGTAAAGGGTTCCTTGAGTGAGATAAAACCGGTAATGGTTTCATTCATGGAATAACCAAAATCATCAATAATGACTGCCAACCGGGGTCTTTTTGTGACCTTTGCAATATCCGCTGGTAATATTGATGTGGGAGCAGCCTTTTCCTCAGGATACTCAAATCTGTATACCGACCACACGGTTGAATCGCTACCAACCTGAAATTCCCAATAATCAGCATTTGCAGTCTGTTCAACCTGGAAACCGAAACCACCTAATGTGCTTTCCAGCAATTTTTCAATATCTGAGGATCGAATTTTTTTCTGATCCGTAATTTTAAATACACGAGTACCAAGACCATCATCACTCAATCGACCCTCAACAAACTCCAGGCTTGGGAAACGACGGGTCAGGGTCTGATCCATTCTCGTATTGAGGGTGAAATAACCTTCATAAAAACCCTGCTCAGACATAAGTTCAGGTTCATAAGTGTTGGCCTGGTTCCACATGATGACCCAGACTACTACTACAATCAGGATCAGGGCCATAAGGAAGATTTTAAGAATATTACCGCTATTGGGACTGGCTTTTATACGCTCTTTATAATATTGATATCTCATGATGACTTATTATACTTTTCTACTGGGCTGAGTCCACCGAAAAACATTGTTTCCAGCAGATAATTCACCCCGGTTGCTCCGTCTTTTTTCAATTATTAAAATTCCAGCTTCATGATGACTTCCCCCTCTTCCATGATACCAGTATCTATAAATCCAAGCTTCTCATAAAATCTTTTTGGATTGCCTTGTTCTGGAACATAGCTGAGGAGAAATTCAGTGCTGTCAGGGAGGTTTTTAACCTGTTCAATCACCAACTCCAAAGCCTTCAAGCCATACCCCTGTCCCTGAAATTTCTCGTCTATCATAAAACGCCACAGATAGTATTCCGGTTTGTCCATATCAAGATCAAGCATGACAAAACCTACTGGAGTATCATCATTATAAATTCCCCGATACCAGGCCTGAGGATGAAACAGTGCCTGGGCCAGTGAAATTGCATTTGTGGCTACAAAACCGGTTTGGTTGTGAGCCACCTTTAGTTTAAGAATGTCCCTATAATTGGACTTACTCAGTTCACGTAACTCGATTTTTGTTTCAGTCCTCATATTTTTCCATTAGCACAGAGTCGATCTTTGCACGTATGAGATCTACTGCTACGTGGTTCATCCCGCCTTCAGGAATGATCACATCAGCAAGGAACTTGTTGGGTTCAACGAATTGGGAGTGCATGGGTCTTACCGTTGATTTATACTGCTCAATTACAGAATCTACGGATCTTCCACGTTTCATAATGTCGCGCTTCAGCCGACGAATAAAGCGAATGTCAGAAGGCGTATCCACATAAAGTTTCAAATCCATCTTTGCAGTTAGCTCAGCAAAGTAGAGTGCCATTATTCCTTCAATAATGATGACCTTATGGGGTTTTACTGTGCGTGTCTCTTTGGCTCTATTGTGCGTAGTAAAATTGTAAATGGGAATTTGGACCGTTTTCCCCTGACACAGTTCCTCCACATGTTGAACAAGCAGGTCAATCTCCAGAGAGGAGGGGTGATCAAAATTGATTTCAGCCCGTTCTTCAACGCTCAGGTCAGACAAATCCCGGTAGTATGAATCCAGATCCAGACATAACACCTCACCTGGCTCGTATTCCTGGACAATATTTTTAGCGATGGTGGTTTTCCCTGAACCAGTACCACCTGCGATTCCAATTATTATTGATTTCATGCCTTTTCCTCAAGCAATTGTATTGTAGGATAGTACAACTAATTAAAAGAGTACTGCCCGGAAAATATAGGCGAATGCAACACCCAGATAATTCCCTATGGCGTATCCTATAATTCCTGTTGTCAAACCAGACAAAATAATCTCTTTGTTGTTCAGCGCTTTTGCCACAACAGGGACAAAGGGTGGTGAACAAACTGCTGAAACCGACGTGATCAGGAAAGTATCCGTATCAATATTGAAGAGTTTACAGAAAACAGCATGGAGCAGCATGGTACCGAACACAATGAAATTGACGAAAAACATCATGGACCAATTAATATTTACCAGTTGTTCCAGGTTGGCCATGGATCCTACAATGAGACTGAAGACCAGAATGATATACATCCCGAATTGAAAGGTCATGGGAATCATTCTGATCTTTGGAATAAATGAAGAGCCAATACCAAATGTGGTAATCAGCAGCATAATGGCAGCAGTTGAATATTCTTCGGGAATCAGTTGGGACAATCCAAAGCTCACACCCAGGATGACGATTGAAATACCCAGACCAGCCAGGAGGCCCAAAAGGATTCGTGATTTGAATATACCTTCGTATGAATGGATGTTCTCGCTGCTTTCAAGATTGTTACTTTTTATAATCACAGATCTGTATTTAGGCAGCACCTTATTAAAAACCTTCTGCCCAAAACTCATGACAAAAATGAGATATATAATTCCATTGACTGCATCATAGGTATGCATCATGATGTACTGGGTTGAATCCACATTCAAGGCGGTTTTGATCGCAGCCAGATTGGGCGTACCTCCGGTATAAAGCCCAATGGCCATGCCGCCAAACTGCCAGGCGTTTTCAATATTGCCTTGAACCATCCAACTACCCAGACCCGCCACAAAAACAACCAGGACCGTGGCACCAAGCATGGATAGAATGGCCTTCCCTGCAGAATGCACCCAGGAAGGAACATCCATGGAAAACAGGAGCAGGGGTAAGGCCAGAGCCACGGTAATTCCACTTAACTCATCCTGCACACCAGCCGCCCCCTCAGGTAAGAGACCACTATTCCCCAGTAGAATGCCAAATACATAAGCCAGTATCACCGATCCAATTTTGTCCATAAGGGTTGATTTATAACACAACCACAATATCAGTGCTGGCATAAGGAAGTAGAACGCAATGAGGACTGGAATTGGTATCATGTGGTTAACCTTTCAACTTAAGTGGTGAGCCAGACTTCAGCAGCTTCTCTGTTATCATAAAATCTAAAATGATTTGATCTGCTCATTTCAAACATCAGTTCTTTAAATCTCTGGGATTGCTCGGCGTTTGGAGGCAGAAGGATGGCCACCTTCGCCTGATAATTGGCAAATTTTTGCATGGCAGCGCCAGCCAGGCCACTTCTTAAATTAAAAAAATCGGATGATAAATTTTTGTCACTCAACAGCAGCAGATTTGAATTGTGGTAATAGCACAAACTCAGGAGATTATTCAAATCCCCCTCGCCATTGATACGCGAATCGGTTTCTGTGAGATCAATGTAATTCACACCTCTCAAGGATATTAAGGCACTATCCATCCTGCATACTCTCCTGTTATTCGTAGGGAATTCAATATACACTAAAACAGCACGATTTTTCAAGCATGACTCTTACTATGAATTATTAAGATGAATTCCATGTTCTCATTGGCAATTATGTGGAGTGATAGATTCAAATTGGATAAATAAGTTCTTTCCCAGAAAGCTCGTGTTTAGTATTGTACCATCCATAATAATTGTTGAAAAATCGTGCGGACAGTTTGTTGCAACAAAATCATGAACTATTTTAAGTTAAAGAAGAAGCAACTATAAATGGATTACCATGACCCTCATTGATCCTGCATCATTTGAAAAAGAAACCGTCGCCTTTCTTGAGCGATTTGATTTTGGTGGGGAAAAACCCTCCCTTGAGCATATCGCCGAAGTCTCGAGGTTTTTCAGCAGGCTGCCCTATGAGAATATCAGCAAGATATTAAAGCGAGACCAGGCACTTGGAACAAACCGACTGAGGTTGCCTGATGAGGTTACCCATGATCATATGGCCTGGCATCTGGGAGGGACCTGCTTCTCTCTGACTTATTTCCTGTGCGGGATATACAGCATACTTGGTTATAAGGTCCAACCCTTAATCTGTCATTTGAATTGGGGAGAAAACACACATTCAGCAGTAGCCATTCAATTTGCAGGATCAAGGTATCTTGTGGATCCTGGGTATATGATTTTCAGACCGCTTCAGTTAAGAAAGTCAAATATTGAAGCTCGACTCTCTGCTGAAACCGGACTATCACTGCGTTTTGATGGAGATTTGGATGAGTATGCTGTTTATACCTATCGCAAGGGACAGTTTGTGAGACGTTATCGATTTATGGACAAGCCAGTCTCTTGGGAACAGTTTGCTACATTCTGGGAGGATTCCTTTCAGATGCCTGGTATGGATGATCTCACCCTCACCCGTGTGGAAGGTAATGAGATGATTTTTGTCCAGGGAGATTTTATAAAGATAACGTCGCCAGAGTCCATTGAAAAAATTCGTGAGGTTAATCTTGCTGAGAAAGTGATTAAAGAACGATTCAGGATTCCCCTTGAGAAGCTTGAAGAAGCCAGATATGTATTGAAGCAAAGGCAGAAATGAAAACCACACAACCGCAACCGGTTAAATATTTTATTGGTGCCCTATACTCAGACGCTGAACTCCTGGAGCGGGCCATATCTCATTGTGAACAACGGATTGGAGAAATCGACTTGAGATCCGATCCATTCCCTTTTGATGTGACTTCCTATTATGATGATGAGATTGGTACTGCCATCTCCAGAATCATATTCAGCTTTGATGCCTTGTTATCTCCTGGGGAACTGGCACGTCTAAAAGTCATTTGCAATGAAATTGAGGATGCGTTGATGGTGGATGGATCCAGGAAGGTGAATCTGGATGTGGGCTATCTGGATTTTCACAAATTGGTCTTGGCCTCAGCCAAATACAATGGTCAAAAAATCTATTTAGATCGGGGCGTTTACGCAGATCCCACACTGTATTTTGAGGGAGGGCAATTCCATGCGTTTGAAAACACCTTCCCAGACTTTAAATCAAATACCTATCATTCAGTTTTTCTCAAAATCCGCAACACCTACAAGGCTCAGATCAAGACCTGAATCATTCACTAAACTTGAGATTCAGTTACCTTCTGTAACTCTCTTGCTCTGGTGTAGAATTCTTCCAGCTCCATCTCTTTCAAATAGACCAAACCATGGGCTGCTCTCACCCTTGGATGTGCGTTTTCGTACCAGAAATCGCGTCCCATCACCCGTTTCATATCCTGATGCTGCTGCACCTGAATGGCCTGGGCTAAACCTGAGAAGGGTCCGTTGAATTCGTGGCTGGGAAAAGGAGCGTCCACCTGTGACTGGAAACAATACTTGAATGTTTCCTTCATGATGGCCATGGAATTTAATGACACCGGCACAAAAATATTGGCATCTGTGGGTTGAAATTTGAACCAGACATTGCGATACCCCCACACCCTCAAGGGTGCGTCAGGATGTCTCTCTTTATAGAGCCGGATGGCTTCGGCAATAGCCTGCATTACTTTGTAATGGGTGTCGGGGCCACTGGCTTCAGGATCCAGGGCCAGGGTGACTACTGTAGGTCGAATTTTTTCCATGTACTCAAGGATGGGCTGGACATCACGATCCATGGTGGGATCCTCTGTGAATATATCTCCCTTGTAGAAACCAAGGCGCAAGTGGTGAACATTTTTAATGGGGGTTCCATAATGTCCCCAGACCAGGTCTGCTTCCCACTCTCTGATACGCCCTTTGAGTAATTGCATAATGGAGTTATCTTTTTGACCGGGATACCGTGAATCCAGATACTCAATGAGTTCATTCATCTTAGCCTGGAGAGTATCCAGGTTATACTCTGGATATAAGATGAGCAAATTACGGATAAGACGGCGGGAAGAGCCGTTGTTTCGCAGCGTTCTACTATGATGTGCAACACCATCCAGATAGGTGTATATATCTCTCTGGGCACCTGCATAATTGTCCGCATCGTAATAATTTTCTGCCCTGAGACGATGATACTGATCCGTCTCCATATGTTCCATGGCATTGAGGATCTGGTTTTTTACAAATTCGTTGGTCACTGCATTAAAACCGCTGGTCATGTAGGCAAAATGATGTTCGTTGCGAGGTGTTCTAACGAGATGAACAATATGGGCGAGATATCCCAGCATGATATCATCATGGTGGGGAGCGGTATGGAAAAACACATCGTCTTCTACTGGCGTCAGTCCTCGATTGAGTTTTGCCTGCAGGCTTTGGAAAATCCTCTCCTTGATCTCTGGTAGCTTTGCCTTGCTCCGTTTAAGGGCAATTGAAGGAACTTGCTTTTCTGCGACTTGCGCCTCGGTAATATTATGAATAGGTGTTCGTGAGCGCATGGAAAGGGTGATGAGATGTTGGTCCACAATCTCTTCAGACACTTCTGCAGCACTTTCAATTTCATGAACCTGTCTTCGGTCCAGAAAGACTGCAGCTCCCGCGGTGATATAAAAGCGAGCATTTCGCATGCTATGCAGGGCACCAGCAGGATAGGTATTGCTGGCCGGCTTCTGGACAGATCCAGCAACAATTTTTGCTTTGGCTTCCCCTGCTGCAAAAATCAAGCAGGTTGCATCGGAGTTGTAGGTAATGGTCTGAAGACCAATGGTAATAACCAGACGTTTTTGAGAGACTTCAATACCACCTAAATCGCCAGCTGCTGCAGCTTGTGTTTCAAAATTGGTGGGTGTCAGACGTGTCGTCGAAAAATAATCGGATCCACGAACATTAAAGGCGATGTGGCCATCAGGTCCAATACCCCCCAGGAAGAATCCAATGCCCCCTTTCTCCCGAATCCGTCTTTCATAATTGGTACAAAACTCATCGACCCTTTCGATGGCTTCCTTTTGCAGACGACCTTTGGTTGTATTGGGCTGACTAAATCTCAGGCTGAGATCAACCACATCGTCAGGGAATATCTCGCGATACGTCTTCCCCTTGGGCAAGTTGATCTGGGTTGCATCAATGAGTTGAGCTCGTTCAGCGCTGATCCCAAAGCCATTGATATAATATTTCATCACATAATCAAAGAAGCTGTTATGCTGAGTGGGAGAAATGGGAAAGAATTCATCTATCTGGACAAACTGCAAATCCTGCAAGCGGGGTTTCCGTGAATGATCTATACCCACTTCTTCCAGGAAGGCGCTGGTTGATTGCTCTTCCCAATGCTTCAAATAGTGTTCAGCATAGCGGATGAAATATTCAGGTGTTTTGCCAGTTGGTAGCGAAACAACTCCTTCAGGATTGTTCTGAACCCACTCCAAAAATCTCAAGGCCGTCAACTGGCCCAGATTGGGAAAGTTATTTACCTGGATGACAGGAATTTTTTCCTCTGGATCATACCTAAAAGCAAGCCTTGAACGGTTAAGGAAGTAGTTTTCTACAGGTGTGGGCGGATTAAAAATATTCTTTTTATTCATGGCCGCATTATGCTTGAGAAAAAAGCAAATTACAACAATTTATTACATGACGTTTTTTCCATAACCACAATATTATCAATATCTGCATGTTATCGTTTGTTAATCTAATTTACCAACCTCAACTATTTATTTACTTGGAGATTAAGACCAATGAGAAAATTGTAATCCCCGGGATTCTTGGCTATGTTAAACGATATGAATGGAAAAATGAATTCATCAATCATTGTAGCAGCCGGGAGTGGCAGTAGGTTGGCCAGTGAAACCCCCAAACAATTTCTAAAATTGAAAGATGTGGAAATCCTGGCCTATTCAGTTCAATCCTTTCTGAAACATCCGGAGATTAACGAGGTCATCATTGTCACATCAGCGAATTATTTAGATCATGTTATCCACCAATACCCTGACTGCAAGGTGGTTGTGGGTGGCGAAACAAGACAAGATTCCGTTTTCAATGGATTACAGGCCTGCTCCCCAGATACGGACATCGTGTTGATTCATGACGCTGCCCGTCCCCTGGTTCCTTCCAGGGTTATTGATAATTGTCTCTCCAGCCTGGAAACATACGATGGTGTTGCACCAGCATTAGTGCCAGTTGATTCAATGGTTCAACTCGAGAATTCTGGATTCAAAAATTTAAGCCGCGATACCCTGCGGATTATCCAAACCCCGCAATGCTTCAATATGGCTATCCTCAAAGCCGCTCATGCGTCGGGAAAAATTGATACTGATGAAATGGGTCTCGTAAAACAGAGTAATCCCCACGCACACCTCGGTTTCGTGGAAGGTGCACCGGAAACTATGAAAGTGACCAGATCCATTGATCTGGAAATTATTGAGATCTATCTCGACGCAGCAGAAAAATAATTAGTCAGAAATCTAATTTATGACACCAACCCTCGATTTAGTCTATTCAACTACCAAGGGATATGCCAGCCTCCTCCCCCTCTTCTCCCACATGAAAGCCATGGGATGGCAGGTCAGGCTAGAGAAAATCCATCGCAACTGTTTCCTGAATCGAAAGCTGCTAAAAACGATCTCCTCAATGGTTGTCATCGCGTATGACAAACCCCTTGTCCGCCTTGAAAAATGCGGATGGAAGGGCGAGTTCATCTATATCGAGCACGGTCTTAGCCCCATGAAGTATTACACGTATAAGTATGACTTCTTCCAGAGGGCGGCTCTGCTTTTTTATCCTGGAGAAGTTTTCAAGCGCAAAATGGAAGCCATCAATCCACAATTTGAGCGCGGGCTCCTGGGAGGTTATCCCAAAGTGGACGAGCTGTTAAAATTAGAGATTAATAGAAATCAATTGTGCTCGAAATATGGCTTAAATCCTAGTAAACCGGTCATCCTTTTTGCCCCTTCCTGGGGTGGTAAGAAGAACAAGAATTCAGGCATTCACAACGCTAAGCACCTCACCGCTCTTGAGAACCTCCTTATCGTTCCCCATTCTGCAGACTACCCCCTGGCAAAAAAGTATGGGGCAGTGAAACCGGGTGACGGTAATATTAATCAGTTCCTGCATCTTGCTGATGTGGTGATCAGCGATATTTCTTCAGTACTGGCAGAGGCTGCGATTTTAGATAAGCCCGTGGTCCAACTCATACTGCCGGCTTATCCCGGATGTTTCCCTGAGGTTGAAACGCGGAAAACGGGGAACTGGGTTTCTGAGGATATCCTGGCCAGGGAGCAGCTGACAGACCGTTCTGTCCGTCCGTTTAAGATTCCCTATGTGGATGAAGATTGGATTATGGGACACACTGCAGAAGCCCCTGAACTTGAAGCAGCGATTCAGGATGCTCTACAAAATCCTCAGAAGTTCGCAGCACAACGAAAGTACTGGGCTGAACAGAGCTGTTGGAAGGCCGATGGCAAATCATCAAGTCGAATCAGTCATATGATTGAGCAATATTTGAAGGATGGCTCAGCCACACAGGTAACACACTAATGTCAGTGAAACCTTGTCTTTACAGTTTGCTTAATTATATAATCAGGTCCTGAAACTGTAGGGCGGGATATTCATCTTGAATGATATTAAAATCTTAGGTTTATGAAAAAAATAAAGGTGTGATGTGAGAGCAATAATTCTAGCAGCCGGTATAGGTTCCCGCCTTGGGAATCCCCGTCCTAAGCCCCTGACCAAACTTTCCACGGGGGAAATGATTATGGGCAGACAGGTTGATTATCTAAAACAAGTTGTCTCAGTAGATGACATTTTTGTTGTGATTGGGTTTAAAAAAGACCTTATCATGGAAGAATTTTCTGAACTGACCTATGTCTTTAACAACGTCTATGATAGAACGAACACCTCAAAAAGCCTGCTGAAGGCCATGCGCAAGGTCAGAGCAGATGATGTCATCTGGCTTAACGGCGATGTGGTTTTCGATCCTGAAGTTCTGGCTAGAGTAGTTGATTCAAAAACATCATGTATGGCAGTCAACACCTCATCAGTGGCTGAAGAAGAGGTCAAATATACCCTGTCTACTGATGGTTCAATCAATGAGGTCTCCAAAACGGTAAAGAATGCCCTGGGTGAGTCTGTGGGCATTAACAAAATCATATCAAGTGATGTGCCCCTCCTGATTGAGATGCTGGAACGTTGTGAAGATGATCATTATTTTGAACGTGGCATTGAATTCGCCATTAACGCTGGGTTGAAAATCTATCCTGTTGATGTTTCAGATGTGCTGTGTATTGAGGTTGACTTCACTGAAGATCTTGAAAAAGCCAACAGCGAATTAGGAGAGGTGTGAGCAATTCCTTTTCCACAGCCCTGAAGGTCTTCCAACAATCAAATTTAAGCTATACCATTGGCGCTGAATCGCTGGTTGGACTTGTTGAAGGTGACATTTACAAATACACCCACAATCTGCGCATCTACCTGTTCCCCACCTCTATCCTTCGAATCATCTTGCTGGCCTTTAAGCTTCTGAAATCCGGTGTTATTTTTAAGCCTAAGTATACCCAGGGGCGACTTTTCTATAAACTGAGGTACAAGCCGAGTCTCCTGAAAAAGGAATCAACATTTGTCAGCGTTCTACCTCTGGAATCCACCAATGAAGGGTTTGTTGCATTTTTAGGAGGGCATGACACATTTTTCTCGACTGAAGATTTAAACCAAACTTCCCTTCAGGAAATTGAACTAAACGATCTTTCTGTCATGGTTCCAGAAGATCACATCAATTTTGAGCAAAAATACCGTAGTGAATTGATGTCAGGTTTTTACCAGAAACATGGGGTTCAGTTTGATTCTGAATCTGAGAAAAAAGCTGTCCGGTTCATGCATAAAAATGTGGCAGCAATGAATGAGGCAGGCATTGATTTTTGGATAGAAGGCGGAACCCTTCTCGGAGCTCTCCGAGATCAAAAATTAATTCCCTGGGATCATGATCTTGACTTTGGAATGAAGTACGAATCTGAAGCCCAAATGAAGCGACTCATTCGAAAGTTGCGTCGTCACTTTTATGTAAGTGTACGATCCTTTCCCAGGACCTCCAAAATCTGGCATTTGGGGAATTATCGAGTGCTAAAAATATATCCACGGAAAAACCTGTTCTTTAAAGAAGATTTGTGTCTCGATCTCTTTGTTTACTACGAGGGGACCCTGCCCGGCAAGGATGAGCTTGTCTACAAATATGTGGTCTGGGACAGAAATGCCTACCACCGCAAGGAATTCTTTGACACCACAGAGACCATTAACTTTTATGGCGGCGAGGTTCCCGTCCCTGCCAAAGCAGAGCAGTTTATTGAGGTCAAATATGGCAAGGATTGGCGTACCCCCAAAAAGGAGTGGAATGTTGCCCTTGATGATGGATCCATCTACAAAGAAGATTGAGACATGACCACCTTTAGCTTAAAAGATCTCCCCCAAGAATATCAGTCACTAAAAGATGCCTCCATCCTCATCATTGGGAATGGACCCAGTGCTGCCAGGCACGAGATGGGCCTAGAGGTTGACAAGTTTGACCAGATCATTCGTATTAACAATTTTGTCACCGATCATATGGAATCACGAGTAGGATCCCGTACAGACATCTGGGTGAATGGTGCCAATCAGGGTTTAAAAAAGCGAATGACTCCCCCAGAAAAGATTTTGGTGATGATACCTCCTGTGGTCTTGAATCATAAAGGGCAAGCCATCCACGGCCGAATTCAAAAACGACTTGGGACCAAAAACTATTCTCTTTTACCCCTGGAAATCATGTCTGAGATGGAAACAAGTTGTGGTCTAGACCGACCGACCACTGGATTCTTTGCCATATATTTCTTTTATTTATTGGGTCTTGACGTGACGCTGCACGGTTTCGATTTCTTCGTCGGGTCAACAGCTCATTATTTTGATAGTTCCCTGAAGCGCTGGCTCAAGGATAAGGGATTTATTAAGAAGGCTGCCAAGCATGATGTGAGTGGTGAAAAAGAATTTATAGAAGCGCTCATCCACAAGGGGCAAATAAAGGTTTTAGACGCTAATTAATCTCGTTTTAAGGTGAGCAGTACCAGACCTGAAAGGGTGATTGCCCCTCCGATTATCACATTCAATCCAACCATTTCCCCAAAAAACAACCAGGCCAAAATGGAAGCCAGAATGGGTTCACCAAAAGGCATAGAGCCTACAATGGTTGGGCGAAGATATTTTACGGCATAGCTCATGCTATTATGTCCGATAAGGGTTGGTAAAATAACCAGTCCCAATAACCATTTTGAATCTGCGAGCTGAAAGCTTATGTCAATCCCCAGACTGAAAATGATCAAAGCCAGTGTCAGAGCGGCAAACAAATACAACCATCGGGTGTACATGATATTGGTGATTTCACTACGTATACGTTGTGCAATGATAAGCACAACTGACATAAAAGCTGAACTGGCCAGGGCATAAAAATTTCCCTGGGTTGCTTCAGACCCCCAGGCAAACTCTGTCCCCTGGACAATGACTGCGCCTGAAATAGCCATCCACAAGCCAACCAGCGCACCCACAGGAAATTTATGTTTTAAAGCGAAGCGTTCATAGACCAGCGTGAAGATGGGAGCCAGGGTGGCAAAAAGGGTGGCGCTTGCAATTGATGTCAACTTGACGGCAGAATAGAAAAATGCAAAGTGCAGAGCCAGAAATATTCCGGCAACGATAATTGCTGGAAACTTACTTCTCCCCAGAGGCTCTTGCTTTTGGATAACTCCATGACTCCACAACAGGGTTGAAGCGCCAGCCATCCGCCAAAACGCAATAGTTAGTGCAGCCATTTCTGGAAGAAACCGGGCCAGGGGCGCCCCAAAGCTGACCCCCAGGAGTCCAAATACAAGAATGATATAAATTCTGTTGTTCATGGCTTTGAACATAAACCGGGTGGTTGTTATGGGCACGTGTTGATTAGGTCCTTATTGTATAAATCTATATCAGCAGATAAGTCCCAAAAAAATGTGGGCTGTGATGGGCGTCTCTCCATATATATTGAGGCATGTCAATTTTTTGTATTATTCCGGCTCGTGGTGGCTCAAAAGGTATTCCACATAAAAATATTGCTCCATTTCTGGGACAGCCATTGATCAGCCATACCATCCAATATGCTATGGCATCCAAATCTGTTGACCGTGTGTTTGTATCTACTGATGATGATGAGATTTCTCAGATTTCCAGAGGCGATGGAGCTGAAGTAATTCCGAGACCCACTGAGATTGCTGGTGATACCGCTACAACCGAGTCTGCCATTTCACATGCAATCGAATGGTGGAGAGGGCAGAATTTAACCCCCGAAATCATTGTTTTATTACAGGCTACCAGTCCCCTTCGTCCCGATGGCTCACTGGATGAGGCTCTTGAAAAGTTTAGGACTGGGGGTTTCGATTCCCTGCTTAGTATCTCTCCCACTCATCGGTTTTTCTGGAAGGTCAGCGGGGAAGAAGCACATGCTGAATATGATTTTATGAATCGACCAAGACGTCAGGATATGGTAGAATCTGATATCAGATATGTTGAAAATGGGTCTGTTTATATTTTTTCAACAGGCCATTTTGAACGCGCTGGGAATAGACTGGGGGGAAAGATAGGCTATACCATTTTCCCCGAAGCATTCAGTCCGGAGATAGATATTTCAAGTGATTTTACCTTGCTGGAAGAAATTGCTCAGAATTTGAAAAGCTAGATCGCTTTATTTAAATATTGGAGGTTGCATTGCCAACTTTACAGCTAGGTTCACAAATCGTTGGTGAAAGTGAACCAACCTACATCATCGCTGAGATAGGTATTAATCATCAGGGTGAAGTGGAGATTGCAAAAAAACTTATTAAAGAAGCTGCTGATGCTGGCGCTAATGCAGTAAAATTTCAAAAGCGGAGCATCAAGCGCATCCTGACCCACGAGGGTCTTGAAATGCCTTATGATAATCGCAATTCATTTGGCAAGACCTACGGCGAGCATAAAAAAGCTCTGGAGTTATCTGAAACCGATTATCAGGAACTCATGGATTATGCCAGCGAGCATAATGTTGACTTTATTGCCTCTGGTTGGGATGAAGAGAGTATCGATTTTCTGGATGCCCTTGGTGTGCCATTTTTCAAAATGGCTTCAGCCGATTTGACCAATATCCCCTTACTGATCCATACTGCAAAAAAGCACAAACCCATGATTCTCTCCACTGGTATGGCTGATATGGAAATGGTGGAAACAGCTGTTAATGCCATTAAGCCATATGTTGTACCCCTGTGCCTGCTTCAGTGCACATCGACGTATCCGTCAGTATTTGAAGAGGTAAACCTGAGTGTGATCAACACTTTCAAACAAAGCTTTCCCCATGCTGTGATCGGCTATTCTGGTCACGAATTGGGAATTGCCATCACTGAGGCAGCGGTGGCCCTGGGGGCAAAAATTGTGGAGCGCCATTTCACCCTGGACAGAACCATGAAGGGTGGGGATCATGCAGCATCTCTTGAACCAGGTGGGTTTTCGAAGCTTGTCCGAGATATCAGACATATCGAAGCAGCTATGGGTGTAAAGACCAAACGAATACAAGATTCAGAAGCACCCATATTCAAGAAATTGGCCAAAAGCATTGTTTCCCAGGTAGACCTTTCTGCAGGCACAGTTCTGACAAGAGACATGCTTACCACAAAGGGTCCGGGAACTGGGATTTCACCGGCTCGGATGGATGAGCTCTTAGGAAAAATGGTTATCAAGGATATTGCTGCCGATGTGGTTCTCAAGGATGAAGACATCAACTGGTAAACAGGAGTTTAAATGATATCTGAAGCACTGCGAACCAAAGCTCAAAAGATCAAGTTAGTTGTAACGGATATTGATGGTGTCTGGACAGATGCTAAAATCTATTATACTGAACATGGGGAATTAATGAAAGCCTTCAGTTATTATGATGGGATGGCAACAGCCCTCTTAACAAAGGCCAACATTAGAACAGCCATCATAACTGGAGAGGACTCCCAGCCTGTGGCCCGGCGAGCTGAAAAGCTGAAGATTGAGGATGTCTTCCTTGGTGTCCATGATAAGTTGGAAGTCTTTGAATCTCTTCTGGTAAAGTATGATCTTTCTCCTTCTGAGGCAGCCTACATTGGTGATGATTTGAATGACTATACTGTTATGCAGGTTGCTGGACTTACAGCTGCCCCTTCAAGCACCCCAGCTTTTCATATTCTCAAACCGGATATTTTATTAAGCCGTGCCGGGGGCGATGGAGCATTTCGTGAGTTTGCCGATCTCATCATAGCATCACAGAAATGAAAATACTCTTTTATTTAATCTACAATCTTCTTCTTTACATCGCCTTACCCATAATATGGGTTGGTGCTTTCATTAATGATAAACTTGGTGGTAGTTTTACGGGGCAGAAAGACATAACTTCAAGAGTTTTACGTTTTCAAGATAAAGTTAAGTCTGATCCAAAGCCAGTCGTCTGGACCCATTCTGCCTCTGCTGGAGAGTTTGAGCAAATGCGCCCAGTATTATCTCGGCTTTCTAAAATGGATGTATACATCTTCCAGACATTCACCTCTGCTACCATCTACTATAAGGCTTCGCAGAACAAGATTTTTGATGGGGTTTGCTTTTTGCCCTGGGACCTATACCCACGAGTGAATCGTTTCGTTACACTGCTAAAACCTGATTTACTCATTAATACCAGACACGATATTTGGCCAAATCTCCAGCTCTCAGTTCAACGTAATCAGATCAGGAACATCTTGATCAATGCCAACCTGTATCAGGATTCGAAGCGACTTCTACCTGTCTTTCGCGGCGTCAACTCCCTGGTTTTTGATCACATCAATCACATCTATACTGGATCTGACAGTCTTAAATCTTTGTTGAAGCAAATCTACGCTGGTCCAATAGACGTGGTAGGTGACTCACGATTCGATCAAGTTCAAGAAAGGTCTCTTAGCAACACTGAAATGTTGATAACTAAGGAGTTGATCTCTGACCGGCGGGTCGTTGTGTATGGATCCGTAGGGAATACTGATTTACAGATTATTGCTGATTCAATCGCTCAGGCCGCTGCTGACAAGGCCTTCATGCATATTATCGTACCCCATGAGACTGCTGAACGGGATCTTATTCCCTGGGAGACTGAACTCTTTAGGCAAAAAGTAAAATCAATCCGCAAATCTGAAATTGATCAGCATAAAGATGAAAGCGTGATGATCTGGGACAGTGTTGGCCAATTGGCAGACCTGTATAAATATGCTGATCTGGCTTTTATTGGTGCTGGATTTGGAGCTGGAGTACACTCGGTGACTGAAGCCGCGGTATATCATGTTCCCAGTGCACATGGGCCAAAGTACGATATCCTCGCTGAAGCCATAGATTTGGTGGATGAAGGTCTTTCAACAGTCATAAATGAAGTTCATGACCTTACCAACTTTTTGATGATGCCTAAGAACAACATTAATGAGCTTTCATTAAAAATTGAATCCTTTGTCAACCAGCGACTTGGAGCCACTGATAAAATATTTGCAAGCGAACCCTTACTTCGATCGCTTATTCCACGATAAAATTAAGCAGCAATTCCTGTCCAAAATCCGCCGGGAAAATCAATAACGTATCCCCAAACATTGATTCGAACTGAACTGATCCATTTATACCAACCTGATTTGGAGCGGCGTTTCTATTCCACCAATGTTGGGATATGCCATCTTCCATATCATCACTAAACTTGAACTGATAAACACCACGAGCTAACTCGACAGGGATATGATAGGTTGTACTATCTTTAAACTCGTCTTTATAATACCAGATCATCCCTGAAACATCACTTATATAATATTTATTTTCAGATGCCCGTCCAAGATTGTTTGTTTGGATTGATAAGATGAACTCTTGAGGAAGGCTAAGTGGTTTTTCGAAGTCGGATCTCAACAAATTGTTTTCAGGGTACTCATCTTGAATAGTTCTGGGAAGCACAAGTTCCACTTCAAACGCCCCGGATTCCCTCACATGTTTCCAATTCAATGCAGGAAGCGTGACCTCTTCAGCCTCAAGAAACTCCAGATTCCCATTCCAGATTATCCTCTTCTTTCTGTGACCTGCAAGGCCATATTTAATAATTATATCTTTTAATGGATACGCGCCCCTGTTTTTAATGACAACAACCGGATTGCCAGCACTTGGATTCATCCTGGAATAGCTATCTTTTGAGTTAGGTATCAAAATCTCAACCACTGTTGCATCATATCTAAAACTTGGTGGACCATAACTAAAGAGCTGATGGCTTATTCTTAAAGTTCCCTCCTTCTCACCATTGTCTGAGAAAGGCTCTATACTGTAATCCAAAGTAATAGTATCTCCTGGTGAAACCATTGGAGTGAGTTCGAATTCGTATTCGTCTACTTTTGATCCCGGACACCACCCAGCTCTATCAAAGGGCCAGGTTCCCCCTTGTGGATAAATTGGATTGTTGCCACAGTCTTTCCAGACATTCCATCTGAAGGTTTTCCAGCCGTTGATACGATAGGTGTGAGTTTTACTCTCCCACTCACAGCAATTGTACGGTCCTGCATGTCCGTGGCCAGAGATAGTCGCTTTTAGGCTGAAAGCAGTAGCATCCTTAGATAAGATGAGCTGCCTCTCTGGTAACAAGCTGTCAGTGGAAAGATATTCATACTTATACTCACCATAGGGATATACGTTCTCAACAGACAACACTTCCCTGGATGGCACACCTCGAATAAACACAAACTCCAGATTCAATAACTCCTGATTATTGCCTGTAATCAATTCACGAGGTCCCTTCAACAATGGCGCATACTCACTTATATCATACACCCACTCCCAACCCTTCTCATCGCCAAGTTTTAAACGTTTTCCATATGGCGTTACAAAACCTCCCAAGGAAAAGACCTCAGTACTATCGCCTTGTGGAACTTCAATAAGGGTATTCCAGATGTAATCCCATTCACCACAGGGATACTTGTCTCCTGCTGTAGAAGAATCGCACTTTAATGTCTGAACCATAAGTATTTTGGACCACCGTATCTTATCCTCAGGGAACTGAACGATAGTTGTATATTGGGCATTCCATCCGACGGGACTCGGATCATTAAAAGTTATTGGGTTAATTCGTAATGTATCACCTGACCATGTCTGGCCACTAGCTACATTCGCAAGTAAAGCTAGCCCAAAAATGAATAACTTAAATCTTTCCATATTGCTTTCAGTACTCCTAGGGGTTACTCAAGAGTTTTATGTTTAAAACATTACGTTTTAATCTAAATCAAATCGCCTCACTATTTCCCGTGGCTCTTCATGGTAATAGTCAGGCAATTAAATGTATGCAATTATTGCAAAGGTTTTATCCTAGATGAGTGACAACCTCATCATAGTTGGGTTCATCTGACAAAACCGGAACCTGTTGTGTGTATTCCACCTTCCCATCGGCGGAAACAACAATGACCACACGTGAAAGAAAGCCCTTCATAGGACCATCAATCATTTGAAGTCCATAGTCCTTTCCAAATTGACCCGTTTCGAAGTCAGAAAGTGTGTGGACATTTTCAAGTCCCTCGGCACCACAGAATCGTGATTGTGCAAAAGGAGTATCCCGGGAAATACATAGCACCTTTGTATCAGCAAGTTTCCCTGCTAACTCGTTAAAATATCGGACAGAAGCTGCACATGTACCTGTATCAAGACTTGGGAAAATATTGAGCACAAGTCTCGATCCACCAAAGTCAGCCATTGAAACGCGAGCCAGATTTTTTGCCACAAGTTCAAAGTCCTGGGCCTGTGTCCCTACTTCAGGCAATTCGCCGATGGTATGGATAGGATTGTCCTTAAGTGTTATTGTAGCCATATTTTATACTCCTTACTTTATGATATTAATGGATGAAATTGTGGACATGAGCGAGTATATCGACACGTATCCAGAATTTAAATTCACTTTAACGCCCTCAATTTACTTCTTCAGGTGGAAGATCAAGTAATAAATCCTGGAGGGCTGTTTTAAGTTCAGGATGGATAAATTTATAACCAGCTTGTGCGATCTTCTCAGCTGAAACCCTGGACCCCTTGAGAACAATAACAGCCATTTCACCCAGAGCCAGACGCAAGACAAATGCTGGAACTTTTGGCATGAGCATAGGTTTTTTCAATATATCAGCAGCAAGTTTTGTAAACGATTCATTGTTGGTTGATTCGGGAGCCACTGCATTGTAGACACCCTTCATTTGTTCATCTTCGATTGACTTGAGTAATATTCCAATCAAATCATCCACATGAATCCAGGGGATATATTGATTACCATCACCCAATGCTGACCCTACACCATATTTTATGGGCGATATCATTTTTTGTAAAGCGCCGCCCTCACGCGCAAGCACTACCCCAATGCGCAAAATTACTGACCGAATCCCTTGCTTCGAAATTGCACCAGCTGGTTTTTCCCACGCTTCACAGGTACTCCCCAAAAAATCAGAAGCAGGATAATCAGTTTCGCTGAATATTTTTTCGCTGGTTTCAGCGCCGTAATACCCAACAGCTGAAGCGGATATAAATGCTTTTATCTTTTTGTTGTTCTTGCGGATACTATCCATCAAAAGTTTACCAGACTTGACGCGACTCTCAACGATTTCTCGCTTTCTGGCGTCCGTCCACTTTTTCTCGCTGATATTTACCCCAGCCAGGTGAACGACGTAATCAGCTCGGGCAATAGCATCGTGGGCTATCTCCTGCTCATCAGGATTCCACTGGTATGTGGAATAGGTGAAATCGGAGGCGTCCTTCCTGCTTAAAAGCATGACTTCATACCCTCGCTCTGTTAATGCTGCTGCAAGTTGCTGGCCCACCAAACCGGTTCCACCTGAAATTAAAACTGTACTCATATCTGTGATCTCATAAAATGTGACATTTAATTAAACTGCTACTTCGTGATTTCCCATGCTTCAACATCTCCTTCGATTAAATTGAACAAGGGATGAAGCTGTATATCAATAGTCTCGTTCAGTTTATGATATTTAGCCAAATCCCTGACCCTGAGCTTCTCCAAGAGATGATCCTTTTCATAGAGAATCTGTCCCGTCGTCACTGGTATAAATTTTACCTCCACAGATGATCCAATTTTGCTCTCATCAAAATTGTATCCTCGATATTTGGCTTCTTCCAGAACAGCTGAGAGATACGAGTTAATGTGGTATAGGGGATGACTTGTTGCCTTAAAGCGCTGAAGTTGGGTATGATTTAGATACCCCCTGGTTTTGCCCTCCAGGACATGTTTGGCCAATAAGGTCTCTCGCCAGAGAGCAACCAATCCTTTGCTGTCTAAATACCTTGGGTGAAGCGACCATATTCTCATTGTCTCAACCCATATTACTTACTAAGAATTAGGAAATTAAATCTAAGTATGAACTTTGAGCGTTTACTCTGGTGTTCTGCGACTTGATGAACGACGGCGCTTTGGCCGACTACCTCCACTACCAGAGTTAGACGGTCTCGATTTTTTCCGAAGTCCATAGGGCACTGCTGCATCTTTTGCAGCGACCTCTGGTTTATAATTCACAAAGGGGTGCTCAGACACAATCTTAATTTTCTGTTTGATCAATTTTTCGATATCACGGAGAAATGCTTTTTCTTCCTCATCACAAAAGGAAATGGCTATACCACTCAAACCAGCCCTCCCTGTTCGACCGATGCGATGCACATAAGTCTCGGAAATATTTGGAAGGTCATAGTTAACCACATGGGACAATTCATCAATATCAATACCACGTGCAGCAATGTCGGTTGCAACCAGAACTTTAGTCTCTCCACTTTTAAAGTTTCCTAACGCCCGTTGACGAGCCGTCTGTGACTTATTGCTGTGAATTGCTTCAGCTGAAATGCCTGCTCGATCCAATAGCTTGACAATTTTATTGGCACCGTGTTTTGTCCGGGAAAAAACCAGGACAGATTCCATTGATATAGATTGTAATAAATGAATGAGTAGTTTTGTTTTAGCTGGTTTACTGACAAAGTAAATGGCTTGTTCAACTTTTTCAGCTGTGGTCTGATCTGGCGTCACAGAAACTTTTTCAGGATTCCCCAGAATCTTACGTGATAAAGCCACAATATCCGGTGGCATCGTTGCAGAGAAAAACAAAGATTGACGCCTTGGCGGTAGTAGGGCTATGAGTTTTTTTATATCATGGATAAACCCCATATCCAGCATTCTATCTGCTTCGTCCAGAACAGAATATTCCACGTCCTTCAAACTGATAAATCCCTGTCCAATGAGATCGAGGAGGCGGCCCGGGGTTGCAACCAGGACATCAACACCTCTTTCAAGTATCTTTGTCTGTGCTCCCTGTTTTACACCGCCAAAAATGACTGTATTTTTAATGCCGGTATGCTTTCCATACACACTGAAACTCTCACCGATCTGTATAGCCAGTTCCCGCGTAGGGGTAACGATGAGGGCTTTAATTTTCCGATGGCCTCTTTGGTTCTGCTGATTTTGCTGTTTCAGATATAGATGTTGGAGAATAGGAATGGCAAAAGCAGCTGTTTTTCCTGTGCCCGTCTGGGCACAACCAAGAAGATCTTTTCCCCTCAATAAAATGGGGATGGATTGTTCCTGAATGGGAGTTGGATTTGTATAGCCCTCAGAACTCAATGCCCTTAGGATAGGGTCAATAACCCCTAACTGTTGAAAGGTCATACTAGGCTATCACTTATTACGACTTCGACGCGGACTAATTCCGCTCTTTTTACTTCTGCTACCACGTCTTCCGCCCTGGGTCATTCCATATTCTTTTTGCTTGGAAAATTTTTTGTTTTTGGTTGGCAAGGGAGTTGGCTTGTCGGTGGAAACCTCCAATTGAACTTTGACGCCCTCATGTTTCTGACCATGCAATTTTTCAACAAGTCTATTCACCACGCCCTGTTCGATATCGAAGAAGGCAAACTTCTTCATAATTTCGATGGCACCTACATCAGCTTCATTGGAATTTAAAGTTTTATTGATTAAACCTATGAGGCGAGTTGGTGTTAAATCGTTTTTCATTCCCAGGTTAATAAACAGTCTGGTGAAAGTTTTATGATGGGGACCCTGCTCTTTTCTGCTGTCCACCCTGTCACCCCGCTTTTCACTCCGCTTGTTTCTGTCTCGTCGGCCGGGGCGTTCCCCACGTTCCGGTTTGTCATCTGCCGAAACATTGATATCAGTAGCATGCTTGTAGTAGGTCAGAAAGCGATTGAATTCTGCTGACACAAAATGTTTTATAAGCTCTTCCCGGTTCAACCATTCCAGTTTTTCATAGATAGCTGGCATGAAGGGACCGATTTGCTTTTCGTCAACTTCAACTTTTTCAATTTTATCAATCAAAGAGTAAAGCTGTTTGGTACAAATATCTTTCCCTGTTGGGACGAGCTCTTTTGTGAATTGTAGCTTGAACTTACTTTCAATGGCTCTGATTTTTCCATACTCACGAGTATGGATGATGGCAATAGAGATACCATTCTTTCCAGCTCTTCCCGTTCTACCACTTCTATGGATATACACTTCTGAATCATCGGGCAGGTTGTAGTTAACCACATGGGTGAGATCGTTTATATCCAGTCCACGTGCAGCAACATCAGTTGCCACTAGAATCTGAATTTTTTTAGATCGAAATCTTTGCATCACTTCATCGCGTTGGGCCTGCGACAATTCACCATGCAAGGCATCTGCATTGTACCCGTCGTGCATAAATTTGTGGGCTGTATCTTTTGTCTCTTGCCTGGTGCGGCAAAAAACGAGACCATAAATATTTGGATTTGAATCGGCGATTCGCTTTAGAACTTCATATCTATTCTTGGCCTGAACCATATAATAAATATGCTTAACGTTTACAGCACCAGTATTCATTTTTGTGGCAGCGATTTCAAGGGGATTATCCATGTATGTCTTGGTCATCCGCTGTACTTCTCTTGACATGGTCGCTGAAAAAAGGAGCGTCTGTTTTGTGGTCGAAGTCTCAGCCAGGATGGCATCCAGGTCTTCCTTGAAACCCATGTTGAGCATTTCATCAGCTTCATCTAAAATGACCCGCTCTACATTCCCCAGGAGCAGTCTTTTTCGCTTAATCAAATCTTTGGCTCGACCAGGTGTGGCCACTACAATTTGAGCAGCTTTTCTGAGTGCCTTAATTTGAGTGTCAATAGCTGCGCCACCATAAACTGCGACGACACCGATTTCTTTGATGTTTTTAGCATAATTATTCAAATCCTTTGAAATCTGGATACAGAGTTCCCTGGTAGGGCAAAGGATAAGTGTCTGCGTTCTTTTATCTTCAGGTTTTGTGAGATGTACTGCCGGTAAACCAAAAGCTCCG
>JACKQG010001661.1_pt1 | contig 30196 bp, 25 predicted proteins | sample 8237621 | NCBI WGS metagenome assembly JACKQG01 (sample SAMN15677084, study PRJNA649215) | marine metagenome | biome: marine; feature: Black Sea; material: saline water; isolation source: suspended particulate matter (SPM) from the Black Sea western gyre | collected 2013-06-09/2013-06-10 | depth... | reverse complement strand
ATTATGTATACTAAAACTATAATTCAACATAGATTTATCTATGGTGGATTGATAATTATAATGACTAAAATAGACCAACCCTCTTGTTAATTTCTTCTGACCTTTAATAGCAGAATTTAATTGGAAAACATTAAGCGAATCATCAAATTGAATTAATCCAATATGGGTATTATTAGTGAATTGGATAAAGCTACCGGAATCAGTGGGTGAAGTAACATATTGAAAGGGGTGGAGCCAATTTTCTGAATTGAATTGACCGCTGGCGAAACTAAGAAAAAACAGATTTATTCCTATATAAACAAAAGGGGAAGGTTTCCCTTCCCCTTTGTCAAAAATAACAGTCAATTTGTTAAAAATCACTGCCACCTTCTAATAATTCTTCACAATCTTCCGGGTCCAACTCGGTCATTTCATCGAAAAACTTTTCAACAGTCATATTAGGGAAGAGTCCGCCAAGAGTTAAATCCCAGTCTGATTTCCATTCTGCACAAGTTGTAGCATCAAAAGTTAATTGAGGGCAACCGAAATTAGTAACTTCATAATTTCCTGTATAATCATCGTATTCTTCATATTCACATATAGAATCCACAATTGTATAATCAGGAATTATATTTTTCAAATTTTCAGGAGGAGTGGTCATAAAACCTTTTAAATCAATTATTAATTCAATTTCATTGGAGACACATTCTTCTTCACCATAGTAATAATAGTACCCATCACAATCCTCCAAATCAATTGTAACTGTATATTCCTCATTTAATACTTTTCTGGCTTCCTCAAGAGCTTCACTCACTTCCTGATCAAATTCCACCGCGGCACCAGTAACATCTTCCAAAAGTATTATATCATGAGTCACATCAGTATCCGATTTTAAATAGTTCCAGGCGGACTCTACAGAATCTAACATACTGTTTAGTTCAGTATGGGCACTGGCAAGAGATGACTCTTTCCCCTCACGAATGGTGAGTAAATCTGAATCCTGTGCAAGCCATTGCCAACTGTAATTTTCTTCAGGTCCGGTAATTAAATCATAATATGGCACATTAATATCATAAGTTATTATTGAATATATAATAGCACTAGCCTGATGTAAAAAAGCCTTCATGAGATAAATTTCTGTATCATCCAAGGTAATAGGATCCTGATCTTCATCTCCCATCATTTTCCCCGTAATGGTGAATACAAAATCTTTCCCAACTGCATTATCTAAATATGAAGTGGCATTTGTAAACCGTTCAAGAAATACATTTTCAAGTAAATCCTGAATTGAACTGATTTCGGGGCATTCATTATCATTTCTATGGAGAATATATTCTGGTGAAGTTACTATTGGCAGAAAATTCAACACCCGTTCAACTTCAAAAGAGAAAAATAGTTTGCCTGATTGAGGTACTCCCAATTTAAACTCACTATTTAAGGATATTTTTCTTCCCATTTCTTCATCTTCAAACATAGTACTAAAGCAATTTGCCCAATCATTTAAAGTCTCCACCAGCAGTTCATCTTGACTTGCCATAGCAACTTCCATAAATGCAAGACCAAAATTAGCCCCCGGATTTGTAGGATCTAAAGCTACAGCTTCTTTGTATTTTTGATTGGAATTTGACATATCCAATTTATTCTTGATTTCTGTTCCTGGTGTGTCATAGGCATCTTCAGAAATTTCTTCTTCTGTTAGCCCTCTCAAATCATCAAATACAATTTCATTGGCTTCGGTTACCAATGTATTTGCAGCTTCAACATCCACTTCAGTCGTTTCATCCTCATTTAATATTGAATCCAAATCTTCACAATTAGGAAGTAACATAATTAATATTACGACAGTAAGTAGTCTGAACGATTTATACATTTTAATCTCCTTATTATTTTGATTGATTAAGCGTTAACTTAAGGTATATAATATTAATCATAGAAGAAGAAAATTAAATTCTGCAAATTACCCAATGAGCCTACTTTCACATTTAGCATATGACATACTTACCATCCTCGGTCCCACTGCCACAGGGAAAACTCAACTTGCTGTTCAATTAGCAGATAATTTGGGGGGAGAGATCATTTCTGCTGACTCACGACAGGTTTACCGGGGGATGGACATTGGTACCGGTAAAGATTTGGGAGAATATAATTCGAATGGAAATTCAATCCCCTACCATCTCATAGATATTGTTAACCCAACCGACGAATATAATGTGGCTAAATTCCAGAAAGATTTTCAGCGGGTCTCTACAGACATTAGGGAACGGGGGAATCTCCCCATTCTCTGTGGAGGTACGGGGTTTTATATTAAAGCAGTACTTATGGATTTTCAAATTCCAAAAGCTGAACCAAATAAACACTTGAGGGAAAGGCTGGAATCCTGGAGCCTTAATGACTTGGTTAGCAAACTTGAATCCATATCACCGGGAGCATCGGAAAACACTCCAACCGATACAAAACGAAGGGTGATCAGGGCCATAGAGATAGAATTGGGAAATGCTGATTGCGGATTGCGGATTGCGGATTCCCGATCCCCGATCCCCGATCCCCGATCCCCGATCCTCGATCTCCGAAATTGCCTTGTTTTAGGTATTGATTACCCCCGTAAAGTAATAAGGGAACGAATAACCGCCCGGCTTCATGACAGACTTGAAAAGGGTATGATTGAAGAGGTAGAACTTCTCCTGAAAAATGGTGTCACCCATGCAAAAATGGATAGCTTTGGATTGGAATACCGTTATATAAACCAATATTTATTAGGAGAATTATCTCGAGATGTAATGGTAGAAAAGCTAAATACTGCAATCCATCGTTTTGCAAAGAAACAGATGACATTCTTCCGGAATATGGAAAAAAATGGTATAAAAATTCATTGGATTCCTGAGGGTGATTTTGAGATAGCTTTAGGGGTTATTTCAAAAGGATGACATCTTTTCACCATTTATATTCATAGAAAGATGTCATCCTTTACAAGATTTCAATCCTACCTAAAAAAACGGGGAATTTCGGGTCCGTGGCGAATTGAACCTCTTATAAACCGTACGTTTAAACAGACAATCGTTATTCCAGCTTATGAGGAATTAGAATTCCTTCCCAAAACTCTTGAGAGTATCAATAAAAATAAGCCCGAATTATTAGAACAATCGCTGGTAGTTGTGGTAGTTAATAATGCTACTCACGCACCTCAATCTGTAAAAGAAAATAACCAATTAACCCTACAAAATCTTAATGAGAATATTTATCAATTTACACTGGCGGTAATTGATGCTGCCTCTTCGGGACTTGAACTGCCTTTAAAACATGCAGGAGTTGGATTGGCTCGGAAAATTGGCATAGATTTAGCTCTTCCCCATTTGACTTCACCTTATAGCCTCATTTTCTGCACTGATGCTGATACAAAGGTTGGTACTGATTATCTTTCAAAAGTGTTGCAGTATTTTGAATCTCTTGATGTGCAAGCTGCTGTAGTTGGCTTTCACCACCAAAGGTCAAATAATTCAGTATTAGACGCAACAATTAGGCAGTATGAAAAATTTCTACTCTCTACAGCTCAAAAAATGAAAGATGCAGGTTCTCCCTATGGTTATGTGGCAATGGGATCAACCATAGTCTGTACCGCCGAAGTATATTGTGCAGTGGGAGGTATGCCCCGGAAAAAAGCCACTGAGGACTTTTACTTTCTCCAGGAATTAAGTAAATATTGTGGGGTGCAAACAATTCCAGAAACATTGGTGTTTCCTTCCTCACGCCCAATTTCAAGAGTGTACCTTGGCACCGGATACCGAATGGAACAAATGCAGAAGGGATTTGATATTGCAAACCTATATTATTCTGATGATGCCTTTTTGAATTTATCTAAATGGCTTCAACTTGGAAGCCATGCATTTGGGATTAACCTCCACGACATTTTAAAACAGCTTACTGACATCCATCCCAATTTAGTTGAATTTCTTGAATCTGAGGGGATTGGTGTTGTTTGGAGTAAAATTCAATATAATGCACCCTCAGATACTCACTTCATAAAACAATTCCACCGCTGGTTTGACGGACTGAAAACAATTCGCTTTTTGAAAAGTTTTTCATCATAAATACCTATGTATTGGCATTACACCCATATCCCAGTCACAAGTTCCTAGAACCCAGAACCCAGTTTCGTAAACACTTTTTTTATACCTAAGATTGTTTGTAACCTTTAAATACCGTAATTCAATGGATAAATTAATAAATGAATAAAATTACTTATTTAGATGGTGCTCGGTTACATCGGGCTATGGTTGCAGGGGTAAACAATGTACTATCAAGACAGGATTACCTGAATAAAATCAATGTCTTCCCGGTTCCTGATGGAGATACCGGAACCAATATGGCATTTACATTAAACTCCATTCTGGATTCCACCTCCAATAAGGTTCATACCCGAGCAGATGATATGCTGGCACTCATCGCTGATGCAGCATTGGATGGTGCCAGGGGAAATTCTGGCGTAATATTAGCGCAATTTTTTCAAGGGCTTAGTGATGGTGCTGCTGGCGTGGAAAAAATGACACCCAAGTCCTTTGCAAAAGCTGTAAAATTCGGAGCAGAATATGCACGGGATGCATTAGCAGAGCCCCAGGAAGGTACCATTCTTACAGTACTCACTGATTTTTCAAACCGTCTCATTGAATTGATTCAGTCCCAAAATCATGATTTTGAACATTTCCTGGAATTGGGAATTAATGAAGCCGAAAAATCACTTGAAAATACTCCTAATCTATTGGCTGTATTAAAAAAAGCCGGGGTGGTGGATGCAGGTGCTCAGGGCTTTGTTGATTTTCTACACGGTATTTTCAGCTTTATAAAAACTGGCAATTTAAAAGGATTCAAAACAGATCTGGCAAGCAAAGTAGTAAATGTAGATTTAAATAATATTGATACCGATTTTGAGAATTCTGAATACAGGTATTGTACCGAATGTATTATAAAAGGCGACAAAATAATCCATAAAGAATTAAGGGAATCTCTCCTCATAAATGGAAATAGTTTGGTAATTGCAGGAAGTAAGAAAAAGGCAAAAGTACATATCCATGTAAATGAACCTGGAGTTGTGTTTAAAATTTGTTCTGAATTCGGCTCAGTAACAGGTGAAAAAGCCGACGATATGTGGCAGCAGCAAGAAGCAGCGCAGGGCCATAAAACTAAAGGGGTTGCTATAGTAACTGACTCCGGTGCGGATATTCCCGATGAAATTGACTTGGATATTTTTGTGGTTCCTGTTCGGTATAATTTTGGGGATGTGGGGTATGTAGATAAGGTATCCCAAACCCCAGAAGAATTTTTTAAAGAACTGGAAACCAATCCAAACCATCCTCAAACATCACAGCCAACTCCTGGTGATTTTAGAAGACAATACCAATATTTAAAATCTCATTATGATTCTATAATTTCTATTCATATACCACATGAATTGAGTGGTACCTACCAATCTGCATTAAATGCTGCAAAACGGGTTGATAATAAAAATATTACTGTCTTAGATGGATTTTCGGCTTCAGCCGGACTTGGATTAATTGTGATGAAGGCAGCTTCTCTGGCAAAAGAGGGAAAAAGTCTGGAAAATATTAATGCTTTATTGCCTGAAATTATTTCCTCCTCAAAAGTATATCTTGCAATTAAAAATTTGAAATATGTAGTGAGAGGGGGCAGATTACCCGGATGGGTAAAAACTGTAGCTGATTTTCTCAATATCCGTCCTGTATTAGCAACAAAAGATAATGGAACTTTGGGTGCTGCAGGAGTTTTATTGGGAACGAAAAATCTACCTGAAAAATTAGGTAATTTCGTTTTAGCAAAAATGGATAAAGACACATCTTATACTGTAATTGTTGGTCATAGCAATACATTAGAAGATGGTGAGAAACTGCTGGAATTGATTCAGCAGGGGCACAATAAAATTCAGAATATCTATTTAATTGACATTGGCTGTGCATTGGGTGTCCATGCGGGTCCCGGTAGCCTTGTGACGGCCATCCAGCCTGTCAGCTAATTATTTTATGGAAATCCTCATAAAATTAGCGCTAAGCTATTTAATTGGTTCAACTTCTGGAAGTATCCTATTGGGAAAATTAAAAGGAGTGGATATTCGAAAAATGGGAAGCGGTAATGCCGGAGGAACAAATGCCTTCCGGACTCAGGGAGCAACTTTTGCAGTAGGAGTTTTGTTTATTGATATAATGAAAGGATTTATTTCAGCAAAATTTATATCTGCTATGAACCTTCCTATTTTTTCCAGTTCAGCAGTTGATCCTAATATTCTTATCATATTTTGCGGGGTTGCTGCCGTCCTGGGGCATGTATATCCAGTTTACCATGGATTTAGAGGTGGGAAAGGTGGTGGTGCTGCAATTGGGATGGTTTTTGCTATTTCATGGCCATCAATTACTCTTGCCATACTGTTATGGCTGGTTATTCTATTATTAACTGGCTATGTAGGATTAGGAACAATGCTTGGAAGTGTTTCTGTTATTTACTTTGCACACTATTTTAGGGATACTATTAATAATCCCTATTTCATACCTTTTACCATTTTCTTATGCTTTTTTATAATTTACACCCATAGAAGTAATATCAAAAGAATGCTTGATGGGACGGAAAACCGATTTGAGAAAGCTATGATATTTCGAAAGAAAAGTTAATTACTATCCGAAAGATGTATAAACCACTGCCCGTAAGGATTAAAGCCAAAGTCTATCCCAATTACCCCAGCACCTGAAGCAAAGAACCGGAATCCAATTCCAAACCCAATAAGCATTTCTTGTAGTTTGAATGAGGTTATGTTATCTGCACTAATTCCAAAGTCAGAAAAGTACACCATATCGATTCCCAATTCTACACCACTAAAATCCTTCTTTTCAAAAAGAGTATGCTGTAATTGAAATGATTGGTAGATAATATTAAAGCCTTCAATTAAGTGAGATATTTCTGTGGCATTACTATCTGGTAGTGGTGAATAACCTCTCACGTAATCTTCACCACCTAAGTACAAATATTCAAAAATTGGAAGAACTTTAGAATATTGGAGGTATAATTTCGAATTAGCTGAAAATACGGGGTTCAAATATTTTTCAGAAAGTTGGTAATATTTTGAATACCCTAATTGAAAACGATAATAATTTTCAGAATTACCCATTGAAATTTTTGGTTTAAAGTAAAAACTAAATTTTTCCCCGGATGTAGGGTCCAGATAAATATCCCTCTCATCAAATGTATAGCCAAATTCTCCTCGAATATATCCATAGTCTGTAAGTATATCGTTGGGTTTATAATTCATGTGTGAGTTATTAATCCCAGTGGTGTCGATTGATGCAGCCTCCAATCCTAATAGAAAATTGAATTTGTGGACTTTATTTATATAAAATCCCGTTCCAATATTAACCCCTCTTTCCTTATAATGATATGAGTACACAGAATTTTTTGTATTAAGCTTGTAAACATTACCCAATAATGAAACATGATCTCCCGTTACCCATGGATCATTATAATTAAGAAAATATGTTGTCTCTTCTCCTCCAATTCCCCCTAAAATAAGTTTTTGGTTCATTCCCTTGAAATTTAGAAATGCAATTCCTCCACCGTATGACCATCCTTTTGCTTCGTTATAATCTACAATGGGTATAGGCAAAAATCGAATTGTCTCTACTAAAGTGATGGTATATGAGGAATCAATTTGCCTAATATCAACTGTGGAAAATAAACCTAAATTATAAATTCTGTTTCTGTCTTCTAATGCGATTGTTGAATCAAATGCACCAGGAATAGGATGATTAATCTCCCGAAGAATAATTTCTTCATGACTGTGCTTATTGCCTACAATTTTTATATCCGTAATTTGAGATGTAAGACTTACTGGAATTAAACTGAAAATAAAAAAAAGGTGAGTGAGTTTCATGGAAGGGAAGGAATTAAACACAAACTAAAAGCCCCAACCAAATTAATGATCGGGGCTTTTAATATGTATTAACTGGGTATTACTTACGGCCTCTTGCCATTTTTGCACGAGATACATCACCGTCCTTATCAATAAAATAAAGCCAGCCTGATTCGCGGTTTACACCAGCATTTGCAACAACTTCAGCGTTTCCGCCCTTATTTGCACCACGAGCCATTTTAGTTCTAGATACATTACCATTTTTATCTAAATAGTATAGAAATCCAGACTCTTTAGTTACACCAGTAGTTTTGACTTTTTCTGCCATAGTTAACTCTCCTTATTTAATTAGTTGTTTGTTTTTCTTACAATCGACGGCTAAAAATATGGCTTTCTCCTCTATAATATCAAGCATTATTTTGAAATTATTGCAAAATTCTACTTTTTTGATATTTTACCACTTTGGATGAATTACTGGAATATTTGGAATTTTTCAACTCAGCGATTTTTTTCATATTTTTTCATAACTTGGATAAATTCAATCTCAGAATTACACTGGAAAAAGGAGGATAATCTAATATTCTCCTTCAGTGATATGGATTTTTTAAATCCATAATGATGCCCTGAATAAACAATAGTCTGTGGGGGTAACTTCAATAGATTATCATAAATACTGGTATAAAGCATTGAAATATTGCTTTTTGCACCAATTGTCCGCCCGGTTCTGCCCACGAACATTGTATCTCCCGTAAAAACACAGTTTTCCTTTTTATTCCAGAAGCAAATACTATCAGGATAATGGCCAGGTGTGTGTAATATGGTAAGCATTTCCGTTCCGAGGGGGATTATTTCATGATGAGTTAATCCTCGAAAATTATCTCCATATTCTTCTTCAGGTTGATTAAAGCCACATAATTGTAATTGGGGATATTGATTGGTTAGATCATCTAAATATTTAATATGGTCAAAATGCGAATGTGTTATAAACAATTTTTCCAGTATGAGATTTCTTGAATTAATAAATTCAATAATTTCAGAAATCTCCACGGCTGCATCAACTATACTAGCCAATCCTGTTGTTTCACACCAGATCAGATAACTTAAATTTTTATCATATCCTCCTAAAAATGTTTTAATTTTCATAATGAGAAAATAATTTTGCGTAAAATTTGACCAGCTTCACTAATTCCTTAATATTAAATAATAATCCACCATTTGAATTAATTTCGTTATGTTCAAATAAATAGGAAATACATAATTCAGTATTGGGTAAATAGTCTGCAAGTTGGATTGATTCTGTAAATGGAACCATAGAATCATTTGATCCATGTATTATAAATACTTTTTCCAAGATATCCTCAGCCCAATATTTTGGGGAAAGATTAATAAATGACTTTTGTTCATTTTTTAAAATAGTCTGGACTAATTTCTTAACTTCCGGGGTTGCCTTTCCACTTATAATAGAATGAAAAATATTCCTCTGAAAATCAGATAGTTTTTTAACCTGGATATCACATTCTACATTTTTCTCCTGAATTTTTAATTGGATTGCTTTCTGCAGCTCAGTGGAATCCCAATTTGTCTGTATATTTTTCAAATAATTTTGAAAAATAACTACCAGCCCCCATTCATGAGGCGGGATTTGAAATTGCTTTCCGTTTTTAAACATACTCCCTGTAAGGAAATAGTGAAAAAGTGATTGAGAATCGGAATAGGTACCAAAAGTTAAAATAGATTTAGGGAGTGGAACCTTATTATTTATCTCTTTCAGCATTCGTAACATTAAACCGCCACCGTAACTCATTCCAGCCATAAATATCTGTTGTGGTTTAACATTTTCCACATCAATAATCCATTGATAAAAACAGGTAAACCACTGAACATTTATCATGGTTATATCCAGCTTTTTCAAAGGGGGTATCCTGGGTATATACACTTTAAACCCATTTTGTGCAAAAACCTGCCCAAGCATTATCATTTTAGGATGATCTTCTGCAGTTGGAGAAGCTCCCGGAAATAATATGGCCACCCTATTTCTATGATTTGGGGGTGTCATAATTTTAACAGGCGGATTTTCACCATTCAATCCAATATAAGACTTGGTGGTAATAATTAATGATGAATATGCTTCAACATCATACCTTAATATTGGATAGACAAATTTTAATGATTGATAATATGATTTAATGTTCGGCAGAGTAATTAATTCCCAGTTAAAAGATTATACGTGTAATTATAGTTTTATTAATGATAATTGATTATAATTCTAAAAAATAAGAGGGTAATTTAGGATTATTCGGCAAATAGAATTTCAGCATAATATTTATTGTTCAAAACTAATATTTTTCTATGTTTCTAAAACTATATTGCTTTAGATTAAAGGGATCATTTACTATAAATTGTGGTAAAAAATATTTAAACCTCAATATATGGTGTTAAAGTAATACTTTAAATAAGTGTTGACTTGAATTATTAAAGTTTCATAAGTTGAAATATACGAATGGCGGGAAGATTAGATGTCGTTCGGCGTTTATTGAACAGTAAGGCTAATAGGTGGCTACCTCCACCTCATAAAAAGGGTATAAATTCTCAAATTGCAGTAAGTTTGGTTTGAGAAGCAAACAAAAACAAAAAGGAGAAAAACAATGAAAAACGCAGCAGCAATGATTAATGATGCAGCAGGTGCACTGGTAAGCTTATTTAAAGGCTTAATAGTTGCTACCGTATTTGCTGGAATCCTGTTTTCACTACCCGCAGGTTGGGGCAATGGAATTGACGGCCTCGTCAACCTGGTTAATGCATTTATGGGTGGTGGATTAGGAGGTTTGCTTGCACTCCTCTTACTTGCTTCATTTATAAAATAACACACCTATATGGGGAGGGTCTATTGATCCTCCCCATCGTAATTTCATAAATATAAGGAGATTCGAATGAAGCAAATTGTATCCTCAGTCAATGGGTGGGTCGCTATGATAACTGAGTTTTTGCAGGGCTTAATAGTTCTTGGAGTTGTCGTCGGTATTCTTTTCAATGATTATTTTGGGGTCATTGGGGGAATTGGCAAACTAATGGGACAAATTGGAGAAAATGGTCTTGCAGGATTAGTGGCTTTAGTGCTTGTTGTACTTTGGTATAAAAAATAAAAGTATGAAACAATACCTGCTCTTAGAGAGATTAGTTTCGATCTATTAGCAGAATGATTCAGGATCTCGTCGGATAAGAAAAGCCCCTTCAGGGGCTTTTCTGTTTTAGCGAACTGGGATTAAGTGTCCCAAAATATATCCCAATACGATTCCCGCTAATAAGGTAATAGTAATGAGCCGGTGGCTCACAATGTCTCTCCCATATCCCTTCTTTATTGCATATGCAGAGGTAAAATAGCCCATTCCGTTTAACAACCAGAAAAATGGTATGGTAAAAACCTTAACAATCAACGGTCCAATAATGGGAATCAATCCTACCAGAGTAGTTAATCCAACGAATATGTTGGTGATATATCCCAACAACAAAGTGATAATGGCAATTGCCCGTACATCCAAATTGAAAGCCAGCATGAGATAAACTGAAATGCCGATGCCTAATAAGGTGAGAATTGTTTTTGGATTTGATTTGATAAACTGTCCCAGTTTCATTGAATAGGATTCCTTATTTATTAAATAATAATTTAAAATATACACGCAGCATCTAATCTCATCGCCCTCTCCAACTAAGCTGACGAGCAAAAAAACTACCCACCCCCATACCTACAGTATAGGGAATATGTATGATAAACCAAAATGCAAAATCAAATAATTGAATTTTCTTATCAAATTGTCGAACTCCGATAAAATACAAAATAAATTCAATGATTAATTGAACAGATAAAAACTTGGTGAACACCGTGAAATAATAGGGGTTGTAAAAAAATCCTGTAAAAAATGTCACAATTAACAGTAAGGGTAAAAAAAATGTGATAAAGATGGAAAGAAAAAATGCAGAATTAAATTTCCACATGAGATTTGCATCACCGGCCCATCTCAATCTTTGCTTAAAAAATGACACCCAGCTCACTTCTTGCCGAGCTATAGTTCGGCAGTTAGGATTATCTGTAAATACTACTTTACTAGATTTATTTTTTCTACAAACCTGGAGAAATAACGAATCATCTCCCTGTAATTCCTTTGCTATTTCCGAAAAGCCTCCAACGGAGTTAAACAGGTTCTTTCGATAGGCTTGATTTTGACCAGTACTTGCCCATGCTCTTCCTGAATTTGTTGAACCCCGTGCTGCAATTATGAGCATAAAAAAATCTAAAGCCTGAAATCGGGTAACCCATTTATTTCCTCTGTTTACCTCTGAATAACCCACAACATAATCCACTTCATCCCCAAAATAAGATGCCATCCCAGTTACCCATCCTGGATTTAGTCTGCAATCAACATCTGTAAAAAGCAGCCATTCATTTTTTGCTCTATTTATTCCAGCATCTAACGCACGTTTTTTATAATAGAGTATGGAGTTTCCATTTGAAGAATTTTCCAGAATAAATCGTTTATCAACATCAGACTTTTCTTGAATTAATTTATGGGTAGAATCGGTGGATTCATCATCTACCAAAATAAATTCCACTTCACCTGAATAATCCTGTGCAGATAAATCTTCAAGTAAATTTGAAAGTGATTTTTCACCATTTCGAATTGCAATAATAACCGAGATATCTGGTTTTGAATTTGAATTCTCTTTCAAATTAGAAAATATATTTCCTGCAATAAACCAGAGAATCATCCCTGCATAGTAAAGCATGGATCCCAATAATAGGTATATAATTAGGGTCATTTTAGAGGATAATGGAATCCAATGAATTAAGCTATTTCAAGAAATCCCTGTTCTGTCATCCACTCATCATCCACAAATTTGGTGAGATAATTACGAATTGAATCGGGGAGAATTACCAAACATTTTTCATCGGCATTCAACCGTTCTGCCTTTTGAATTGCAGCCCACACAGCTCCACCGGATGACCCGCCAATGAGCAGTCCTTCTTCTTTTATGATGCGCCTCGCCATTTGAAATGACTCCGGATCTGGTAATTTGATGTACTCATCAATGAGGTCATTATCCAGAACATCAGGGAAAAAATCATAACCGATACCTTCCACATGATAAGGAAATACTTCATCTCCCCCACCCAATATTGAACCATGGGGGTCCACACCAATGATGGTTATTTCCGGGCGTTCTTCTTTCAGACGTTTTGCCATACCGGTAATAGTTCCCCCGGTGCCAACTCCTGCCACCACCATTTTTAAGGAATCATCAAATTCATCTAAAATTTCCTGGGCAGTACCCTCATAATGAGCATCAGGGTTTGCCGGGTTTTTATACTGATCTAAAATGTGAGAATTGGGGATTTCAGACTGCATCTTTTTTGCCACTCCAATATGACTATCAGGAGAATCCCAAGCAGCTTCAGTAGGAGTTCTAACAATCTCCGCTCCTAGGGCTTTCAGCACCACCTCTTTTTCCTTACTCATTTTTTCGGGCATGGTGATAATCATGCGGTAGCCTTTTACAGCTGCAACCAACGCCATACCAATTCCAGTATTGCCGGAGGTGGGTTCAATAAGAGTGTCTCCCGGTTTAATGCGACCTTCCGCTTCGGCTTTTTCAATCATATTTTTTCCAATGCGGTCTTTCACGGAACCACCAGCATTTAAAAATTCACATTTTCCATAGATGTCACAGTCTAATGATGCACCGATACGATTGAATTTCACAATGGGAGTCTTTCCAATTGCACCTAATATATTATCTAAAATCATACTCTTCCTTTTATAGTTGAATTACCACAGAAGCACGGAGACACTGAAAAATTACTCACTCCGTAACTTCAAGAACCTTTGGTTTAAAAATACAGCCTTGAATTGGGGTATGAAATTTACTTCATTAGGCTTTGTGAATTAAAAGGAATAACAGAGTAATGGTAATTAACCACGAATGAACTCGAAAATTATTCGTAGAGGCAAGGTCACCTTACCCCATATTCACCGTAGGGGATGACCCATGTGTCCTCCCTGAAAGTGCCGGCCCAAACGGACAATCCAATGGAATTGTACTATTTCAGAATTTAATTAGGATTCCCTGAAAGTGCTTACTTAAATGTTGAAAAGAGATCCTTTTTAAGCGTTTGTGTTACCTTTAAATCTGATTGTGAAACCATTGCTTACCAATCCTGTCATACTTTTGGCAGTATGTGCTTCGCAAGCACACCCTTGGGGTCTAAAAGCAGTCTGTTGGGATCCTCATTTAGGAGAAGGGGTTATACATTCTAGCTGTCCAATTGAAATAAAGAATTAATACTTCCCATTTTCACCCCTAAATTTCCTCACATTATTCTAACTAAATCCATATAGAGGAAAAATTATGAGCACTTCAAAATTCACTATTTTAGGTTGTGGAAACATCGGGTCTGCTATTGCAAAAGGCCTAGCAATGTCAGGGATGACTACTGACAATATTACACTCACTCGCCGTAAATTGGATTCTTTATCCGAATTATCTCAAGCTGGTTTTCAAACGAGCTCTGATAACACCAACGCCGTACAAAATTCAGAAATTATCTTTCTCACCGTGGGACCCAGCCAAATAATGGGTTTACTGGATGAAATCTCCTTAAGCCTTAATGCTAACCAACTGCTCATTTCAATTGTGTCTGGAGTAACCATTGCTGAAATTCAAGAAAAAGTCGGAAAAGATATTTCCATCATACGAGCCATGCCCAACACTGCGGCAGCTTTATGTGAATCCATGACCTGCCTCTCTACCCTGCCAAAATTTGCACAGGGGCTGAAAACAGCTCAATCTCTTTTTGACAAAGTGGGAAACACCTTGGTTATTGATGAAACGCAAATGGCATCAGCAACGGCTCTATGTGCTTGTGGAGTTGCATTCTTTCTCCGGGCAATCCGCGCTGCCTCACAAGGAGGTATTGAAATTGGTTTTCATTCGGATGAAGCATTTACTATAGCTGCCCAAACGGCACGAGGTGCTGCCACCCTGCTATTAGATAATGATAGTCACCCCGAAGCAGAGATTGATCAAGTCACCACTCCTATGGGCGCTACCATTGCCGGGCTCAATGAAATGGAACATCAGGGATTCAGTTCCGCCATGATTAAGGGGATCACCACCTCCACCGAAAAGGTAACCCGACTCTTTAAGAAAGATTAACTTTATGGAGACTTTCCCCAATACTTTTCTTTGAAGGTGGTATTAAAAACCGCCCTTTATTCATGGAAAAATTAAACCAGGAATTCTACCAAGAGGAAGATGTTCTGCAGATCAGCAAAGACTTGCTGGGGAAAACCCTTTACACACAATTCAATGGCAAACTCACCAGTGGCGTCATTGTAGAAACTGAAGCTTATGCCGGAGTTGATGATATGGCATCCCATGCGTATGGAGGCAGACGCACCAAACGGACAGAAACAATGTATGCAAAGGCAGGCACAGCTTATGTCTATCTCTGTTATGGAATTCACCATTTATTTAATGTGGTGACAAATATAGAAGGAATTCCCCATGCAGTACTCATTCGTGCCATTGAACCACTGGAAGGCATTGATATAATGCTTCAAAGGCGCAAAATGAGTAAACTTCTTCCAAATCTCACTGCAGGACCTGGTATTTTATCTCAAGCATTGGGAATTTCGATACAATATTCAGGAATTTCACTTTTGGGAAATAAAATATGGATTAATGACATTCATCCGTCTGGTGGGTATATGGACATCATCTCCAGTCCACGTGTTGGGTGCCAGAACGCAGGTAAGGATGCCAATAATCCATGGAGGTTCAGAATAAAAGGGAATAAATGGGTGAGTCCGGCAATATAAACCAAAGTACCTCAAACATTCTGCTTGAGTATGCCAACCCCCGGTAGAAGGGCAACCTTCAAGTTGATATCTTCACATTAACTTCCCATCTTGAAGAATTAGCAGTTTTATCCGTCAGACTATTTAGGGTGGTTAGATGGGCATATTTCTAATTAAAAGTAACGGTATGTTACAAGGGTTGTGAGACTGCTCACACCTCCGTATTATAACATAGAGTAATTTTTACTTAAAATTATATTTCAATAGGAGATTATCATGAAAAATCTGAAATTATTACTACCTCTGGCAATTCTATACACTGGTTTATTTGCAGTTATTAATCAATTTGAAGATTCATATAGCAAACTAAATAATATCACTTCAGAATTCGAATTTGTAACCATGGAAGAGGTAAATGCTGATGCTCTCCTTAGGGAGGATGACCTCAATGCCGGCCCAGGTGTACCAATGCGCTACGCTGAAAAACTTGAAGTTAATTATAACATCCATGATAGCGGAACCTGGGAAGAAACCGCTGACGGAGGAATGCTATGGCGATTGGGTATCCATTCTCCAGAAGCCTATGGAATGAAAATCTTCTTCGACTCCTATTGGCTACCTGAAGGTGCTGAACTTTATTTATATAGTAATGATAATACTATGAGCCTGGGGCCCTATACCCATGAACAAAACCATGAAGATGGTACTTTTGGCACTCCCCTTGTAAAATCTGACTTGATTGTAGTTGAATATTATCAACCTTCAAATGCAGATGGAATTCCCCAATTGAATATAGATAAAATATTTCATGCCTATCGCGATATACATAACTTTTTTGGTAATCGAGAAGACCGGAATTGCGGCGACAATGTAGCCTGCAATAGTGCTAATGCCTATGAAGACCAGGTTAATTCAGTTATCTATTTATCAATGTACCAGTACATTTGTTCAGCAGCTTTAATTAATAATACTGCTCAAGATTTAAAACCCTACGTACTCACTGCTTACCATTGTGTTGAAGGGGAAGCAAATTTGGGAGCTCATAATAATTTTACCTTTTATTTTAATCATGAAAGCTCATCCTGCAGCGGAAGCAGTGGATCTTACAGCCATTCTGAAACCGGTTCGTATATTCGTTCATGGGGAAATATGAACAGTTCTGATTTTGCACTCTTAGAGATGGATGATGATCCCGCGTCATGGTGGAACCCCTACTTTGCCGGATGGTCTCGATATACTTCTTCTCCAAGTATAGCCGCTGGAATACACCATCCTGGCGGAGATCCTAAAAAAATTAATTTTGATAATGATACAGCATCCTCCTGTAGCTGGTATGGGAGTAGCACTCATTGGTGTCTAAATTGGGATGATGGTGGTACTGCAGGTGGTTCTTCCGGTTCACCTGTTTTCAATTCTGATAAGCGAATTGTAGGGCAACTCACCGGTGGAACAGGTGGAGATTGCGGTAATGGAACTGATTATTATGGAAAGTTTTCAAAATCCTGGTCAAATAGTACTAGCTCAAGTGGTAACCTGAAAGCCTGGCTGGACCCGAGCAACTCTTCTGTTTATACTTTAGATGGTACTTATGATGGTAATGCGGTTGTGTATGGCTGTACAAACTCTAACGCCTGCAACTATGACCCGGAAGCCACAAATGACGACGGCAGTTGTACCTATGCCCAGGGTTCCTGTGATTGTAATGGAAATCCAACAGGAAACTACTGCAACTGTAGTTACGATGTTGATGATGAATGTAATGTATGTGGTGGTGACGGTAGTTCTTGTGGTGGTTCTGTTACACTCAGTTTTGGAAATTCCGATGGCAATTCTGGTACCATAGAGATTTATATGGAAAATGACGTAGCAGTGGATGGGTTTCAGTTTGTAATTAATGACCTGCCAAATTATTTAGACCTGGTTGATGTATCAGGAGGAAGTTCAGCAGAATACTCATTTATGGTTTCCTCATCTGAGGCTGGAACCATTATCGGTTTCTCATTGACTTCAGTATATATTCCTTCAGGTGAAGGTGTATTGTTAAATGCAACATTTGAAAATACCAGTACAGGATATGATAATTATGAGCTCTGCCTTAGTGATGCCATATTTTCAGATGTAAACGCCCAGGCTATCCCTGTAACTTTGGGTGGGTGTGGTACTCTCATGTTTAATTCCTATACTCCCGGCGACCTAAATGATGATGGGGTGATCAATGTTCTGGATGTGGTGGTGCTAGTAAATATCGTACTGGGAATTGAAGATTTTCACCCTGCGGGTGACTTGAATAGTGATGGAATTATTAATGTGCTGGATGTGGTGATGTTGGTGAATATGATTTTAGGTGGGTGATAAACCACGAATTAGCGCAATTTTTCACTAGTTTTTATAGGGGCAGTTAATCTGCCCCTTATTGTAATACAACCTTTCCAGGTAGATATAAACAAGCTGGAAAGGTTGATTTACCTTAACATTGTTTTCAAAGCATCCATCAATCTCTGGATGTTTTCTTTTTTGGCGGTCTCACCCATGAGTCCAATTCTCCAAATTTTACCAGCCAGGGGTCCCAATCCCCCACCAATTTCTATATGGCAATCTTTCAAAAGTCTGCTTCTTACTCCAGCATCATCTACTCCATTTGGGATTTTAATGGCATTCAGCATTGGGAGGCGAACGCTTTCCTCTACAAATAATTCTAGACCTAAAATCTTTAATTCAGAGACCAGCAAAATATGCATTTCATTATGGCGTTTGATTACATTTTCCAAACCCTCTTCCAAAATAGAAAAGCAGGCTTGGTACAAACCATAGAGCATATTGATGGGAGCCGTATGGTGATAAACCCGTGCAGACCCGGACCAATATTGGGTAATCATGCTCAGGTCTAAATACCAGTTAGGGACTTTAGTTTTTCGATTGGTTAATTTTCCCACAGCTCTATCTGAAAAGGAGACAGGTGACAGTCCTGGTGGACAGGACAGACATTTCTGGGTACCACTATAGAGGGCATCAATGTTCCAGTCATCCATTTTTACTTCCATTCCACCCATGCTTGTAACACAGTCCACCAGATACAGGGCACCATTATCTATTACCAGCTTGCCTATTTCAGCAACAGGATTACATACTCCTGTTGATGTTTCAGCATGCACCACTGCTACAAGATCATAATTCTTTTGAGCCAATTGTTTTCTCACAGTATCTAAAATTACGGGTGTTCCCCACTCAAATTTTATACTATCAACTTCTGCACCCAATCGCTGTGCTACATCTTCCATGCGAGTCCCAAAAACTCCATTTATTAGAACCAATACCTTGTCACCCTGTTCAATGAGGTTTACAAAACAGGTTTCCATTCCAGCAGACCCTGTACCTGAAATGGGAACCGTTAATTGATTGTCGGTTTTGATAAGTTTTCTAATGTAGCCTTTTATATCATCCATAAGAGCAATAAACTCGGGATCTAAATGGCCCAAAGTTGGTATTGCCAAGGCTTGGTAAACGGACTCTGAAACACATGATGGCCCCGGTCCCATAAGTAAAGGTTGAACGATTGAATTTAATTTATTCTGCATAATACTCTCACTTTAGTTCGGTTAATATTTCTTGTTTAATTTCATTGAGCCAAGAGACTTTCTCTCGGCTTCTGGGTTTATTTTCACAATGGTTATTTTTAGGACAGCTATTGCTTCGGGGACAGATTATTTGAGGAGAATTTTCCAGTCCATCAGAAACCCAAGATATATTTAATATTTTTGATACCAACTTAATAGGCTCCTGAATTGAATTGGGAATTGGTGAATTGAGCTTCGAATTAAAATAAAATTCTTTAATTTCTTCGCAGAGACCATTGCTATCCACTCCCTGTGCATTCAGCGCTGGTATGAGGTCTATGCCTGTTGAAACAACATGGGAGTTCTTTGCGGCATCTTTGATTCGCTGGGATACGCAGGAATATAAACGCATATAATCACCGGATATTAATAGCGATAGTTGATTCAACGGTTTCTGTATTTGTGGTGTATCTAGAAGTCTAAAAACAGCCCATTGACGACAAGGGTCTGCTCCTATACGCATATTTCCCCAGGGCATGGGGATTCCATTACCGCGATACACTGCCCGAAGAAATCCCGGTTGAAAGGCATCAAAATAATGCCAATGTTTATAGGGCGAAACACAGGTCATTCGCCTCATATAGACCCCAGCTGTAATATCAATTTTTTCGAACGCATTGATTTTATGGGCTTCCCGGGCTAAATAATGACGGAAGGGTAAACGGGGACATAATAAGGCTCCTGCAAAAAAACTGCACTCAAAATTTCGCCAGGCATATAGAATATCAGATTGGCTCACTTTATCATCCGTCTGGCTATCAGGCTGAGGTGACCCGCCTAATTCTCCACCAGTGGCATGACTTGATACTAATCCATCGCCATTATGCAAAACCTTATGACCCAGATAAGCAGAAAGATCATACTTCATTCTCTGTGGTTCATGTTCCAGTTGACGATTTAATACTACCGTATTAGGCGGTTCAAAAAATGATCTGAAAAGTGTACGGATTTCCTGCCCCGTATCATTTTTAGTAACAAAAGGAGGGCGATCAAAATATTTCACTTTTAATCCTACCTTTTTATATAGATCTAAAATATCCCTGATGCTGAGTGGAAAACGTTTAAGACCAACTTCTTCAGCAGATCGTTCAATATCAGGGAATTGGTTTTGATGCTTCTCTTGATAAGATCGAATTAGGACATGAGCAAACTGCCTACCTGTGGTACCCGTTTGAGATAATAATTCTGGAATTGAAGTCTGTAATAAATTATCAGAAAAAAGGAATTTTGGTTCAAGGGAAAATATGGGCAGTTTACCCATTTTATCTTCATTTTTCACTATTTCATGGGAAAGATTATCATCCAAAAACCAATTAATATCCTTCTGAAATATTTCCGAAAACAGTTTTAGTAATTCTTCAGAGGGGACCCGTTTCCCTGTTTCAATGAGGGATAAATAAGATACAGAAGGAGCTGTATGTGTATTAATTTGAATGCAGCGCACCGATAAATCTTCTAAGGTCAGTCCGCTTTGTTTACGCAAGCCCCGGATTTTACTTCCTAAAAAGTGAGCATTTCTGGTGAGAGTGGATTGAATCTTCATTATTTGTAAATTTTACATTGTCAAATTTCTGCTGTAAAATTTAATTAGTTTCTGCTTCATGGTCATAGTATTTTTTCTATTATCAGTTTTACATAAATATAAATATTTTAAGGAAATTATTATGGAGACCGCAGAAAAGACTATGAGCAAGACTTTAGAAGTAAATGGACAAATATCTGAGGGATTTGCAGAAATACTCACAGAGGATGCACTACAATTTGTTTACAAACTAAATAAACATTTTAATCCAACCAGACTAAAATTATTAGAAAATCGAATAAACAGACAAATTGAACTTGACCAGGGAGTAAATCCTGATTTTCTTGCTGATACCGAATACATCCGAAATGGAAATTGGAAAATAGCTCCAATTCCTGCAGATCTCCAGGATAGACGTGTGGAAATAACTGGGCCCGTTGATCGAAAAATGATAATCAACGCACTTAATAGTGATGTTAAGGTTTTCATGGCAGATTTTGAGGACTCCAACTCCCCTACTTGGGAAAATAATATTAATGGTCAAATAAATCTTCGGGATGCTATTAATGGATCTATTTCATTTATAAACACCAATGGTAAACATTATTCTTTGAATGAAAAAATAGCTACCCTAATGGTTCGACCGCGGGGTTGGCATTTAGTGGAAAAACATGTTTGTGTTGATGGTGAACCTATCTCCGCCAGCATCTTTGATTTTGCTCTTTATTTTTACCATAATGCAGCAAATCTAATGAAAAATGGTACTGGACCATACTTTTATCTGCCCAAATTAGAAAGTCATTTAGAAGCTCGACTCTGGAATGATATTTTCAATATGGCACAGGATGAACTGGGGATTCCTCAAGGCAGCATAAAGGCTACCGTTCTCATTGAAACCATATTGGCTGCCTTTGAAATGGATGAAATTTTATACGAATTACGCGAGCATTCCGCAGGACTCAATTGTGGTCGCTGGGATTATATTTTTAGCTTTATTAAAAAGTTCCGAAATCACGGAGACTGTGTGCTTCCCGACCGCTCAGAAATTACCATGGATAGGCACTTTTTAAAATCCTATGTGAATTTATTGGTGCAAACCTGTCATAAACGTGGTGCACATGCCATGGGTGGAATGGCAGCGCAGATCCCTATTAAAAATGACCCTGAGGCAAATGAAAAAGCTATGGCAAAAGTTAAAGAAGATAAGGAACGAGAAGCACATGCTGGACATGATGGAACCTGGGTGGCACATCCGGGTCTTTCACCCATTGCAATGGAAGCATTTAATAATGTTATGCTGGAGGCAAATCAATTGCAAAATTTCCGTGAAGATGTGAATGTATCAGCCAGCGACTTGCTAAAGGTTCCAACGGGTGAAATTACGGAGGCAGGTATCAGAGCAAATATTAGAGTGGGAATTCAATATGTGGAAGCATGGCTTCAGGGAAACGGATGTGTACCGCTGTATAACCTCATGGAAGATGCTGCTACTGCTGAAATTTCCAGAGCCCAACTTTGGCAATGGATGAAGCATGAAGCCACGCTGAATAATGGAACTAAATTTACGGAAGAAATTTTTACTCTATGGCTTACTGAAGAGATGAATCTTATAAAAGGCGAAATAGGAGAAAACCGTTATGAAAATGGAAAATTCAATGAAGCATCCTCTTTGTTCAATGAAATGATACAGAAAAATGATTTCGATGAATTTTTAACCATCCCCGCATACCAATATATTTAATTTAGGAAATAAAATGACATCTAAAAATAAAGAAAAACAAATCGAACAAGAGTGGAGAGATAATTCTTCATCAAATGGAATTAATCAACAAAATTCGGAAGAACGAACCATGAACCTAAAATCATATTCCAAAAATATTGAAGAAATCACAGGACTTCGGGAGAAGCATTCTGGAAAATGGAATGCCATTAACTCAAATTCTGTAGCTAGAATGCGAGCCCAAAACCGTTTTAAAACCGGTATAGATATTGCTAAATATACTTCCTCAATTATGAGAGCAGATATGGATGCTTATGATATCGACCCCACAAAATATACACAATCATTAGGATGTTGGCACGGATTTATTGGTCAGCAAAAAATGATTTCAATTAAAAAACATTTCGGTACAAATAAAAGAAATTATTTATACCTTTCTGGATGGATGGTGGCAGCACTTCGATCTGAATTCGGACCACTTCCTGACCAATCAATGCATGAAAAAACTTCGGTTGCCAGTTTAATAAATGAACTCTATACATTTTTACGACAAGCTGATGCAAGAGAATTAGGCGGTTTATTTAGAGAATTAGATGCCGCTGAAGGAGAAGCAAAAAAAGCGGTTCAAATCAAAATTGATAATTTTGAAACACATATTGTACCAATCATTGCAGATATTGATGCAGGTTTCGGTAATGCTGAAGCTACATACTTAATGGCTAAACAAATGATTGAAGCGGGTGCTTGTTGTATCCAAATTGAAAATCAAGTTTCTGATGAGAAGCAATGTGGTCATCAAGATGGAAAAGTAACCGTTCCTCATGCTGACTTTTTAGCCAAAATCAATGCGGTTCGTTATGCATTCTTAGAACTTGGGGTTGATGAAGGGGTCATCGTTGCAAGAACAGATTCACTGGGTGCAGGTTTAACAAAACAAATCGCTGTAACCCATAACGTGGGTGATTTAGGAGATCAATATAATTCTTTCTTAGATGTTGATGAAGTAACTACTGATAACATGAATCATGGAGATGTGGTAATTAATCATCATGGCAAATTAGTTCGGCCTAAGCGCCTACCAAGCAATTTATACCAATTCAAAAAAGGGACTGGTGCGGCAAGATGTATTCTTGACTCCATAACCAGTTTACAAAATGGAGCCGATCTTATTTGGATTGAAACTGAAAAACCTCACATTGGTCAAATCGGTGACATGATGGATGAAGTAAGGAAAGTGGTTCCCAATGCAAAACTGGTATATAATAATAGTCCATCATTTAACTGGACTTTAAACTTCCGTCAGCAAGTTTTCGACAAAATGGTAGAAGATGGAGTTGATACTTCAGCCTACGTCAGAAAAGCCCTCATGGAGGAAAAATATGATGATACTGATCTTGGTAGAGAGGCTGATGAAAAAATTCGCACTTTCCAAGCTGACGCTGCAAGAGAAGCGGGAATATTCCATCACCTAATTACCTTACCAACTTACCATACTGCGGCTTTATCTACCGACAACCTAGCCAAAGAGTATTTTGGTGATAAAGGAATGCTTGGCTATGTTCAAGGGGTTCAACGTAAAGAGATTAGAGAAGGTATTGCATGTGTTAAACACCAAAATATGGCTGGATCAGATATGGGAGATGACCATAAAGAGTATTTTGCTGGAGAAGCCGCACTTAAAGCATCTGGCAAAGATAACACAATGAATCAATTTGATTAAAACTTGGTAAAAAAGTTTTTTCAGTAATTTTCTCGTTGTTTCCAAGGCCAGTATAATAAAATGTGCTCCTGGCCTTTTTATTACAAAGGATAAATAGCTATACCATATCAAAATTCTATTATCTTATAAGGAGTAAGTATTAATGGATTTAATTATTTCCACACCAAATCTTTCAGATGAATTCGACGACCAAGTATCTATTGTTGAACCATTATTTAAACACTATGGAAGTTTAAAACAGGGATATGGTAAGATTACAACCGTAAGCTGTTTTGAAGATAATTCGTTGGTGGCAGAGCAAGTTAAATTACCAGGAAATGGTGGTGTGTTGGTTGTAGATGGAGGGGCTTCACTTCGGCGTTCATTATTAGGTGATCAATTAGCAGCTACTGCCATAGAAAATAATTGGTCTGCTATCTTAATAAATGGTTGCCTAAGAGATGTAGAGATTATTGCACCAATGCCATTGGTGGTCATGGCATTAGCATCCATTCCCTGTAAGACGGTGAAAGCGGGCAAAGGACAATTAAATTTACCTGTTAACTTTGCAGGTGTTACTTTTTATCCAGGACATTACCTATTCGTTGACGAAACTGGTATTTTAGTTGCTGAAAATAATTTATTAGCACCCATCTAAGATCAATCTACTATGATGGGCCAGCTATTGGTTTGTTTTCTTTTTCCTGCAACTTCTATTGGATGTAGATTTTCTCATGACAAATAATTCAAATTTAGTACAAATCTTTACGGATGGAGCTTGCAAAGGGAATCCTGGCCCAGGTGGTTGGGGAGCTATTTTGAAATATAGGGATCACGTAAAAGAACTCAATGGTTTCTCCCCTGAAACCACCAATAACATTATGGAATTGACTGCAGTTATCGAGGCATTAAAATCCCTAACCCGTCCCTGTAAAATTATTCTCACTACTGACTCCAACTATGTCAAGAATGGCATCACTGAGTGGATTCACAATTGGAAAAAGAAAGGCTGGAAAACAGCCAATAAAAAACCCGTCAAGAATAAAGAATGTTGGCTCCATTTAGATGCAGAAGTCCAACGACACAATATTGAATGGAAATGGGTGAAAGGACATAGCGGTCACCCAGAAAATGAACGGGCAGATGAATTGGCAAATGAAGCGGTGGAGACGAATAGTGATTTTGATTCCGGATTTTAGAATGCAGAATGCCATAGATGTAATTCTTTAAAAGTAACCCCTTTTTGTGTAAAACCCTCCCGCATAAGTTCTATTGTAATAAAACTTCCAACAATACCGATACCACTAAGAAGAGCAACTTTCATTTTTGATATTAATTTATTCCCATAGATTTACTTTTTTGGAATTAAAATTAGATTATTATTATAAATAATCCAACCAAATAAATGGTTAATAACTTTAATTTTCCCATAGATATGAAAATAGTATTAGCGACACATAATCAGGATAAATGTAGGGAAATGACTTCGATATTAAGTGATTTCCCAATCGATTTACTCACGCTTGATTCATTTCCTGAAATTGGTGAAATTATAGAAGATGGGAATACTTTAGAAGATAATGCACTCATAAAAGCTCGAACTGTATTTAAAAAGACAAACATTCCATCCTGGGCTGATGATACTGGTTTAGAGGTGGATGCAATCGACGGAGAACCGGGGATATATTCAGCCCGGTATGCTGGTGAAAATTGTAGTTATTCTGATAATGTAAATAAATTAATTGAAAATATGCTTACAGTCCCCTCAAATAAAAGAACTGCTCAATTTAAAACAGCCATAGCTTTCGTTGGTGAAAATATGGAACTTGTATCGGAGGGCACCGTTGAAGGATTAATCGCCACAGAACCGAAAGGTGTTGGCGGTTTTGGGTATGACCCTGTATTTTATATACCTGAGAAGGAAAAAACTTATTCAGAAATGAGCATGAAAGAAAAAAATAAAATATCTCACCGGGGAAAGGCAATCCAAAATATGATTTTTTTGCTTCGATCTCGTCTGCCCCATATATTTCACCAAATGGAGGATATTGCCTAATACCTAATTGTTACTATTGTGTCAATTACGGCAAAGGTTAAATACGTGAAATCGGTCCTCCGATTTCTTCTGGTCTTTACGGCTATTTTTACCTCGATTATTTTTTGTGAATCTGAGGGTGATAAGGGTACGCCCTTCAATCAATCTAAAGGAGTTTTAGATTTAAACCAAAAAAATAAATTAAAAAATATGGAACCTTTTATAGACCGCAACGGCAATAATATTTGGGATCCAGCAGACCCTTTTATAGATAGAAATGAAAATGGCATCTATGATAATGAAGAAAATTATCAGGACAGAAATAATAATGGGATTTGGGATATCCAAGAACCATTTAAAGATAAAGGAAATGGAATTTATGATGTGGGAGAGGAATTTATTGATATAAATGGCAATAATATCCGTGATTTAGAAGTCTGGTATGTTGACAAAAATAAGAATAACAAATGGGATGCAGGTGATCCATTTGAGGATTTAGATAATGATGGGAAAAAAAGCTTTAAGGATCCTTATACAGATACCAATAACAATAATAAGTATGATGCGCCTGAAAAAACTGGAAATTACAAATTTAATTTTAATGCCGTATTAATTTCTGAGCCCTTTATAGATGCTTCAAATGGAAATTATGATATTGGTGAAAAATTCGAAGATTTAAATAATGATGGAGAGTGGACGCCTGAAGAATTATATGAAGATTTAAATAATGATGGAGAATGGACGCCTGAAGAAGTATATGAAGATTTAAATAATGATGGAATGTGGAATGATGCCGAACAATTTGAAGATCTGAATAGCGATGGAGTTTGGTCACCTGTTGATGAAGAAAAATTTATTGAAGAGCCAGTGCAAACTGTTATAATTCCCCCCGCAGAAATTGAACCAAATGAACGAGTAGAAATTGAAGAAGATAAAAACAGCCAAAAAGAAAAAAAATCTGTTATTTTAAAAGATGTTAGGGGTGGGTGGGCACCTGCAAAATATTACCCAATGCTGCCTCAACTCATTGACCCATTCCCCCCGCAGGTTAAAACACTATGTCTGAAAAGCAGTCACCCTTTCTGGAACGGGTATTCAGTTGGCAGGGTTGTTTCCAATGCAAATGCTACCAAAAAGCTGAGAAAAATAAAACAGGATAATGAAGCAGGGCTAATAGAGAATACCATCGTGATGTATCATCGTTATAAAGATGTGGATTTACAAATGCCAACAATAATGACTATCGATTGGTATAAACAGGTTGCATTGGTTGAAAATAGTAATCAGGAATTCCGGAAATATTTTATTAAAAAATTAACTAAAAAAAACCAGGGAAGATCGGGGGCAGGTTCAGGAATAAGCCTTATTAATACAAAAATTGGTGAAACTGATGTAGAACTCAATATTAGTGGGAATATAAGTGTAGAGGGGGCATTGGTTTTTGAAGAAAAAGATTTAATCACAACTAATTTAAGAGAAAGTAAAACCTGGGATTTGGAAATTGAACAGACCCAGAGATTCAGTATTGATGGAAATATTGGTGACCGTTTCTTTGTTAAAATAAAACAGGACTCTGAAGCAGATTTTACCTGGGAAAACGATCTTACCATTGAATACAAAGGTCAAAAAAATGATATTCTTCAAAAAGCAGAAGCAGGGAATATAAATCTCTCTCTAGAAGGAATGGATGCAGTTTCCATGGGAGGTGCAAACTCCAGTTTATTTGGCATAAAAGCAGTCCACCAGCTTGGGCCGGTAGAAGTACAGTCAGTAATCGCTCGTGAACAGGTGAAAAAGTCAGAAAAAACTATGGAAGGTGGCGCTGAATCTGGTGTTCCTCAATCAATTAATGATTATAATTTTATTTCAGACCGCTACTTTTTCATTGATGATATTTTTAAAGCGAACTTTTACCCTTTAAGTACAACAAATGCCCATTTTTATGATGAAAACTATGTGATCGGGCAATTTGAATTATATCAAAAGGTAACTACCGCTGAAAACCCAGCTCTGATTCAAGCAGATGCCTTTGTATATCCACAGGATTCTACCAGCTATAGTGTTGGTGGTACCTGGGTAAAGCTTGAGGAGGATTTGGATTATGAAATTGACCGGATTTTAGGATATATTCGAATGAATTCTGTTCAAAATGCCATTGCCATTGCTTATACAACAACCTCTTTTGATCCTAATAGCCAAACTTTTGATGCAGTTCAAGACACAACAAATGGTACCAATTTTAAATCCGTTTATGATGAATGTGTGGAAAACAGTACAGATTATCAGGAAGAATGTAAAGGACTCATCACCCTTAAATTATTAAAAGACATTAATCCCTCTACTCCAAATTCTCCTACGTGGTCTCTCATGTTTAAAAATGTCTATTCCCTGGGAGGGTCAAATATAGACCCCGGCGGTATTGAAGTGGAAATTGTTCGAGATCTCGGTGGTGGTGATGAAAGAACTCATAGTGATAATGGATTGTCTTACCTCTCAATTTTTGGGCTAGATTCAGAAGACGCAAATCATCAAAAAGTTGATGGGGGTGATGGAAAAATTGACCTCTATGGTAGCCTGTTAAATCGGACCTATGGTGAATTAATACTGCCCACTTATCTGCCTTTTGCTTATGATAATACATCTCGAATTGATGCCTTTGGAAATCCCATTATCGAAGATAGTGAGAGTTTCTGGGGCATAAATCACAGCGATCTTAAAGGAGTATTGGAGGTGGAGTTGAATGATGCTGATGGAAATTTTTCAGATGCTGGAGATACGGGCCCTGCCATGTATTATGGCACAAATCAAGATGATATCAATTCACAGCATGAATTTGTTATTAAGGTTAAAACTTCATCAGCAAGTTCCTCCATGTCACTGGGTTTTATGATAGTGGAAGGCAGTGAAACGGTTCGCCTTGGGAGCCAGATATTGCAGAAAGATATTGATTATACCATCGATTATTTTTCCGGCACTATCAATTTTATTAATCAAGCAGCGTTGGATCCTACAGCAGAAATTTCTGTATCGTATGAAGAAAATGAATTTATATCTTTTGACCAAAAACTGCTCATAGGTACGCATCTAAAATATGCCTTTGGGGAAAAAAATTATCTTGCCGGAGGAATGTTTTATTATAATCAATCCATTGCAGATGAAAAGGTGGATATCGGCTACGAGCCCATGCAGAATTTTGTATGGAATATAAAAGGAAAGTACCAGAATGAACTGGGGCTGTTAACGCGGGCAGTAGATTTTTTACCTTTTATTGAAACCACTAAAGAATCGGTATTTTCTATTGAAGGAAACTATGCTGAAATTAATCCCAATCCTAACCCTCTGGGGCAGGCATTTATTGATGATTTTGAATCCGCAAAGCGTACATCCTCTTTTAGTATTATGCAGCGACAATGGAAAATGGCATCACCTCCAGGAGACTCAACCCAAACTATAAATAATCGTGGAAGAATGGTTTGGTATAACCCTTATGAGGACGAACTCACCAAAAATATTTGGCCGGAGCAATCTACATCCACTCGGGCAAATAACAACACTACTAAAACACTTCATTTGAAAACTGAATTTCCAGGGGATTCCGATAATTCATCTTTTTGGAATGGGATTATGATTCCTCTGTATTCCAGCGAACATGATCAGAGTTTAACCAAATATTTAGATATTTGGCTAAATGCTGATAGCCTAAAAGATGATGATTTTAAAATTCATCTTGACATTGGGCATATTAGTGAGGACTGGAATAATAACCAAGTTTTGGATACTGAAGATGAACCGGTTTATGGTCCTGGTATGGGTGATGGTATTTTATCAGATGGAGAAGATATTGGAGTAGATAATTGTACCGATAGTTTCG
>JACKQG010001660.1_pt1 | contig 30216 bp, 26 predicted proteins | sample 8237621 | NCBI WGS metagenome assembly JACKQG01 (sample SAMN15677084, study PRJNA649215) | marine metagenome | biome: marine; feature: Black Sea; material: saline water; isolation source: suspended particulate matter (SPM) from the Black Sea western gyre | collected 2013-06-09/2013-06-10 | depth... | reverse complement strand
GCCTTTTGCCAGGCGGCTATGGTATAAAAGCCTAAACGTTGTTCTTGCATTTTACTTTTCTCCTTTCGAACCCTTGAGCCTTCGTGCCCAAGTACCCAAGATATCAACCGTAAGCTCTTGGCAAAAGAGATTTATGGAAAATATATGACATATAAGGAGATTCGCCATGGATAAGTTTCTTGTAGAAGGCGGAGCAAAGCTCCGAGGCACAATAAATGTACAAGGCGCCAAAAATGCGGCCCTTCCAATACTAGCAGGAGCATTGCTTTCAAAAGGGAGAATTGTATTACATAATTTACCAAGCAACCTATTAGATGTTCAGCAAATGGTAGACCTGGATAAGAATGCCGGAGCGACTCTGTTTCAGGAAGGAAAGACTCTTCATATAATTGCTGATAAAGTAACTAATACAAATATTATAGGTGGATTGAATAAATTAACGAGATATTCATTACAGCTTGCAACTGCAATCCTTGCGAGATTGGGTAAGGTGCGTTTTCCGATGCCCGGGGGTTGTGTGATTGGCACAAGAAAGATAGATCTTCATCTTGAGGCATTGACTTCTTTAGGCGCTGAAGTTATATTCGATAATAACTTCATAGAATTGATAGGAAAAGAAATGCGTGGAGCGTTTGTTAGGTTTCGATTTGCAAGCGTTGGCGCAACGGAAACCTTTTTACTTGCCGCTTGCACTGCAAAAGGTAAAAGCGTTCTTGAGAATGCCGCAAAGGAACCAGAGGTAGTGGACCTTGCAAATTTCTTAAATTCAATTGGCGCCAATATTTGTGGTGCAGGTTCATCTAGGATAGAAGTAGAAGGTGTTGACCATTTGCAGGAGGGAGAGTATCGAATAATATCGGATCGAATTGTAACTGCTACTTATATCATCGCGGCTGGAATTACTCAGGGCGAGATTTTAGTAAAAAATACAGATATTAATCTTCTTGATGCGGTTATAATAATCCTAAGAAAAATTGGTATTCATATTGAAGAGCAAGAAAAGGAGATTTATGTCAAAGGCCCAAAGGGATTTAATCCTATTGATATTGTTACAGCACCTTACCCTGGATTCCCCACAGATGTGCAACCTCTTATTGCTCCGTTGCTCGTTTTAGCAAATGGCAAAAGTGAAATTACTGAGACAATTTTTGATGACCGTTTTGGCTACACAGAAAATCTTATTAGAATGGGAGCTAAGATTGAACTTGAGAGTAAAAGAAAAGTGTCAATTTTTGGTCCGGCGATGTTGACTGGAACTGTGGTTAACGCAAATGACATAAGGGCTGGCGCTTGTTTAGTATTGGCATCTCTCGCTGCCCAAGGAGAAACGTTAATCAAAAATATATATCAAATAGATCGAGGATACGAACGACTTGATTCTGCGTTATATTCCTTAGGCGCCAGAATTGAAAGAGTATAGCTGGATTGGATTTTTGAGTATCAGTATCTTTACCAGGAGGGTCGGCTATATGATACCACTCTCAGAGCTTAAAATTCTGCAGAAAATCGTATTGGATAATTTTTACCATTTAGAATCTATGAAGAAACATACGTCTTTTAATATTGGTGGTCCGGCAGATTGTTTAGTTACTCCAGAAAATTTTGAGCAATTAAAGGAGATTTTGCTTTTCTGTAGAAACAAAAATTATCCAGTTGTTGTGATTGGTAACGGAACGAACCTTTTAGTGTCAGATCAAGGTGTACCTGGAGTAGTCGTAAAACTTGCAGCTAATTATTCAAGTTTTCATTTTGATGATAGTATTTTGGTGGCCAAATCTGGTAGCAGCTTGTCAAAATTAAGTCTGGCTGCAGCACAAAAAGGACTAACTGGCTTGGAGTTCGCAATAGGTATTCCTGGGACAGTTGGTGGTGCTGTTAATATGAATGCTGGTGCATTTGGCGGTGAAATGAAAGATATTGTTCAAGTTGTTAGAGCTTTGAGCGATGAAAATGAAGACCTGAGTTTAGACAAATCCAATCTACGCTTTACATATCGAAGTAGTAATATAAAGGGGAAAATGATCGTATACGAAGTCGAATTGGCTCTTAAAAAAGATGATCCATCTGAAATAAAAAGTAGGATGCGCCAGTATCAACAATGGAGAAAAGAGCGTCAACCAATTAAAGCAAGAAGTGCGGGGAGCGTATTCAAAAAACCTCCCAATGACTTTGCGGGGCAATTAATCGAATTAGCTGGTTTGAAAGGAATGAGTTTCGGTGGAGCGCAAATTTCTCCAAAGCACGCAAATTTTATAGTCAATAAAGGGAATGCCTCTGCATCTGATGTGTTGTATTTAATTCGACATACCCGGAAGGTTGTTTTTGAAAAATTTGGAATTCTCTTAGAATCTGAGATTGACTTCTTGGGTTTTTCGGCTGACGATATCCATTAACATGAAAAGATAAAAATGAGCCTGAGACATAAAAAGGGACTATCAATACCGTTGCGTCGATTTGGATATTACTCTTTATAACTTTATTGAATTATCTCTTCGCGGTTGGTGTATGTAAGTTTTTGTATTAGTCAATGACATGTTGCATTTTTGCCACAGAAGCACACGGAAAAACACCGAAAAAATCCTACTTCCGTGTCCTCCTGTGTGTTTCCGTGGCTTAGAAGTAGAGGTAAATAATTGGGTGAGAGGGCGCAATATGTTTCTACCATTACAGTGTATGTAAGTTTTTCATTATAGTTGTATTTTTTAGGTAATTGCAATCATGTCTTATCAAGTAGTTCCGAGAAACAATACCCAAAATAATATGAGACAACTAAATATCTTAATAATATTAGAGACTTTAAATCTAGGTGGCGCACAAACCCATGTTGTTACTCTCTCTAAAGCACTTACTTTAAAGGGACACAACATATCAATTGTTTCGGGGGGAGGGGAACTTGTAGAAAAAGTGACTTCATTCGGTGTAAGACATTATCAACTCCCTCTAAATAAAAAATCTATGTTGCCATACTCAACTATGCATTTAATACGCATAATTAAAGCCGAAAAAATCTCTATCGTTCATAGTCATCCCCGTTTGAAGCCGATATTGACTGGTTATCTTGCTTCAGCAATCTCTCATATCCCATGTGTAACAACGGTTCATACAATTTTTCCTGTTCTATTTAATTACAGATATTTGAATTATACTGCTGAAAAAATTATTGCGGTCAGTTCAGAAGTAAAAAACTATCTTACAAGTAATTGTAAAATAAAAGAAGAGAATATAGAAATAGTTTACAATGGTATTGATTTACATGATTTTATGTCTCCAAAGAAAATGAAATCTGAATCTAGCAGTAGTTATAATGCTTTAAAAATCTTATACATAAGCAGATTAGATAAAGGAAAGATTAACGCTATAATAAATTTTATAAATACAATACCAATATTATATAAAGAAGTTCCCAATGTTAAAGTAGTAATTGTTGGCACTGGTACCGAGTTTGATAAAATCGAAAGTTTGGTAAAGGAAAAAAATACACAAATTAGTAGGGCGGTAATTTGCATGTATGGAGCGTCGAAAGATGTAGCTAAATTGATGCAATCAGCGGAAGCGGTAATAGGGATAGGGCGGGTAATTATAGAAGCTATGGCATGTGGTAAGCCAGCCATAGTTTTTGGTTCCTCAATAGTCAATCATGGTGGAATTGAGGAACATTTTGGCGGTATTGTTACTGAGGAAAACGTGATGGAAATGAAGGAATATAATTTTACTGGAAGAAACTGTTCAGATATTGCATCGCCTGACAATATAGCTTCAGCAGTAATAGAGCTTGCCACGAATGAAAAGAAAAGAGTAGAACTTGGCATTTTCGGAAGGAAATTTGTTGAAAAGGAGCTAAGCATAGACAAAATAGCGGAACAAACAGAACAAATATACCTGAATATTCAGAGGAAAAGAGTTAAAAGCTCCTATTGAAAAGATTACATCCCTCAATTGATTTTTATGAGAATACTTAATAAATTCCAGTTGGTTTTGGTTTTATCGCTTTTTTACTCTTGTTCAGGATTTATTCAGGAGAATATACAGGTTAACGATAAAGATGGAGAAACTATAGGTGTCCAGCCGAAGACTTATGCAATTAAAGAAAATACCACAATGGATAATACCCTTGAGAGTATAAAAGCGCAGGAAACTTTCAAGCGACTCTGCGAATGGCTTTGTGAGCAGCAGAAGGAAGAAAAATTTTCCGGTATTTCTTTTCAGGACGAGAAAGCAGCGCGTGGCCTCCTGGCTGGATACGAGATTTTCGGAGATAAAAAATACCTCGAGGCTGCAATGGCTTGGGGGGAAGCCATGATAAATGAGCAACGCCAAGATGGATGTTATCGCATGGGTTACGGTATTAAGGAAAGCGACCAAGAAGAATGCTATGTAGCGGACGGCGGTGAGACCTGTACCGGCATGATAGCACTTTACTCATACGCCGAGGGAGAGGTCAGAAAGCGTCTCCGCGAATCAGTTGACAACTACATGAAGTTTCGTGGGAGCTTCCGCAACAAAAACAATGGCATTGGCATAGGCTGGACATTTATAGATTATTTGGCCAAACCCTTTGTTAAGAAAGATAAGATTTTCCGCGAGATGCGGCACATGCCATTCACCATCGGATGCACGTTAGCTTCTGCTGCGGCTTATACTGCTATTACTCAAGACCCACGGGATATCGAATGGGCTATCAAGGACGCGCGCCGCCTAATGAATGAAGTAGAAACCATGGTCGGCGGCGCCTTTGTCGAAAGTCTCTGCTGGACGCATTATTATCTCAAGGACGAACCACTGCGGGCTGAAATAGAAATTTATATGAAGGAAAAATGGCTTCCGAATGTAACTAATTCCAAAAGCGATTGGTGGCTTGAGCATGGCGGACGTATGGTGCTTGGTCTGGATAGCCTGACTTATTATTACGAGAGTGTAGAAAAAGACCCTAAGGTATTGGCAACGATAATTCAGGCGACAGCGGCGCTGTGCGCCCCCAATTTACCAGCAAGCCTTGCGGCCATAATGACTCAATCATCGTTGACCGATGACCAGTGGCGATATCTTTGCTTCGCAGCTGCGAGCATTGGTGATGTTATACAGCCAAATGTATCACTACGGAATTTCTGATTTTATTCTAAATCATTTTAACAACCTGAACAGAAAATCTTTTACCGCCGAATTGTAGGTGCAGGCTTGTCCCTGCCCAAAGGGCAACCGCAAGGGTTTGCCCTACAATTACCTATTTGGTGGGTCATAAGCCATTAGACGAGGTGTTATATTGTCTAACGTCGTTGAACTGATTTGTCCAACCTGCAAATCAATTCTACATAGTTCTGATACAGAACTACGTTGCATTATCTGTAACAAATATTATCCTATCATTGATGGCATTCCATCATTTACCGATAGAGATAGATTTTATGAAGGTAGATTTTTACATACACGCCGCCTTCGTAAGGATGCGTTCAGCAAATTAATCTCACGTTTTAGAATAGTGTTTCCTGATATTGGATATTATAGGCAACGTTTTTTGAAAAAGTGTTTCGATAATAAGCGTGGAATTGTACTTGACCTTGGTTGTGGCGGAGGAAACGAACTTCTTACAACTATCGGCCCGGTAGTCGGTATTGATTTGTCTTTATTATCATTACAAGGCGCGCGGAATATTTATAATCAGGTAGTCCATGCTAACGCAACTGAACTTCCCTTCAACGATGAAACGTTTGATTACATTATTAGTCTAGATCTACTTGGTCATATTCCGATTCAGTATAAGAATGCCTTTATTTCAGAGGTATACAGAGTTTTGAAACGAGGCGGAGAAACAGTACATTATATCGAAACGGATAGCCGTCATCCTTTATTTCAGTTTGCCAAAAAAACGCCAGAATTATTTCAAAAGTATTTTATTGAAAGCGTTGGGGGACATTACGGTTTGGAATACCCAAGTGACGTCATTGCAAGATTTAGAAACTCAGGTTTCAAATCCATTTATGAACAAGGTGCCTGGGGTTTTTTTTGGCCCCTTGAGGCATACGTAAATTTTTTCGACAATGAATACAGAAAGCAATCAGAGATAATTGATATGATGGTGATGATTAGTAAGGCATTTCGTAATAATAGGGCGTTAAAAATCGTAGCTGATTGCGCTATGGGAATTTGTTCGAAGCTCATATCACCGTTTATGAATTTAGATTATAGGCAAGGAATCTTGTGTTGCTACCGTAAATAGTTTAATCGTAATTTAGTGCATTGTGAAATAAATTATGAGTAATTGTAGTTTGACTTTGGTAAATTAAAATTGAATCCTGTTGTAGAGTTGAGCTATCGTATTAGCTTAACGGATAAAAAACAATCCGTTAACCTTAAATCTGTTAGCTTATAGAAACTTGGATTACAGTGAAAACCGTTCTATCTACCAAAGTCAAGGTAGTAACGACCTTTTATTTTTCAGCTTACCGAAAGCGAAAGTCGCTACTACAAAGATTAGCCAAAACAAATTTCACAGTGCAATACTAAAATTCTTATGGTAACTAGTTTTCCACGAAATACAAGTATTTTTAATATATTATCCGTTACACTTATATTATTATTTATTGGGTGCCTGTTGATAGGTTCAACAACCATTTTTCTAGGACTTACCGCTATCGTGATTTTTGGATTGATAGTTGCTAATCTCGAAGCGGGATTGTATATTTTGTTAATTTCCTCCGTGTTTTTTCATCCTCTCGACGCATATCAGTTGCCGATAGGCGGCTCGAATATTAGATTTCTTGATATCTTAGTGGTGATGTTTTTAATCGCGTGGGTAATTCGATTGTTATTCACTAAGGAGTATAGAACCTCCTTTAAATCCCCTGCTAATAAATTTTTATATGCTGTAATTGGTATTTTGTGTGTTTTTTTAATTATCGGAATCATTAAACGCCGCAATCTTATAACTGTATTACGCGATGCTCGAGCTATAACTTACTATTCATCTGCGTTTGTGATAGCTTACATTATACAAAATCATAAGCAACTAAAAAAAATGGTCAAATTTTTAATTGTTTTATCCGTTTTTAGTTTATGCTACTATTACTTAATGCGCGCGCTCAATAAGCCATTTGAGTCGGGGTTGAGTACCGTGACATTAACCACGGAAAGTTATACTCGATCATTCGGATTTTATTCTACCTGGCCATATTTTGCCTTCTCCTTTTTTATAATAATCACTTCGCTTCTCTTAAATAAGTTACAACTGATACGCCGTTTAGCTTTATGGTCGCTGGCTATTGCTTTCCTCTTCGCATTGTTATTGATACTATTAAGAATGTACTTTTTAGGGTTATTATCTGGAAGTTTTCTTTTATTTTTTCTCCTCTGGTATGAAGGAAAACGAACTTTTATCGTAAAATCATTAATAGCCTCTTCAGCAGTTATCATCATTCTTTTTTCCTTATATACTACATCGAAATACAATTTAATGCATCATCCAATAGTAGAAAGGTACTTATCTATATTCACTCCCTCAATTTCTACTAGAGCGGCTATGGTAACCAGGCAAGATCGGTTTGAAGCCATACTTTACTTTACAAGAAGCGAAAGAAATCCTATATTCGTCGGTGAAGGTTTTGGTGATACAGTAAGAGATCTAGAGAGAAGACATCTTTTATGGCATTCTTCGTTGGGGTGGGCATTCTATCGTCTAGGTATAATTCCTTCCATCGTTTTTTACTTGGCTTTAGGCGGAATTTTACTTAGAACTATAATTCGCAGTCAAAACATTATGAATGCTGAATTGAAATCGATATACTATGGTTTTATGTGCTCCTTTTTATTCTTATTAGCAATATCATCAACAAGTGGTGTTCTTTTCGATAAGGTTAATGAAATGACTCTGGTTGGATTTATATTAGGTGTATTTTTGTCACTTGATAATATAGTAAATAACATGTCAGAGGAAGGTAAATCTGCTACTGAAAAACAGCCTGTGCTTACACACTTGGCACGTCGGTAGAAGTTCTTGACCCCCTTTTATAACTTCAATAGAAATCTCGTGTAAGTTCATAATCGGGAGGTAGGGTCAAACATTTTCACCGAGCTGTACTAGTCTCATATTTCACCCTTAAAATTTACCCGAAAGGCGTGTAATAATGAAGAATAATATAGATTTAATTATTTTCCCAATGCACGATTGGAAGAAGTGCGAAGCAGAAGGTTTTAGAACTCGCGACGCTCATATAATGCAACATTTTGACCATAACGAACATATAAGAAAAATTCTAGTGGTCGATAGACCGATTTCAATGCCGGAAATGATTTTAATGAAAAGACGCTGGCGTGTAAAAAATGGAAAAATTATAAAGAAAATGCCCTTTGCTCGTATTTCACAAGTTGCCAATAAAATATTCGTACTAGATATTTTCTCAAGCGATATTATCAAACCATTGACGCTTAAACAAAATTGGTGGGCTCATATTTTCAGACAAGAAAAAATATTGAGACGCATCAATGAAGCTGCAAATTATTTAGAATTACAGTCCAGAATACTTTTTCTCTGGAGTCCGCTTTCAACTGGTGTTATCGGACGCTTGAAAGAAGACTTTGTTGTATTTGATGCGTTAGATAATTGGTATGAACATCCAGGGATGGTAGAAAGTAGAGAACGTGTTAAAGAAGGATATGAGTTGATTAAAAAAAGCAGCAATATAATGTTCGCTAATGCAAAATCAATAACGGAATTCTTGAAAAATGATAATTCTGAAGTAATTTATATTCCCAATGGTGTAGACCCTTCTCATTTTGACGTTGGCAATGATGTGGAAATACCAGACGATATAAAAGATATCCCAAAACCGTTAATCGGATATGGAGGAAAATTGGAGAAAAGGATAGATGTTTCTCTTATCGATTATATCGCAAATGAGATGCCACAGGCAAGTTTTGTTTTTATAGGTCCATTTTTAGATAGAAAATGGATGAAACCTCTTTTTGGTAGATCGAATATCTATTTTCTAGGAGATAAACATTATAATATTTTTCCCCAATATATCTCCGCTCTCGATATCTGCATCATCCCACATATTGTTGGAGGTTTCGACGCTGACCATATAAAACTGTATGAGTACCTAGCGGCCGGAAAGCCAGTTGTATCAACGGGGGTCGTTGGATCTGGTGTTTTCAAGGATATAATTACTATTGCTAATTCCAAGGAAGATTTTTTGAAAGGAATTGAACACTGGCTTTCTGTATTAGAAAATGATAGAGTAATATCTGAGCGACTGAAAAATAGCATCCCAGAATCTTGTTTTTGGAAAACGAAGGCAGATTTTATGATTGAAAAGATAATAGCGGAATATAATTCGTAATCCGACATTTGTGATAGTTATCTACGGTCAAGAAAGTAGTACTAGGGAGTTTCAAATGAAAGGAATGGTTTTAGTAACAGGTGGCGCCGGTTTTATCGGTTCCCATGTAGTTGATGAACTAATTAACAATAGGCAAAAAGTGGTTGCTCTTGATGATTTGAGCGGAAGTTTTGTTGATAATGTCAATAAAGATAGCGTCTTTGTGCAGGGCTCAATTTTGGACGTATCGTTGATAGACCGGCTCTTTCAACAGTATAAGTTTGAATACGTTTTTCATCTTGCGGCTTACGCGGCTGAAGGATTAAGCCAATTTATCAAAAGATTTAATTATGAAAACAATCTCATTGGAAGCATCAACTTGATTAACGCATCTATAAACTACAATGTAAAGTGTTTCGTTTTTACCTCATCGATTGCAGTTTACGGAAAAAACCAATTACCGATGAGCGAAGATTTAGAACCAAATCCAGAGGATTCATATGGGATAGCAAAATATGCAGTCGAGTTGGAGTTGAAAGTATCGCGTGAAATGTTTGGTTTAGACTATGTTATATTTCGTCCTCACAATGTGTACGGGGAGCACCAGAACATTGGTGACAAATACCGTAATGTCATAGGTATTTTTATGAACCAGATTATGCAGGGAAAACCATTGTCGATTTTTGGCGATGGAACTCAGACACGGGCTTTCACTTATATTAAAGATATTACACCTATTATTGCAAGTTCTATTTTCATGCCGGAGACCTATGGAGAAATTTACAACATCGGAGCAGACAAAGAATATACTGTAAATGAACTAGCGGAAAGTGTTGGCCGCGCAATGGGAGTAAAGCCTGATATCATCTATTTTCCTGAACGTAGCGAAGTAAAACATGCTTATGCATTACATGAGAAAGCTAAAAAATGTTTTAACTATACCGCCAAGTTCTCTCTTGAAGAAGGTTTACGGAAAATGGCACAATGGGCTATAGAAATCGGCCCTAGGAAGAGTAAGGAATTCGAGGATATTGAAGTAAAAAAATGTCTACCTGAAGCATGGTTGTAATTTCCTTTTTTCGCCTTTTTCACAGCCTTTGCGAAAGGATTTATCTTTATGAATATTGGAGTATTTGGTCTTTGGGGCATGAATGTTCCTGATGTATCATTTGGTGGTTTTGAAACAGGTTTTTCGGAAATTTCAGCTCGTCTAGTTGAAAAAGGACATGAAGTTACCATATTTTGTAGAAAGAACAGCTACCCACCTGATAAACGGTTAAATTCATATAGAGGGGTAAAACTCGTATATATTCCTTCTGTAAAAAGTAAGAATTTTGGAAACATTGTTGCAACAGCTAACGCATTGATACATAGTTTTCGTAAAGAAGATTTTGATTTATATTTCTTTGTGAACGTGGGAATGGGCTTTCATTGTCTTTGGGCGAAGCTTTTTGGGAAAAAAGCTATTCTCAACGTTGATGGACTTGATTGGAAAAGAGCAAAATGGAGTATTTTCGGAAAAGTTTATTTTTTTCTTGCTGCTCAAACAGCAGTAAAATTCTGCGATTGCCTAATTTCTGATTCAAAGGGAATACAGGATTTCTATAGTAAAGAGTTCAATAGGGATACCGTGTTTATCGCTTATGGAGCAAATATCGAAACATCTCAAAATCCTTCTCTCATAGAGCAATGTGGGGTAAAACCGTTCCAATACTACCTTATCGCAAGCAGATTGGTACCAGAAAATAACCCGGACCTCATTATTTCCGCCTTTGAAAAACTGAAGACTGACAAGAAACTTCTGATTGCTGGTGGCGCTAGATATGATGACTCGTTTTATCAAAAGATTACGAGCACGAAGGACAAGCGTATCATGTTTACCGGGCATATCGACTCAGCAGAAACCATTAAGGAACTTCATTGCAACTGTTATGCATATATTCACGGACATTCTGTGGGCGGAACGAATCCGGCGCTTCTTAAAGCTTTAGGTTATGGGAACTGCATATTAGCCTTAAACGTTCCATATAACAGTGAAGTGTTGCTAGATTATGGTATTACTTTCAATAGAAACATGGAAGATCTATTGAATAAGTTGCAATTTGTTGAAAATAATCCAGATATCGTTAGCGAATATAGAAGACTATCCCCAGAGCGAATCAAAGAAGCTTATACTTGGGAATTTATCGTAGATGAGTATGAGCAGCTTTTTAAAAAGTTTGTTCCTACTGTTCCTTCACTTTAGTTATTGTTTTGAATCTATACTCTAATTTATATTCTGAACTTTTCAATAAAGGTCGAAAGATTAATGTTAAAGGAACACGCACGACTTTCACGTCAATTTGCTATAACCGTTGATATTGCCACAGTCATTGTAGCTTTTATACTTTCATTTTATGTCAGGTGGGCACTGTTATTTTTAATCCCCTTTGGTGTGAATACATCACTGTCAGATTATGCGCTCTTGTTAATCGTCATACCTATAATTTGGTGGGCTTTGTTGAATGTACAAAATGCGTATACGTGGCAAAGATTTACTTCTTTAAAGACTGAGTATCGGAGGGTTTTCAAGACAACTGTTTTTGGAACTTTAATATTGATGGCTGTTGTTTTTATATTTCGTATTCGTGACCTTCCGAGAAGCCTTATAACAATATTTCCAGTTCTGAGTTTCTTGTTACTTGTTTTGGAGAAAACACTGCTTTACCACATGATTGGTCGGATGCGCAAGCAAGGGCGCAACCGTAAAAAGGCTTTGATTGTAGGCACCGGGGAACTAGCTGAGGAGTTTGCAGCAATAGCAGATAAATACACTGACTGGGGATTAGAGGTTATCGGTTTCCTCACAAATAAAACTGAAGAGACTGGTAAGAAGAATACGGAACGCGGATTGTGGATGGCGGAGTTAGGATGTTCACAACTTAGAACTTGTGATGTTAAGGTACTAGGAACTTACGAAGATCTTTTGACTATCATACATGAACTCGGAGTAGAGGAAGTAGTGCTTGCATTACCTGCAAAAGATTTGAATATGGCTCATAAGATGCTAACCTTGTGTGAGCAAGAAGGTATACAAGTTCGGTTGATTTCCAATTTCTTCCGTACGATTATTGCAAAGCTGCATATAAGCGAAATTCATGGCATGCCGATTTTGACCTTTTCGACTGCGCCGATGAAGGAGTGGCAACAGTTCATAAAAAGGTGCATTGACGTGATTGTTTCATTAGCTGCATTGGCAGTCTTGAGTCCTCTCTTCTTGATTATTGCGGTGTTAATTAAACTGACATCGTCTGGACCGGTTTTTTACGAGTGGAAAGTTATCGGATTTAACAAAAAACCGTTTAAGGGATATAAATTCCGAAGTATGGTGAAGGACGCGGATAAATTAAAGGAAAGGTTTCTTGTGCAAAATGAGATGGCCGGACCAATGTTCAAGATGAAAAATGACCCGCGTATTACTCTAGTAGGACGCTTTCTGCGCAAATTTAGCCTTGATGAATTACCGCAGCTTTGGAGTATTTTAAAAGGGGATATGAGTTTAGTTGGGCCCCGTCCCTGCTTGCAAACAGAACTGCCACATTTTGAAAGTTGGCAACGAAGGAAGTTCTCTGTGAAACCTGGATTAACCTGTTTCTGGCAAGTAAGTGGACGGAACGATATTAAAGATTTCAACGAATGGGCGAAAATGGATTTAGAATATATCGATAACTGGTCACTATGGCTGGATTTCAAGATATTGTTGAAAACTTTTCCAGTGGTAGTATTAGGTAAAGGTTACTAGGAAATTAGAGAATATGCGACGCATTCAAATAGAATGGGACGGACACTATTACTATTAGGAAGTCGAATGATGAAAGCATTTTTATTAGCAGCAGGATTAGGAGTTCGACTCCGACCAATTACAAATACCACTCCCAAATGCCTAGTTCCTATCGATGGCAAGCCGATGCTTCACCATTGGATATCACTTTTTAAAGAACATGGCATTACTGATGTTCTCATTAACCTCCATCATCTGCCACAAAGGGTCGTTGAATATGTTAAAAGCTTGAAAGTAAGAATGCGGATATTGAATTTTGAATTTCCTAATTTAATTCATTGTCATCAAATACCTGCCTGTCCTGTCCCCGGAATGGCAGACAGGTCAGATTTCAATATCACATTTTTTTACGAAGAAGAACTGATGGGAAGTGCTGGAACTATAAGGCAAAACGCTGATTGGATTCGTTCTGAAACAGAATTCATTATCGCTTATGCCGATAATCTTACCAACGCCAACTTGACAAAACTGCTCCAATTTCATCGTGATAAGAAGTCAGTTTTGACGATGGGATTGTTTCACTCCGATTATCCACAAGCGTGCGGGATTGCCTCATTAGACAAAAATGGTGTTGTCGTTTCCTTTGTGGAAAAACCACAAAAGCCGGAGAGCGATTTGGCAAATGCAGGAATTTATGTAGCAAGCCCTGAAATTCTTTCCTATATCCCAGAAGGAAATGTTGTCGATTTAGGACATGATGTCCTCCCGAAGCTCGTCGGTAAAATGTATGGTTGTGTAATTGATGATTACCTGCGCGATATCGGCACACCAGAAAACTATAGGAGAGCACAAGAAGAATGGAAATTAGTTGAGCACAAATATAATCTAGGTGAATAAATTGAGCAAAATTTTAGTAACAGGTGGAGCCGGATTTATCGGCTCAAATGTTGTTGATGCATTACTTGATAATGAACATGAAGTTGTTGTACTGGATAACTTATCTACGGGATTTCATACAAATATTAATCCGAAAGTTACATTCTACAATGTTGACATTCGTGATGAGAACAAAGTTCGCCGGATTTTTGAGTTGGAAAAACCGGATTTTGTCAATCACCATGCAGCGCAGATGGACGTGCATAGGTCAACCCGGGAACCAATTTTTGATGCCCAGTGTAACATCCTCGGAAGTCTCAATTTAATAATACAATCTGTTGCAACAGGCGTAAAAAAGTTCATTTACGCTTCAACAGGCGGCGCTATCTATGGAGAACCGAAATATCTGCCCGTAGATGAAAACCATCCCATTAATCCCATAAGTCAGTATGGAATATCCAAGCATACGGTGGAACATTACCTCTATCTTTATTCTGTCAACCATGGCTTGAAGTATACTGTGTTGCGGTATCCGAATGTCTATGGTCCGCGTCAAAACCCTCATGGGGAAGCTGGTGTTATTGCAATATTTACTCAAAAAATGTTGAATAATCAGCGGCCAACTATATTTGGCGATGGAAATCAAACTCGCGACTATACCTTTGTTTCAGATATAGTTGAAGCAAATATATTTGCCTTGACAAAAGGGGATAACACAATTTATAATATTGGGACAGGTATAGAAATCTCCGTTCAACAAATATTTGATTCACTCAAAGCGATTTTAAATGAAGGTGCAAAAGAACAACCTATCTATGGAGATGAACGCATCGGCGAAATTCAGCGTATATGCCTCGATGCCACAAAAGCTAAACGGGAATTGGAGTGGATACCTAAAACCCGTTTTCACCACGGATTAAAAAGGACGGTGGAATATTATCAACATAGTAAATAGTCTATACTTCTGCATATTTTTGAAAAAACCAGTGTTGGCGAGGGTTTCGGCAATTGGTTAAATCTACTGTTGCGTGTCCGCAAACCCGAATGAAATCTGGATCTTTCATTTTGCACTGCAAAAAGTGCAGAGCTATAGAAATAGTGTGATGCCTCAAAATTGTAGCAATAGGAAGAGAGAGCTCGCTATTCTACCTCACCATTTCTGTTAATGAGGAGTAAACTATGATACAACAAAGTAGATCTTTGGGGGATATTCTGAAGGAAAAAGAGATTATTACATCAGCTCCATGTCGATTAGATATCGGTGGAACCTGGGATCTAAAAGCTTTTGCCCTGCTTTACGAGCATATCCCTCCAACGACTACGAATATAGCGCTATCCCCCAGAACTTCTGTGCATTTAAAGCCATTCAAACATGACTGGATTAGGATTTCTGATGATACTGCATCTGAAGAATATCGTATAGATGATATTCATTTTGATACGAGATTTAGGCTGCTTTTTGCAATAGTTGCGCATTTCAATGTTCACGGTTTTGAGATTCAACTGTCTTACGAAGCCCCTCCGAGAAGTGGATTAGGAGGTTCAGGAGTATTAGCCATCACCACCATAGCAGCTATCAACAAAGCCTGTGAAGCGTTTGGGGAGCCCGAATTCTCAAAACCGTATATAATAGAGCTGGCGCATAACATTGAGGATGGTTTGAGGTATAGTTACACCGGTCTGCAAGATCAATGCGCGGCAGCTTATGGAGGGATTAATAAGTGGTTCTGGACATATTCTTCGCCAGAATCAAAGTTTAAGCAGATTAAGCTATTATCTCCGCAAACCTTCCCAGCTTTGGATTCGCGATTAGTAGTCGCCTACATTGGAAGAAGTCATACATCTGATGATGTCAATAGTCAACAAGTTGCTTGGTTCTTAAACGGAAGAACACGTGCTCCGTGGTTTAGAATTAACGGGATAGCGAACGAATTTGCAAACGCGTTGTTAGCATCTGATTGGGAAAAAGCCGGTGCTCTAATTTTAGAGGAAACCGCTATTCGGTGTGAGCTAGTCCCTAGCAGAATTACCCCTATCGGAGAAAAATTGATGGAAATTGCTCAGACATTTAAAGCGGGATTCAGTACAGCGGGAGCAGGAAATGGTGGTTGTGTTTGGGCATTATGTCGTGAACCCAAGGATGCTGTCGATTTAAAATCTTACTGGTCAGAGGTGTTGGGTAAAGTAGAAACAGCTAAAATATTGGATGTCAAAATTGATTCTGAAGGACTTATTGTTAGCAAATAAATTTAGAAACCAAGTTTTTTCGAAAAACTTGGTTTCTATTGTCCTCCTTCTCAAACTTTGAAAAATATGATGAACTTTGAACGCGGAAGCATTTGGGTGTTTTTGCTGCTAATTGTCGTCAACTTATTTTCATCTGTTGCGCAAGGTGCTGATTTGGTGAATGTGCCTCTCGGACATGAAGTATATTTATTCATTGACCGATTGGCTGCCAAAGGTATTCTCCCAGTAAAAGTTCAAGCCTCCAAACCGTTATCTCGCGGCCAGGTTGCAGACCTACTGATAGAAATTTCCCGTAAACTTGAAATGGGAGAATTATCATTGAGCAACATCGAACAGGCTCATCTAAAGGGCTATTCGAAAATCTTTGCTCAAGAGTTTCGGAAACGTGGTATAAATTTCACACCGCAACAAGAGCGAAAATATTTCTTCACACTTCAGGATAAAAGATATACACTGAATATTCAACCGGGATTGCAGCAGCGGACAGTTATCCAACAATCACGAGAATCGAGGCGCGATGGCACAGAAATTATTTTTATCCACCCAACGATATTTGGGGAGATAGAGGAGAAATTTGTTTACAATACTGATTATAAATGGGGGGTTCTGATAAACGGCGAGAGATATATTTCAAACCCTGATGAAACTTCATATATGTCTGGAAGGTTTATCAGCACTCTTGAGACATACACCAAAATTGGGCTTTCTGGGCTTTCTTTGGAATTAGGAAAAGATAATATATGGTGGGGACCAGGACGACATGGCGCGTTGATGTTATCTGACAATACGGATTCAAAAGACTTATTGAAATTTGAAGGGACTATGGGGCTATTCAAGCTCATTGCATTCACCACGATTTTACGCAGCAAATTTGGAAACAAATATATGTCAGGACATCGATTAGAAATGAATTTTCTGGACGGGTTTACTTTGGCATTACACGAAACTGTTATTTACGGAGGCCGATTCGATTTATCCTATCAAAACCCTTTTACAATTTACCTCATTGCATTACCAATAACCGAATACGGTCTAAAGGGTGGGCATGGATACTTCGGTGACAATGCGCTCATTGGGGGAGATTTTAACCTTAGAATTACCCAAAATGTTGAATTATATAGTGAATTTATATTGGATGATTACCAACCCCAGTTGGGGCTAGAAGGTTTCCGTAATTGGGATAGTAAATTTGGCATTTTATTGGGCGCCTATTATATTAATCCATTCGCCCTGCAGGATACGGATTTCAGAATCGAATATGCCTTTGTAAATCAATATGCTTATACCCATGAAAATCTCCTATATGGATATACTAATCGAGAACGTTCCATTGGTCATTTCATCGGTTCTGATGCTGATGTCCTATGGCTTGAATCAAAACATTGGTTCAACGATAAAATTCGAGCTTCGTTCGCTTATGAATTGTTACGCCATGGCGAAGGCGGTATTAATAAACCTCACCAACCTAATGACCCCGAAGAATGGAAATTTCTCTCTGGAATCACGGAATTCACTCATTCTTTTTCCCTAAGTCTATCCTATCTTTCCATCGGAAACTATTCTTTTTCTGCAGACTATAGATATTCTTGGATTAAAAATAATAAACATCAGTTTTCAGTTGATAATTCAAAACAACTGTTGGTAGTGGAGGCAGAATATCAATTCTAAAATCCACACTATCATATTGGATAGCGGTAAAAACAATTTATGTAAAAGTTCTTCCTAATGGTCGTTACGATTATGATAGTGATTCTGTTTATGTTTTTCTGAATAGAGATGAGCGAAATAAAATTATGGGATAATTTGTGGCGTAGATTTTGGTTGCGTAAACCCTATATTTTGCTTTACATGCTATGGTTTGTTGGGCAATTTCTCGATTATAAGAAAGTTTTGAAGTGCAGAATTAAACGTCCTAAAATTTTGGAACTTGGCTCAGGGTCAGGTATTCTATCGCATATTTTGATAGATAGATATTGTGGAAGCGCGACTCTGATTGATGCGTCTAGAGAGGCAATTGATTTTGCTAAGGAAGTATCAAGGAAAGACCATGAAATAGAATATATCAACAAGGATATTTTTAATATTCATCCTAAACCCGAATTTGATATAGTGCATAGCCAGGGCTTATTTAACATTTTCAAGGACAGCGCCAAATTGATTTATTCAAGAGACATATGCAGTTTGCGAAACCCGGTGGCTATGTCTTAATTAGCGTTCCGAGAGTTTGTTGTTTGAATAGTGTTGTCAGAAAAATATTGCAATTCCTCAATCATGGATGCTTGCCTTTTGGTTGTGAAAAGCATATGGAGGTAAGTGAGCTCAGTTCTTTCTTTTTGAGGGAAGGTTTAGAGATAGTGACACACTATGAGGGATTATTAAATCTTGTTATGTTAGGCAGAAAAAACTAGTTTATAAAAGTATTCTTTCAAAGTTATGAAGCTAAATTGTAGGTGTTGGTTGGATTCTCCGAAATTTGTTGCCAAAGAATCCGTACCTAAAGGAGGACATGATGATGAAGAAAATAGTTTTTGGTATATGTTTGTTTTTATTTGTGTTCACTAGCCTTGTCTACGCCGAGGAAGAAGAGTTTATGTGTGGCATTAACACATGGGGAACGAAAACGGGTCCAATTCCATATATCAAGGAGCTAGGGGCTAAGTGGCATGCACCATTTCTGAATTGGAATGATATTGAACCCGAGATTTACCAAGTCGATCTAACCGTAGGTGATGTCACAGACGAGATGATTAATGAGTACATAGCCAACCATAACTGGGCACCATTCAATGATGTCATAAACAAGCTCTTAGAAAATGAATTTAAAGTCTTTCCGGTGATAGGGCAATGTTTCACTGGTACAGTGCCCATCTATCAAGGCAAACCGATTATCCCCCATAATCCAGAGGAACCCATCAAATGGTATGATAATCCTTATGGGAAGGAGCTCTATCCCGTAGGGATAGAAAATTTTTTAGGCCATCTGTATCTTCACATAAGGGCTGTAGTGAGAAGATATCAAAGTGACATCTCTTACTGGATGGTAGACCCAGAATTAAATCAGTCTGCTCTCTTTCGTCTTTTTGGAGGATGGAAAGCAGGGAATGGATGGGGCGATTGGGATTTTGTTACAATGGTGCTCATGACTCTATATGATGGTGTAAAGGATGAGAATCCTTCGGCGTTGGTATGCCTTCCATTTAATGTGGATATGCCAGCCGCCGTTACCGCCGTCTATGCCGAAAGCGAGTTTCTCTCAGGAGGAGCCGAGGTTCTTGACTGGCCAGACGCGATTACTGATTGGCTGCAATACATGGATTTTGTTGGTATTGATTTTTTTGAAAGCCAGGGCAATCCAGACCCGAATTGCTATGAGCGGCTCAAGGGAAGAATGGAAACTGCCATAGAAAGTGCTCAAGGCAAGCCGGTTATTGTTACATCCATCGGTGTGCCTTCAGGACCAAGGCGTCTTGATTGGACTGAGGATAATCAGGCAACTTATATTGGTCAAGCCTTTGATGCCGCTGTGGACGCTGGAACGAAAGGCTTTTTCTATTTTGAAATACAGACTTCAGATAAGCACTTCGTTACAATTTATCCATTAGATGTAGAGGTAATGGATTATGCCCGTCAAGTTTTTAATGACGCATGGGCTCAAACAGTGAGACAATTTAAGTTTTCTGTGGCAAAATGGCTTCTCTGGCTGATAGAACATTTCGAAAATGATCAAACTCCCCTGGAACACTTCGAGAACGACCAATCTCTCCTGGAACATTTTGAAGATAATCGCTCTCTTCTAGAAGAGTTTGAAATCAAGGCCTCTCTCCCTGCCATAATAAAAACCGTAGTCTATCTCACACGGCATTTATTTCCAGTGCTGGAGAGTGCTGAAGGATATTGGGGACTTGTACGACCTGACGGGAGCTATAAGCCGGCTTTTCGTGTTCTATCCGAGAGATATAAATCTATGTAGCTTCAGACTGATATCGACAGGATGAGGTCAAACTTTTTCCCTGCCCATTAGAAAGAACGAAATTGCTTTTCTTTCCCTGCGATGATATAATACACTTTTGTAGGTCGAAATTCCGTAAGCCGCACCTGTCCCGACCTGTCCCGAGAATCGGGAGAATCGGGAAGGCGTCGTTGAGCCCCGATATAATCGGGATAAACTGCGCGAACACATTTCGACTATTGAACAAATAAAATATTTCAAATAAAGAAAAAGGAGAATTCGATGACCGGAGGAGAAATTGTCGTTGAATGTTTGAAGAAGCAGGGAGTTAGCGTCGTTTTTGGGATACCTGGTACTCATATTAATTTCATATACGCCGGGCTGTACAGAAACCAGGATTCAATCAGTCATATTCTGGCGCGTCACGAAGGTGGAGCAAGCCTCATGGCTGAAGGATATTCGCGTGCGACAGGCGAAGTTGGAGTCTGTATGACCATTCCCGGCCCGGGTGTAGGCAACGCTTACACGGGCATTGTGGAAGCACACACTGCTTGTTCGCCTGTTTTGCTGATTACCGGGCAACACGAACCGCGCTATGCTAACAAAGATTATGGAAAGATGTTCCACGGCTTGAACCACATTGCCGCGTATAGCCCAATAACAAAGCTGGCAAAGCATGTCGAAAAGGTGGAAGAGATTCCAGAAGCCATTGACGAAGTTTTTGGAGTTTTGCGTTCAGGGCGACCTAAGCCTGTTCTGCTGGAGATTACTGTCAACGCACTTTCAGCCGAAGCCGATGTGGAAATTCCAGAGCGCAACGATGGGGTCAAGGTAAAGGCCACTGAACAGCAACTGCGGCAAGCCATAAATTTGATAGTCAAATCAGAACGTCCATTTATTATAGCGGGCAAAGGCGTTTATCACACACGCGCTTCTGCGGAATTGCTCGATTTTGCAAAATTGATTAAGGCGCCGGTCGCTACCACTGCGATGGGCAAAGGAGTCTTCTCGGAATATGAAGATTTATCGCTCGGTGGAATTGGAAATAGCACAGCACGCAACGCGGTGGGGGAATCCGATTTAGTTTTAGCCATCGGCACACGATTTGCGCAGACGGATACCGGCAGTTGGTCGATGGAATTTTCGCAGCCGCTCATCCATATCGAAGCTGACCCGGAGGAAATTAACAAGGAATATACTGCGGACTTAGGCATTGCTGGCGACGCAAAATTGGTATTGCAGCAATTGATAAATGCTCTCAAAGGACAAAAATTGCATAGTGGATGGGGCGATAAATTAGCGCAGTTCAAAAGTGAGGTTGAATCAGCAGAACGACCGCGGATGATTCAAGAATTGCGGGAAATACTGTCTCCCGATGCAACTTTAGTTTCTGATGTGCATATTGCTGGCTATCCTGCACGTACTCACTTCAAAGTGCATAAGCCATCAAATTTTTTGTATTCGGGAATTTTAGGAGCTATGGGCTATGGATTACCACCAGCAATCGGCGCTAAAGTTGCCTATCCTGACCGGCAGGTCGTCGCCTTTTGCGGAGATGGTGGATTTATGTTAAGCAGCCCGGAGTTTGCAACGGCGATGAAACATAATCTGAAAGTTGTAGCAATCGTCGTGAACGACAATGCCCTAGGTTCAATTAAAGGTGGACAACTGCGTAACTTAGGTGGAACCATCGGTGTAGATTTGTATAATCCCGACTTCGTCAAATTCGCGGAATCCTTTGGCGCCTACGGATTTCGAGTAAATGACCTTGATGATTTTAAGCCGACAGTCGAAAAGGCGCTGACGTTGGATGCACCTGCACTTGTAGAAGTTGTCAGGAAATAATAAGTGAAACGTGAAACGTGAAAGGAATTCTCTCTTCACATTTTACGTTTCACGTTTTACTATTCACTTTTTCATAAGGAATCGCAACTTAAGCCTAAAGCGTCGGGCTTCGCTTGACGAAGTCAAGAGGGCGAAGCCAGTTTGCGTTACATCTCTATAATCAATCACGATTTATTGGTGGGAATATTTATGATTACATCTAACGAAACGCTTCCAAATACATCTCCGCGATTTATACACCTTCTTACGGATAAATTTATTGAGTTACATGGTGACCGTATACAGTGGGATGATAAGTCTATATGCGGAGGTTTGGCTTGGATTGAGGGTAAAAAATTTATTTTAATATCGCATCAAGCTCTAACAAATCATAGCTCAGAAGATGCAGGAAAGCAAATTGGTCTGCGGAAAATTACTAGATTATTAAGTATTGCTAAACAGTTGAAACGTCCTGTACTTATAATGATATCTGAGACTCAAAGCACTACCCAATCAAAAGAGAGATTGACATTCAATTCAATTGATGCTATCATCCAGAATGTGAGAATAATGTCACATCTCCCAGTTCCTATTATTGAAGTACTATCTGAAAATTCTGGAATAATTGATAGTATCGCTCTCGCAATTGCGGATTGTATTATCGCTCCCCATAGTCTTGAGGTATTGGTAAAGGAGATTCTTAATCTCGGTTCCAAGACTGTTGTAGATTCGGATAAGATAAATAATAAATCCGAATCATCCCAAATTTCTGAACTTATACACACGGTATTTATTGATAATGTCGAAATGATTCCTACGCTAAGACAAGTATTACCTGTTAAAATTGATGAGTTTATGTCTGTTCCTGCTAATGATTTAATTTCGCGAAGAATTGCTAAAATTCAGCAGTTATCGTGTTTATCCTAATCTCGCCTATTCTTACTTTCCAAAAATAACTCCCGTTGATAACCTTCTACAATCTGTATCTCTCTTCACCGACTTTCCGAAATCTTTCTATCAAATACCTAATAAAAATCTTGATTCCTACTCTCATTTATGTTACACTTTAGCACTCAGTGATAATTTTAGATTCTAAATTTTTTACATGTTAGCAATCATCTAAAGGTACCATGGAATAATTTATTTTGTTTTCATCGTTAAATCGGAATTACAATGAAAACACAGAAGTTGGAGGCTTACTACGAATGTCAAAGATACGAATAGCTATAGTGGGGGTTGGAAATTGTGCTTCTGCGTTGATTCAAGGAACTTATTTTTATAAGAACGCAAAGGAAGATGAATTCGTCCCCGGACTTATGCACGTGAAATTAGGAGGATATCATGTAGGAGATGTCGAGTGTGTGGCGGCATTTGATGTTGATGAAAACAAAGTCGGGCATGAGCTTTCGGAAGCTTTACTCGCACCTCCTAACAATACTATTCAGTTTGCAGAAGTTCCTAAAACTGATATCATTGTTCAGCGCGGCCAAACCTTCGATGGCTTGGGGAAATATTATAAGCAGATGATAAAAGAATCTGACCAAAAGCCTGCGGATGTGGCACAAGTGCTTATAGATAACAAGGTGGATGTACTGATTAATTACCTCCCGGTGGGAAGTGATGAGGCTGTCAAATGGTACGCTATGCAGGCAATTGAGGCAGGTTGCGGAATGGTCAATTGTATGCCTGTTTTTATTGCAAAGAACAAAGAATGGCAGGATAAATTTGAAGCAGCCGGGTTGCCAATTATCGGCGATGATATTAAATCTCTGGTTGGTGCAACTATAACACATAGGGTATTGACAAAGTTATTTAATGATAGAGGGGTCAGATTAGACAGTACATATCAGCTCAATGTCGGCGGCAATATGGATTTCAAAAATATGCTGGAGCATGAGAGACTGGAATCTAAGAGAATCTCTAAAACGGATGCTGTTGTTTCACAGCTTGATTACAAAGTTGACCCTGAACACGTTTACATTGGTCCAAGTGACTATATCCCATGGCTGAATGATAGAAAATTCTGTTTTCTGCGTATGGAAGGGACACAATTCGGAAACGTTCCTATCAATCTTGAGTTAAAACTGGAAGTTTGGGATTCCCCAAATTCGGCTGGTGTAGCAATTGATGCAATACGTTGTTGTAAATTAGCTTTAGATAGAGGAATTACAGGAGCACTATACGGGCCATCCGCATATTTTATGAAGTCACCGCCAAGGCAATATTCAGATTCAGAAGCTAAAGAAATGGTTGAATCCTTTATCAGCGGCAGATAATTTAGAGTAAAACGTGAAATTTGCAGTGAGAATTTTGCCAACTTATGTAATCTATACTTATATCTGGACATTTCAATATGTTATCTAAACTGAAAAACTGGTTTGCTTATCTTACCAATCCTGTTGCTAGTGTTCTCATTTCATTAGGTGTAACTGCCAATACTGTTACTATCTTAGGTTTTGTTATTAATGTTGTTGCTGGGATTTTATTCGCTTATGAACGCTTAATATGGGGAGGAATTTTAATTGTTTTTGGTGGTAGCTTTGATATGATAGATGGTGCTGTAGCTCGTATGCGAAAGGTTAGCGATTCATCCGGCGCTCTTCTTGATTCCGTCATCGATAGATATTCCGAAGGTGCCATATTCATGGGAATTGCTGCTTACTTTTACAAAGCAGGTAGCTTTTATGGTATTTTAGGAGTTTTGTTAACCTTTGCAACTATGATTGGTTCCTTTCTTGTCAGCTATGCTCGTGCAAGGGCTGAAGGTTTGGCAGTCGAATGTAATGTGGGTTTAATGCAGCGAACAGAACGTTTAGTAATTCTGGCTATAGGTGTAATTGCCAATGGTATCTTAAAGGATTTAGTAGCTAATAATCTTATTCTCATAATCGTACTCGCGATTCTAACAATTTTCACTCATATCACCGCCATTCACCGTCTAATACATTCATTTCGGCGTCTGCGCAATGTTGCTGGTGAATAGTTTATATACCTGCTACATACGCCAAACCCTTGAACAATAGGTTGGAATGTGGAATTAAAAGAATCCCAAAAGTTGAAAGGAGTTTGTCTAATGCCGAAGCAATATACGGGAATTATCAAGAAGGACGGGATTTTTTATGTAGCGCTCTGCCTTGAGTTGAATGTAGCAAGCCAGGGAAAAAGTATTGCAGAAGCGAAACAGATGTTCGAAGAAGCATGCAATGAATATCTTTCCTATATGCGCGATGAGGGGTTGGAAGCTGAAATTCAACCTGTATCTTCGGACCTTTTGCGGGAGTTTCTCTTAGAGGATGTCGAGGTTGTTCGCCCCACGCCTGACTGGACGTATTCTGAAAACAAAATTGACTATCATCAGCAAAATTCTTAACAAAAGGTGTGAGTATCATGTTTAACATTGGCCCGATGGAAATTATAATTATCTTCCTAATTGTCCTAATCATTTTTGGCCCTAGAAGACTTCCGGAAATGGGAAAATCTATAGGAAAAGCTATCAGGGAGTTTAAGAATGCTGGAAGAGAAATAGAGCGAGATATTACTGAAGCATTAGAAACTGAACCTGAAAAGAAGCAAGGTTAATTTGGAGGGCAATAATATTCGTCTTGAACACTATTCCAAATAGTGTTCAAGACAAACTCTATAACAGCGGATTCGTGAGTTTACTCTGAAGGTGGTTCTTGCCGCGCCTTGGAGATATGTCTAATTCAAGATGAACCGAAATGGAGTAAAAAATGGCAAAAGGTGAAATGGCTTTCCTAGAACATCTTGAGGAGTTACGAAAAAGGGTTATTATATCTGCTATTGCTATTGGTATTGGTACTTCTATCAGCTTTTACTTCAATCGGCATGTAGTAACAATTCTGAAACTGCCCTTTAACCTTCAAATCGGTAATCTACTTGCGTCCGCCATCGAAATAATCGCTGGCTCAGAAAGATTGCAAGGTTCGACAACGGGATTTTTAGTGCTGTTTCTTCGTTCTAAAACCACTAACGTAGATGCGGAACTTTTCAAAGAAGGCCCATTAGAAGGAATAATGGCTTTTCTTGGAATAAGTCTCACCTTTGGTATACTTTTATCCTCACCCATACTGCTTTACCAGATTTGGGCTTTTATATCGCCTGCTCTTAGTCATAAAGAGAAACGTTATGCAGTGCCCCTATTCTTTATTATTTTGATATTTTTCATGAGCGGCGTATTATTTGCTTATTTTATCGTTGTTCCTGTAGTATTGCAATTCTCAGCTAATCTGTTCCCTGGGTTAGAAAACAGGTGGATGATAGGTCGGCATGTTAAGTTTATTATGCGATTGATGCTTGGTTTTGGGATTGGTTTTGAACTCCCAATGGTTATGGCGTTCTTAGCTAGAATTGATGTTATAAACGCAGATGGATTTCGTGAAAAACGGAAATATGCAATTGTCTTGATTTTTGTCGCATCAGCTATTCTCACTCCAGCGGATGCTTTGTCAATGATTTTAATGGCAGTGCCATTATTATGTTTATATCAATTAGGTATCTGGTTTGCCTCACTTTTAGAGAAACGGGAGTCCGAAAATTATGCCTAATTCCAATTTGAGTCAGAAACTTACTCCATTATATGAACTTCAAAAAATAGATACCCAGATAAAGAAACTGGAAGAGTCTAAAAAAGCAATTCCATATCAAATTGAACAACTTGCTACTGAATTTGAAAAATATAAAAAGCAGTTGAAAGAGAAGCAAGATGAGTTGGAAGCTATACAGAAAGATTTGCGTAGTAAAAACAGAACTTTAGAACTTCAACAAGAACAACTGAAAAAATATTATCCTCAACGTAAGTCTGTAAAAACTGACAAGGAATATAATGCCCTTGAACAAGAGATAAGCAACCTTCAGAAAAAAAATTCGATTCTTGAGGATGAGATATTAGAGTTGCTATTTTCTATTGATGAAATAACTGAGGAATTAAAGGAATATCAAAGCGTTTATCGTGAAGAGGAAACAAAATATGAAAACCAGAGTAATGAGTTGCTTTCGACATCCGAAGATTTTAGTAAGCAAATTGCAGAATGGACTGAAAAACGTAGCCTCTACGACGATAAAATTGACTCCCAGTTATTGACAATATATGATGAGTGGCGCACTCGACGTGATAAATTCCTTCTTGCTCTTGTTGTTGGTAATACCTGTGGTGGTTGCAACATGACAATACCACCCCAAAATATCAATGAAATAAGAAAAGGTGAAAATTTGATTTATTGTGGGAGCTGTAATCGTATCCTATATCTGCCAGAGGAGCAAGTAGTGCCTGAAGCAAGTGGTGATAAACGAACAACCACGGCTGAAATCATTTCTGAGCCGCTTACTAACGAAATGGAAGCATCAGAGGATTTAGAGTTCACAGATGAGATGTTTGATGAAGGCTTAGACAATAACAAATCTCCACAAAAGATGCCATTGGATAAGCAACAGACACATGGAGGCGAACCATTGACGCGAACAAGAACGATCGGTGGAAAACAACCTCAAGAACAAAAACTCGAAAAAGAAAAAATCCCTCATTGGACATCAGGATTTCCTTCTGCGGAAGAGCGGGGTAAAGCTCAGAAACCCCCGACACTGCAGTCCCTAAAGAAATGTTTTTTAGAAATGCTGCAAATCCAACAAGAAAAAGGTGGCTCCACGATACCAGACAAGCCAGATTCAACCCTTTATGATAAGGTTGCCAATCGTGCCAAAATCCAAGATGTAAAAATAAGGGAGCTAAGTGCAAAGGCCGAGGCTGCTAACGATGATAATAGACGCCGAATTCAAAAAACGCTAGATTTGCTAGAACGCACACAATCCCAAAAATTTGACCGCAATTTTATTCAGACATGGCTTTACGAGAATTACAAAGGGCATTGCCAAATTTGTCATCCGGAGAATTTTCCATCAACTTTTCAAGGAAAGGATGGGAAAAATCACTTTGTCCGTCATTACCTTGTCAAGTTTGAGGATACAGAACGATATCTCGACGAAAGTAATGCCTTGTGTCTATGCCCTACGCATCACAGCATGTTAGAATATGCCGACTGGGATTTAACAAGCACCATTAAAGAGGATTTGAAAAATCCTCTCGAAGAATATGATGAGGACGGTATTCTATTTTTAAAAATTCGTATTTCCATCAATGGCGAACAACACTTTATCCGGTATCGAGAGGAACATTTTGAGATGTTGAAGGTGCTTGTTGAATATTTTTGATGATAGTACCTGAATTGTAAACTTATATGAAGTTTCGCGGATAGACCAGTATCAGCTTATTTGGATACGGTGAGGGCGTTCTTGACAATGAATATGTTGTGGCTTTGGGTGAATATAAATCCAGAGTTTACGGAAGGGAAGTGGAAAGCTTTACCCAAACGATTGAAAGTGTAGAAAGCCAGCTTCCCAAAAAGACCATAAAGGTTATCTTCAGCTTTTATATTCATCCAAGCGCCCAAGAGTTGGTTAAGCAACGCCAGATTCTATCTGTAGCTTCCTATATGCGATAATATAGTTGGTACTATCCTTAGCTAAAAATTTGAAGGAGTTTGAGATGCCCTTTTTTGATATTGATAATCATCCCGAAATGCAACTTTTCGATGGAGTAAAGATTCGTACAGCCTACGGTGAAAAGATTATGATGTCTTTCGTTTATTTTGAGCCAAATTCCTTAGTGCCTGAACACAGCCATACACATGAACAGATGGGGATGGTAATGGAAGGGCGATTCCGACTTACCGTAAATGGAGAAAGCAAAGTTGTCGAAAAAGGCGATGTATATCTTGTACCTTCTAACGCAAAACATAGCGCCCAGGCACTCAATGATTCCGCAGTGGCGCTAGATATTTTTAGCCCACCAAGAGAAGATTACAAATCAAACTTTTCTTTTCAAAAGAAAAGTTTGATCAAAAGAAAAACTTAGGAAGGATTCAATTTTGTCTGAGATTAAAAATAATCTTATAAAAGTGCGGGAACGTATTGCGCAGGCAGCGAAACGTTCAGGACGAAATCCTGAATCAATCCAACTTGTGGCAGTTAGCAAAACAGTACCGGTTGAAAAAATTATTGAATCTATAGATGCTGGGATAACTGCTATCGGTGAAAACCGAGTTCAAGAAGCAGTCCAGAAACACCAGACTATTTATAGAGATGAAGCCACAAGTCTACTTTATAAACCCGTAAAATGGCACCTGGTTGGACATCTCCAGAGGAATAAAGTAAAGCAAGCTCTGGAGATTTTCGATATGATTCACTCTGTGGATAGCGTCCGTCTTATGGATGCTATTGAGAAACGGGCTGCTCAAATGGACAGAGTCGTGGATGTGTTGGTTGAGGTGAATACCTCCGGGGAAGAAACTAAATATGGCATAAAACCCGAAGATATCGTTGACTTTATGGAGCGCGCAAGTCAGTATGAACACCTAAGAATACGGGGTTTAATGACTATAGGTCTGTTTGCAGCAGAACCTGAAGCTGCTAGACCGTGCTTCCAGCAATTGCGTGCTTTACGGGATAAAGTTGCTAATCTAAATTTCCCGCGTATCGAAATGAAATATCTTTCAATGGGCATGACGAATGATTTTGAGGTGGCTATTGAAGAAGACGCTAATATTGTGAGAATTGGCACGGCTATTTTTGGAGCAAGAAATTAACACCTTAAAGATATAGGGGCTCCGGCAAATTCCCGATTAAAAAATTCTTTTCTATACGATTGTTTAGCTTGACTTTGGTAGATTAAAACACAATTCGATTGTAACTGAACTTTGTTAATTTATTCTGATTGATTTCCTCCGCTGGATTTGCCAATCCAGCGGGAGCGGCCACTGGCCGCTCGTCGTGGATTGGCAAATCCACGACATACATAGGATACCACATTCCTATTTACCAAAGTCAAATTAGAAGCCATGCATAGTTAATAGGAATGAATTTATGGCAAGAAAATTTGATGTACACATACTATTGTATAGCGAAGATGATATTTCAATTGCCCACTGCCTTGAGTTCGATATTGTGGCTCAAGGTAAGAAAAAGATTGAAGCATTGAAAAATCTTTTGGATGCAATCGAGCTACAAATCAGCTTCGCTCTAAAAAACAATGACCTTACTTCCATATTCAACCCAGCGCCGGCTGAATACTGGAAGTATAGCACGGATCGTCAGAATGAACGGATTCAAGTGATATCCGTATATTCTGTATTGGGTAGTAAGATGTTGCAATTCAAAAAACGACTTTTTAAACGATT
>JACKQG010001659.1_pt1 | contig 30222 bp, 25 predicted proteins | sample 8237621 | NCBI WGS metagenome assembly JACKQG01 (sample SAMN15677084, study PRJNA649215) | marine metagenome | biome: marine; feature: Black Sea; material: saline water; isolation source: suspended particulate matter (SPM) from the Black Sea western gyre | collected 2013-06-09/2013-06-10 | depth... | reverse complement strand
GCTAAGGGCCGTAGAGAAGCTGCCTCCTGTGCCAATTGGGCCGTCTATGCTAGACGTCCAACTGAGGCTAGCGGTGAGATCTCCGTCCTCGGTGTCGCTGGCCGTTCCCTCGAAGGTGATGGTGGCCTCGGAGTCAAAGGTAGAGCCGTCGGCGGGGCTGGTGATGGACACTGTGGGAGGGTCATTAACTTGCCCAGCGGCCTCATCGGCATCCACCAGACCGTAGCCGTACTTTGTGTCTCGTCCCGGGTCGCCCAGATCATCGGCGGTTTCATCCAACCGCTGTCGCACCTCATCGTTGATGCGGCCGTTGCCGTTGGCATCGCTGATCCCGGTAGCGATGACCAGTGCCGCGGTCCCGGCCACGTGAGGCGATGCCATGGAGGTGCCGCTCTTTTCGCCGTACCCTCCGCCGGGCACCGTTGAATTGATCTGGTACCCGGGCGCCGCCAGCTCCATCTCGGCGCAAGTGCTGGAGAAACTCGCCCGATTGTCATCCTGCTTCGTCGCCGCTGTGGCGATCAGCGAGTCCCACCGCGCGGGGTAGATGCAGTTGTCGCCCTTGCCCGGTGGGTTGCCGCTGTTGCCGGCCGCCGCCGCGTGCAGCACACCCGCCGCGTAGGCATTGTCGAAGGCCGCTTTGACGGTTTCGCCGGGGTCTCCGGAGCTCCCGTAGCTGTTGTTCGTCACCTGCACTCCGTCTTTCACCGCTCGCTCAAGGGCGGCGATGACGTCACTGTAAGAGCCGCTGCCACTGTCGCTCAGCACTTTGTAGATGCAGAGCGCCGCCTCGGGTGCCACACCGACCACGCCCTTGTCGTTGTCGAGCGCTGCAACGGTGCCGGCGGTGTGGGTGCCGTGGCCGTGGCCGTCCTCGAGGGTTTCGCCCTCGACGAAGCTCGCACTGCAGGCGGGGTCATAGCTCAAGTCCGGGTGATCCGTATCAATTCCCGTGTCGAGGACCGCCACCTTCACGCCGGTGCCCTTGTTGCCGCCATCGTGAACGGTGCCAGCGCCGATACGCTTCACACCCCAGGTGTTATCCAATTCGACGTCAATGGCCCACACCTTGCCATCAGGCTCAATGCGGGTCACATGGGGATTAGCCAGAAGGCCAGGAATAGCGGCCTCAGGAAGCGTCGCAGCAATGGCCGGGACCAGGTGGTAGGTATACTTAATGGTGCCGCCTGCCCGGTGCACCAGCGCTTGCTCCGCTGGACCCGGTTGGTGGGTGAAGCCGATCAACACCTTCACCCTGGCGGCCGGCTGTGCCAGGGCCGTGGACGCTACTGAGCTAACTATCAACATGGCCACCAGCACCAGCGTGACCAACGACGGCGGCTTTTTGATTCTCTTTCTAATCATGGATTGTCTCCTTTCGATATTTAGCCAATCAGGCACTGTTCGCACTCCAGGCAAATACAGCCGCCATCACCTGGAGTGTGTCTCCATTGGGCAAAGCCCATCCTCAGGTTTGCACCACCACGTCACCTCCCTTCTTCTGGACGATTCCCTGCCGACTGCAGGGATCTGACGCCAAAGGCCACCCTCCTTGATAAGTCTATCCAACCACCAACCTGTTGCGGGAGTGACATCCGAGTGCTGGCTCATAAACTGGCGGCGACGCTTGTCCTGAGCCCTGTCGAAGGAATGTGACAGTTGGCAGGACGGGAGAAGGTGGCTTCCGTCAACCCGATCAATTGCTGAGCCTATATTGCTAACGTTCACTATACTAGACGCCGAAAAAGGAAAAATGTTATCTGAGGGAGCGACGTTCACGAGGGCAATTGGGCATCAGCGGCCACCAGTCCGCGCTTGAACAGGTCCACGATGCACTCAGCGACTTCTTCCAAGTCATACTCCACCCCCAGATAGACCTGCGCCCGCACGAAGGAATCAATGGTGCCCATGAGACAGGCAGCCATGGTGTCAACGTCCACCTCCCGGAACTGGCCGGCTGCTATCCCTGCCTGGAGGATCTCCCTGGCCAGTTGGAAGATGGCTTCGATGCCCGAGCTGAGCTGGCGGAGGCTGGCTCCATGGAGCTGGGTGGAGTTGTTCAGGTGCAGGCCGGGATTCAGGACGTGGGTGGGGAAGTGCGTCAGGTAGGTGCCAACGTAGGCCCGCAGCCTGGCCCAGGGATCGGAGGGCGCAGCGACCTCCTGTCGGAGCAGGGCGTGGAAGCCATCCAGGGTGAGGGTGTCCTCCACGACGGCCTCGAAGAGCCCCTCTTTGCTGCCGAAGTGATAGTAAAGCACGGGTGCAGTCACACCTGCCTCTTGACAGATTTCCCGCACCGCAGTGCTTGCGAATCCCTTGCTGGTGAAGAGGTTCCTCGCTGCCCGCAAGATTGCATCCCGGGCTGTTCGCTCTTCCATGAGATAGCCTTTCGAAGCAGAATGAGCCAGGTCTTTATCTAACGCTCGCTATATTATATTACACAATCTTGGTGTTGTCAAATTCGGGCACACCCCTATGATGGCAAAACCGATGCCAGATCCGGACACTCTCCGTCGTTCAAACGGCATTCGTTGTCCTGGGCGGCATCGGAGAGCTGGGGACAGGCTGCAGCCGCCTGTCTCAACCGTCGCCGTGCTTCCTCCACGCCGGCAAGCAGCATCACCAGCGTGGGCTTGACCTCGTAGCCGGTGGCCTGCAAAGCCCGTTCTGCCTCCTCCGGCCCCACGCCCGCAGCCTCCTGCAGAATGCGCTGGCCTGTTGCAAACCTCCTCGGCGTTCAAAGCGTCATTGCTGCCACCAACCCTGCCCCGGGGCCAGACCGACAGGCGAAGATGACCGGTGTCCACCCCATCTTGGCTTGAATGCGATCGGATCAAAGCAATATACCGACGGAAGGCACCATGCGCTCGTAGTGCACGCCGGGCAGACCCAGCCGGTTGCCGGCCACGGTGGTCAGGCCGCTGAGGAAGAAGATCTGGGTGGAGCCGCCGCCGTCGAGGTTCACCGCCTCCACCGCGCCGGCCTCGGCGAGGAGTTGCGCCAGTTCGACCAGCGTGGTGCCGCGGCTGTCGGCGTCGAGAGGTGCGGCGTGTCGCTCGATGCCCACCACGCCAGCCACCACCAACTGACCCTCCCGGTCCACGCCGATCCCCACGCGGCCGGCCCGCGTCCTGTCCACGTCGTCCGGGTACTCGGTGGGCACCACGCCGATCTGCAGGCGGCCGTCGTTGCCCCGCCGGTCCACCCAGAACTCCTCCTCGGCCAGCCGCGTCGGCGTCAGAACCGACCGCCCGTCTCTCAGGAGCAGCGGCCCCACCTGCAGAGCCTGCACCATGTCCCGATACTCCTCCCGCACGAAGCGATAGCTCACCCACGGCTGGGCGCGCAGCGTGGCCCGCAGCCTGGCCTGGACTTGCGGCGACAAGACCCCCGGAGCGAAGGAGAGCACGAAGCCGTTTTGCGGGATGTCCAGCCCGCCCTCTTCCTGCCAACCCACCGCCCGTTGATCCACGATGGTCAGCTCGACCCGGCCTGGGGCGGAGGGCGTGCGGCCCAGGGCGCGGCCATGCGTGGCGGTGCCATAGATGCGGGTGTAGACGGTCACGTCGTCGGCGACGTTCAGGGTGAAGGGCAGGGCCCTCTCCCCTCTGTCTGAGCAGTGAAGCAGAGGGGCAGGGGTGCGGGGGTGAATTCTCGGCAGCCCCCTTGCACCCTCGCTCCTCCGCTCCTCTGCATAAACTAGCCGCGTGCCGTCGGCCAGAGTGATGCTGACGTCGGCCATGGAGAAGAGCCCGGCTTGCCAGGAACCGTCGGCCCGCTGGAAGAGCGCCGCCCGCCGGTACAGCGGCGGGCGCAGGATGTCGCCGTCCTGAACGAAGAGGCCGAAGGGATCGCCCAAACCGGAGTGGAAGCTGAAGAAGTCGTTGTGTTCCAGCAGGAAGAAGGCGGTGTTGAAGGCGACGCGCGGGCGCTCCCGCCATACCAGGTCGCGCACGAAGCCCAGCCGTCCGATGGGGATCAGGTTCTTCATCACGTCGAAGACCTCGAACTCCGTGCGCTGCGGCGGACGGACGCCGGGGCCACAGTCCAGGCGCAGGCGGCCCTCGCTCTCCAGCAGGGCCAGCACCGCTTCGCCGCGCGGCTGCCACGTCGCCTGGCTGGCCGGCGCCACCACCTGCCAGTGGCCTCCCTCGTAGCGCAGCCAGCCGCGCCCCAGCAGCGTGCGCAGGGTGTGCGTGATCAGCGAGTTGCCGCTGAAAAGCTCCTCGCCCGCCGCCGTGTGGCAATGCACGTCAGGGAACAGTTCGGATGCCGGCTGGTCTCGCTCCAGCCGCCGCCAGGCCACGATGCGTGGCTCTGCCTCGCCCCGCCCGATGGCCTTGATCCAGCGCAGGTAGGCGATGTCCCGCAGTTTGACCTGGGGATCCTGTTGGTCAATGTCCAGGAAGCGGAAGCCGGTCGGGGGGAACTTCAGGATGGTGTAGTCGGAGAAGGTGCCGTCGCCCCAGTGGATACGATCCTGGGTTTTCTCAATGGACTGAAAGCGCACGCCAAACCACCTCTCCTTCCACCATGGTCAATTGAGGCCGGAGCGCCTCGTCCAGCAGGACGACGTCAGCGTCGCGGCCGGGGGCCAGCGCGCCCTTGTTGAGCGACAGGACGCGGGCAGGCACGGCGGTGGCAGTCACCAATGCCGTCTCCAGAGGGAGTCCCACCTCGTCTACCAGGGTGCGTAAGCCCGCATCCATCAGCGCCGAGCTCCCGGCCAGGCGGCCATCGGGGGTATGACAGGACGGTCCGTCGAGGATGAGTTGCTTCCCGCCCCAGGTGTACTCGCCCGGCGGCAGTCCGGCAATGGGAGCAGCATCGCTGATGAGGGCTACCCGCTCGGGGCCTTTGAGCCGCAATAGCAGTGCGACGGCCGCGGGATGGACGTGTACGCCGTCGGCGATGACCTGGGCCGTGATCTGGTCGAAATGCCATACGGCACCCACTGTGCCCGGCGCTCGATGGTGAAAGCCGCGCATGGCGTTGTAGGTGTGGCTGGCATGCGCCAATCCCAACCGCACTGCCTCAGCCACCTGCTCGAAGGTGGCGTCGGAGTGGCCGATGGCAGGCACAACGCCCCGCTCGATCAGGCGGGGGATGCCGCCCAAGGCCTCGCCCTCTTCGGGGGCCAGGGTCACCATCTTCACCTGTCCCTGGCTCGCCGCGAACAGATGCTCGAATTCCTCCCAGCGAAAGGGGCGAAAGAGACGGGGGTCCATCATCGCCGAGCGCTGGGGCGAGAGGTAGGGTCCCTCCATGTGCACACCCAGAATGCGCGCACCTGGCGGCCGGGCGGCGATGGTGGCAGCCATCTCCTTCAGGTGCTCAGTCAGCCGCTCGATGGGGGAGGCGATGGTCGAAGCCAGAAAAGCAGTGACGCCATGGCGGGGGAGTTCAGCGGCGATCTCCGCGATCTGGCCTTGCATAGCGTCGAAACCGCTCAGGCCGTGGATGTGGAGGTCAATGAGGCCGGGGATCACGTGGAAGCCTGTGGCGTCAATCACTTCGGCGCCGGTGACATCCGGTGGCGACACCACTTCTTCCACAGCGACGATTTTGTCGCCGGCGATGGTCACCACGCCCCGTTCGAAAACCCGGCCTGGCGTGTAGACCCGTCCGTTGATGATGTGTTTCAGGCTTCGAGACGGATGAAGCGCTTCGTCCACTGGATCAACTCCTGTGCTTTCTGCGGGGTATCGGCCTCGGCGAAGAGGCGCAACACCGGCTCGGTGCCCGAGAAGCGCACCAGTACCCAGTTGTCGTTTTCCAGCAGGAACTTTGTGCCGTCAAGATAGGAGACGCTGAGCACAGGATAGGGGCCGATCTGCTCGATCTTCGACTCTCGCAGTTGCCTGGGGATGATGACCTTCATCTCGGACGTGGCCGGGACGTTGTCCTCCACGACGTACAGCCGCCCGGTGATACCGTAGATCGCCTCCAGCAGTTCGCAAATCCTCTGGCCCGTGCGGGCCAGCATCTCCACCACCAGTGCGGCGGCAAAGATGCCGTCCTTGCCCAGGATGTGCCCTCGGATGGTCAGGCCACCGCTGCTCTCGCCGCCCAGCAGGGCGTCATGCCGTTTCATCGCCGCCGCTATGTGCTTGAAACCGACGGGCACTTCGCAGCACTCCTCGCCGAGATGGGCTGCAAGGCGATCCAGAAGGTGCGTTGTGGCCACGTTGCGCACCACGCCGCCCCGTTCCCCACGTACTGCGTGAAGGTAGTGGTAGAGCAAGAGCAAGACGTCGTTGATAGGGATGTACTCGCCGCGCTCGTCAACGATGGCCACCCGGTCGGCATCGCCGTCGGTGGCCAGGCCCAGATCGTAGTCGCCGTCCTGAATGGTGTGCATCAGCAACCGCAGCGCTTCCACGTTGGGAGCTGGCGAGCGTCCGCCGAAGAGCGGGTCGCGCCGTTCGTGGATGGTGGTGAGCCGGCAGCGGGCTTCGGTCAGAATGATCTCCAGCGTGACCTGGCCTACCCCGTACATCGGATCCAGGATCACCTTCAAGCCGGCGCGACGGATGGTCTGCAGGTCAATCAACGATTCCACGGCGTCCACGTACTCATTGGTGAAGTCAGCCGGGCGCACGACCCCGGTTTCCAGACCCAGCGCCAGGTCAATCTTGATCACTTCTTCGGGGGTGAGGCGGTTGGTCTCGGCTTCGATGAGTTCCGTCTCCTCGTCCAGCAGCAACGAGCCGTCGGTGTGGAAGACCTTCAGGCCGTTCCATTCGGGCGGGTTGTGGCTGGCGGTGAAGACCAGGCCCAGCGCCGTCCCCTGCGTGCAGGTGGCGTAGGTGACGAGCGGCGTGGGAGCGTCTTCGGCGAGCAAAATGACGGGGATGTTGTTCCCAGCGAAGACCTCGGCCGCCGCTTCGGCGGCGCGGTCGGAGAGGAAACGACGGTCATAGCCGATGAGGACCCCCTGTGCCTCGCGGCCCTGGCGAATGATCCCGTTAGCCAACGCCTGGGCCAGGCGACGCACGTTGTGCAGCGTGAATCCCTCGCCGATGATGGCCCGCCAGCCGCCCGTGCCGAAGCGAACGATGCTCTCCTCCTCGATGCGGCGCGGTCGGTAGAATCGCTTCTGTAGGATGAACTCCGCCTGCCGCAGGTCGTCGGCAGTGTTGATGCCCAGGACCTCATCTTCGTCGTAGATTTGATAGCTCTCCACTCGCAGGCCGGAGCGGATGAGACGGTGCGCACAATCGGTGAGCCTATACTCCTCGTCAATGTCAGACGGGGTCAGCTGCCGAAGGGCGGGAAACAGTGCGTCGGCGCGGACGACGTAAGCGCCCACGTTCAGCTCGCGGATCTCCCGCACCTCGCGGGAGGCTTCCACCTGTTCGATGATGTCCATGATCCGCCCGGTGGCATCGCGGATGATGCGCCCGTAGGGCAGGGGTTGACGCACGACCGCCGCCAGCAGCGTGAGGTGGGCATCCTTCAGGCGATGACGGTTGATCAGCCCTCGGATCGATGCAGCCCGAAACAGCGGCGTATCGCCGTAGAGAATGAGCAGGTCGCCGTCGTAGTCTTGGAGGAAAGGCCGGGCTTGCAGGACGGCGTGGCCGGTGCCCCGGAGCTCTTCCTGGATCACGTAACGGTAGCCCGGCCCCAGGTGCGACTGCACTTCCTCCCGCTGGTGCCCGACGACGATGTACAGGTCCTCCGACGATACGAAGCGCAGAGCTTTCTCCACCACGTAGTCTATGACCCTGCGTTCCCCCAGGGGTTGCAGCAGAGGAAAGGAGGCCAGATCAGCAGCCTGGCCTTTTCCGGCGGCCAAGATGATGGCCTTCAAAGGGCGTTGTTTGCTCATTTCATATCCCACGATGCAAAGCTATCTGTACTTCCTGACAATGCCCAACATCTGGTCAAGCTTCTCTTCCATGTCCCTCACCATCTTGAACTGAGTGCGACACCTGTCCAGGTTATGATTCTCTCTGTGTACCTTGAAGTAGACATCGCCGTCTAAATGGTCGGTCAGAAATCGCATGCCGCACTCAAACGTCATGAGTCTAGCAGAAAAAGGCAGGAGATCCATCTCCGCAGGTGTCAAGAAATCACGAGTAGCATCCAGATACGCGTCGGCAATACAATCAAAGATGTCGAGATCAATGCATACTTGTGCGAGATCCCTTTCATCTTCGGCAGCTGGATTGGCCCCAGAGCGTATGACATCACCAAAATCGTACAGGGACAACCCGGGCATCACCGTATCAAGGTCGACTATACAGATGCCTTCTCCTGTTTGATCATCAATCATCACATTGTTGAACTTGGTATCGTTGTGCGTGACGCGTTCGGGTAGTCTACCCTGCTCAAGGAGATCAACCAAGACTGACGTATCCTCGGCCCTCTTCTGGACGAACTCGATTTCTGCTCGAGCGGACCGAGCGCGGTTCTTAACGTCTCTCTCTACCGCCTCAACCAAAGCCCCATAGCGTGTCCTGGTGTGGTGGAAATCGGGTATGGATTCGTGAAGCTGCCCCGCTGGAAAATCACTGAGGAGCTTCTGGAATTTCCCGAATGCTCTCGTCGCATTGTGAACGTGGTCCAAGCTTTCCACCACCTGGTAGGTTCGCGCCCTTTCAATGAAGAGATACGCCCGCCAGTAGTTTCCGTCATCCGTTTTGTGAAAGGTTCTTCCCTCTACCGTGCGAATGAGGTTCAGTGTCTCTCGTTCCGGATCGCCTCCAGCGGCAATGATCTTCTTCCGCAAGTGGGAGGTCACCCTTTCGATGTTTTGCATAACCTGTTCCGGGTTCTTGAAGACATTGTGGTTTATCCGCTGAAGGATGTAGCGACGGATCGCCCCGCCTGCCTTTCGGAAATGGGCAACGTATGTATCATTGATATGCCCAAATCCATGGGGACTGGCTTGCAGCAAATCACCCTCAAATGTGAAGTGCTTGACTGTTTCTACAAGGTCAGGCTTCATCTAACATCACCGTACAGGTCTTCTGGATAGACTCCCCAACGGCCTGGGGTTTCCGGCTTTTGATGCAAGAAGGATGCGAATTGACCTAGCAGGTACGAGTAACCTTCCTCAACCCCCGCGGGGCTTCGGTGTCATATCCTTTCGCTTTGGTCAAGTGATAGCAGAACAGTTGGGCGGGCACAATGCTCACCAGCGGGCTAAGCCACTCGGGCAACTCAGTCGGCAGACGCAGCGGTGCATGAGCCAGCGACAGAGCCTCTTCCTCGTTTGAAATGGCCAGCAACTCAACCCGGTGTCCGCTAACCAGGCTGGACAGCAAAGTCAGCAGATCATCAAAGACGGCCCCACCTGGCACGACCGCCAACACGGGAAAGCCTTGGGACACGAGGGCAATAGGGCCGTGTTGAAAATCGGCCGAGGAATAAGGTTCTGCGACCACATAGGCCAGTTCCTTCAGTTTGAGCGCCCATTCAAAGGCGGTGGCATAGTTATAACCACGCCCCAGCACCACGCACTGCTCCATGTAGCCGTAGCGTTCCGCTACCCGTTCGATGATGTCATCCAACGCCAGGGCTTGCTGTACCAGCGTCGGCACGCGGCGCAGCTCCGCCAGGCGGGCGCTTTCCTCACTCAGTGCCACCGAAAGCATGGCGATGGCCATCAGTTGGGTCGTGTACGTTTTCGTCGCCGCCACGGCCTCCTCGATTCCAGCGCTGGTGCTGATAACGAACTCGGCGATCTGCGCCAGCGGCGATCCAGTGTCGTTTGTGATGACCAACGTCGCTGCGCCCTGACGCCTTCCTTCGGCTACCGTCTTGACTATGTCAGGAGACTGACCGGATTGGGAGATACCCACGACCAATGCGTTTCTCAGGGTAGGTGGCGTGCCGTAGACACTGAATAGCGAGGGGGCAGCCAAGGCTATGGGAAGCCGATTGAAGGCCCCCCATAGGTACTTTGCATACAGCCCAGCGTTGTCCGAAGTGCCTCGCGCAGCCAGGAAGACATAGTCTACCTCTCTCGCGCGGATTTGATGAGCGATCTCTCGAACGCCCTCCATTCCATTCTCCAGTAGACCGGCAAGCACCAATGGTTGCTCAAAGATCTCTGATTTCAGACTCATGGGTGTCCTGCTGCAGTCTTGTGAATCGCTCCATTACCTCACCTCTTGTGCGAACCACTCCATTAATCGCTGAACATAGGTCTGGACCGCAAGCCCATCTGGCACGAATATCTCTGCCGTCTCAAGATTGAGTTTATCTCTTCGGTCCTCCTACCCGATCAGTCGAATTCCTTCCATACTGGGGATTCTCGCAGCGCCGCACGGCGGACGAATCCCTCTGCCTCTGCCAATCGGCGGTGCGCCTGGCCGGCGTCCACGCCCGCCAGCAGCATCACCAGCGCCGGCTTGACGTGATTCCCGGTCGCTGCAAGAGCGCGCTTCGCAGCTTCTGCGTCTACCCCAGTCGCTTCTTGCAGGATGCGGAGCGCTCGACGAAGCAGTTTGGCGTTGGCCGGCTGCACGTCCACCATCAAATCGCCATAGACTCTGCCCAACCGGATCATCGTGGCTGTAGAGAGCATGTTGAGTACCATCTTCTGCGCAGTGCCAGCCTTCATCCGGCTTGACCCGGCGATGACCTCTGGCCCCACGACCGGAGCGATAACCACGTCGGCCCGGTGGGCCAGGGGCGACTCGGGATTGCCGGTGAGGGCAACTGTAGCTGCTCCACGCCGTTGGGCTTCGGCCATTACGCCCAGCACCCAGGGCGCGCTGCCGCTGGCCGTGATGCCCACGACGACATCGGCCTCATTCACTCCTGCCTCTCGCACGACCTGTGCGCCAGCCTCAGGATCGTCCTCAGCTTCCTCAACAGATCGACGCAAGGCTAAGTCACCGCCAGCGATATAACCTTGCACCAATTCGGGCGCCGTACCGTACGTGGGCGCCATCTCCGAAGCATCCAACACCCCAAGGCGACCACTGGTGCCCGCGCCAAAGTAGAGCAGTCGCCCGCCCCGCCGCAATCGCGGGACGATGATGTCCACCGCCGCTGCGATCTGTGGCAACTCTCGGCGCACGGCAGTCGCCACCTTGGCGTCCTCGTCGTTGATCAGCGTCACGATGTCTAGCGACGAAAGCGTATCAATGGCGCTTGTCTTTGGGTTTCGCGCTTCTGTGATGGCAATGGAGCTTCCTATTCCCCCCACCCTCTACTCTCCTGCCTGCCGCGCCAGCAACGCCGCACCGATGGCCGCGTCGTGCCGGGGTTCGATCACCTGTGCCCGTGGAGCGGCATCGCCCAGCGCGGCGACGACAGTATCCCAAACCAGGTCTCGCGCCCGGAGGACGGCCCCCGTCAGGACCACTTCAAAGGCTTCGCCGGTCATGTCCAGGCCACGGATGACCGCACAGGCCGCGTTTCCCAACCACCGTCCGGCCTCCCGCAGGATGGATTGCGCCACGGCGTCGCCGGCCCGCGCAGCCTGGCTTACCAGAAGAGCCAGCCCCGCCAGTTGCGGCACACCGAACCCGTCGTCGTAGACAAACGTCACCAGAGCGTTGACGTCAGACAGGCCAAGATATGAGATCAGACGATTCGTTAGCTCCGTGGCTGGTCCTCGCCTATCGTGGGCACGGGCGACCGCGTGCAGTCCTTGCACACCGATCCAGTGAGCACTGCCCTCGTCGCCCAGCAGATACCCCCAACCGTCAGCACGCCTTGCCTCGCCGCGACCATTGACACCATAGGCAATGGCACCCGTGCCGGCGATGAGTACGACACCATGGCGGCGGCCCACGCCACCCACCAACGCCGCCTCCGCGTCGTTGGCGATGACAACACGGGCAAAGCTACCGATGTGCGACAGCATAGCCTGCACCACCTCGCGGTCGCCAGGTCGATCCACGCCCGCCATACCCAGGCCAATGGCTGCTACTTCAGTCACCGCCAGACCGGCGGAAGCCAGTACCTGATGGATGGCCTCTCGCAGCGACGCCTCCGCCACAGCCGGCCCTACCGAATAGTGGTTGGACGGCCCGCTCACCGCACGCCCTAGCTCCCTGCCGTTGCCATCCAGCAAAACCGCCGCTGTCTTGGTGCCGCCGCCGTCTACGCCCAGAAAAACGTCACTCGCCATAGTCCCGCCAATTCACAAATCAAACACTCTGCGGATCAGTTGCGGGTAGTTGGCGCCCGGCGTGATTTCGCCCAGCACCACCTGTGTCCCAGCACCGGTGCAAGCAGGCAGGTTGCCTGGCCGACCGTGGATCGTTTCGTAGGCCAGCACAGCGAAAGCTACCGCTTCTTTGGCATCACTGGAAAGCCCCAAAGCCTCGTGCGTCGTCACGTGGGCGGGTGCCAGACGCAGGTTCAACATGGCGACCAACGTGGGGTTGCTGGCCCCGCCACCGCCCAGGATCACCTCGTCGGGCACTTGGGGCAGGAAACGACGGTAGGCGTCGGCTATGGAGGCAGCGGTGAAGGCGGTGACGGTGGCTACTACGTCCTCGCCGCGCAGCCCCCGCGCCTCAGCCTGCGCCCACACCTCGGCCCCGAATGGCGTCCCGAATTGCTCTCGACCACTCGTCTTGGGGGGAGGATGGAGGAGGTAAGGATGGGCCATCAACTCGGCCAGCAGCGTCTCGTCTACGTCCCCCTTGGCCGCCAGTAGGCCATCCTGGTCGAACGTCTGAGCGCCAGCGGTGGCCCGGCTAGCGGCGTCATCTATCAAGACGTTGCCGGGGCCGGTGTCGAAGGCTAACACGTTGGCAGGATCGTCGCCCGGTGGCAGATAGGTCACATTGGCGATGCCGCCGAGGTTCTGCACCGCGCGCGCTCGCTCCGCATGCCGCAGCAGCAACCAGTCCACGTAGCTGACCAGCGGTGCGCCCTGGCCACCGGCAGCCACGTCGGCCACGCGAAAATCGGCCACAGTGGTGATGCCCGTCCGCGCAGCGATCACCGCCGACTCGCCGACCTGCAGCGTGGACTTGACAGGCGAGTCCGCGCCCACGGCGTGGTAGATCGTCTGGCCGTGCGAGCCGATGAGCGCCATGTCGGCCGGTGCCAGCCCGGCTTTCTGGATGGCCTGAAGCGCCGCTGCTGCGAACCACTCGCCGATGGCGAAGTTCATCTGGCAGACGCGGTCCACCGTCCCCGTGGCCGGGTCAAACAGGGCAAAAACACGCGCTCGCTGTTCGGCATCAAAGGGCACAGAAGTGAACGAGAGCAACTCGACCGATAAATCAGGCGGGGCACCGCCAATCTCCACCACCGCCGCATCTACACCATCGGCAGAGGTGCCGGACATGAGGCCAACGATTCTCATGCTGCTCCCTGATCCTACTCCCTGATCGCCTCGACTGCCGCGTCGTGCAGCCGGGACGATACCGGCTGCGTCAAAACCTGCTTCCTGCGGGGCGATGGGACAAAGGGCGCTATATGAAGTTGTTCCTGTCAATGCACTCAAGACCTACGCGCCGGTCACAGCCTCGGCACGGCGGCGGAAATCGTCCATGTGGACGATGCTGCCATTCACGCGGGCCTCTTCGGCGGCCAAGGCCATCAGATGGCTCTCCAAAGAGGCGCGTGCCGAGGTCAGCGGCTCGGCTTGGCCCTCGCGTACTGTGCGCACGAAAGCAGCCATCAATCCTTCATCCCCGCCGCCATGCCCATACAGTGTCCCCTTGGGCACAATAGTCTCCGTCCCTCCAGTGAGATGGTCGTGAATGGTGATCTCGCTCTTCACCATGGTAAACCTGCCCCGCAGGGTGGCCCTCGTGCCGTCGTAGCGCATGGTGCGGCCCTCTTCGTGGGAGTGACCGTGCATGAAGAGCACGCCCGTCACCCCGCTCTCGAATTCCATGTTAACGGTCTGGTGGTCCACCACATCGTTATCGCAGCGGTAGACACAGCGGCCATAGGGGCCAGTCTCCAGCACACGGCGGCGAGCCTCCAGGCTCAGGTCTTCAGAGATGACCGACGCCGGCCAGCCGGTATGGTCACTGAGGTACGGGCGCGGTGCATAGAAGGGACAGTCGTCGGCCACCGGGCAGCCATCGGTGCAGCGCTCCGTCGCGCCCGGCGGCGCGTTCTCAGGTCGGTAGTGAATTAGCGAGCCGAAAGAGTTGAGCCGCTTCACCGGCCCCAGGTTCCAGAAGAGGATGTCCATGTCGTGACAGCACTTGGCCAGGATCATGGGGCTCTCGATTCGACTGTTGCGCCAGTTGCCCCGCACGAAGGAATGGGCCATGTGCCAGTAGACCACGTTCTCGCGATGCTCGACGGTGATGACGTCGCCCAGCCGGCCCGAGGCGATGATCTCGTGTACTCCGGAGAAGAAGGCGGTGTAGCGCAGGACGTGGCAGATCATCAAGATGCGCCCGGTGCGCTCGGCAGTGTGCACCAACCGCACGCAATCCTCCACCGTGGTGGCCATCGGCTTTTCCAGCAGGACGTCGTAGCTGGTCTCCAATGCGGCGACCGCGGGCTCGACGTGCATGCGGTCCAGCGTACAGACAAGGGCGGCGTCGGCGATCTGCCCCTGGGCCAGCATCTCCTGCCAGGTGCGGAACTGCCGCGCTGGCGGGATGTTGTGGGCTCGGGCGAAGCGGGCACGCCGCTCCTCGTGCGGTTCGGCAACGGCGACGAAGCGCACTTCGTGGGGATGCTGCAGACTGTAGGGGCCGTAGGCGTCGTAGCCGCGATTGCCGGCACCTACCAGGACTGCTTCCAATGGTTTGGACATCTGTTCTCCTCTTGATTGAACAAACTCGTTCGTACCCCTCGGAGGGAGAGGAAGTATTCCCTGCTCACGAGAAACCAGGCACCTGCCACTTCATGTCAGGATCCAGCGGATAGATCGGCCTCCGGATGCGCCGATACGGCAAGCGCTCGATGGCCTGATCCACCGCGCCGGGGCTCAGTGCCAGCAAGGCCCGCGGCGCCGCTTGCTGCAAATCGGGAACCAGGTATCCCATTTTGACCACGATGATCTTGTGCGCCAAGGGATTGATCCCCGCCTGCCGAAAATCGTCCAGGCGGCGAAAAGACTTGCGCCGCTCCGTGACGATCACCTGCACTCCCCTCACTTGCAGCACCGCCTGGTCGCCGCCGATTTCGGCGAAGCCAGTCGAGCCGCGCAGCCCTTGCGGAGCCAGATGGACCACTCGCCCCTTCACGGGCAAAGGCGAGCCGTGAAACGGATCCAGTTTCCCTCCCAACGAGACGTTGACCTCAGCTCCCAGGCCAGCGGCCCGGCAGGCGGCCACGGCAGCGGGGTCCACGATGCTGGCCACGACCGCGTCCGGCACCTCGTGGGCCAACAACCGCTCCAGAAAGACCGGCACATCGCCGACGCCACCACCGGTGGGGTTGTCACCCGCATCACTGACGAACACGGTGAATTCTGGGGCCTCCAGGGCCAACCGGATGCACTCGTCAATCGAAGCAGCCTCAACGCCGAAACCGAACTCCCCGCGTACATCCCAGTACCGCTGAGCCAGGCGCGCTGCCTGCTGCTGGGCGAGAGCACGGTCCGTTCCCGTAACGATCACACTGGCCGAAGCGTGCGGATCGTCGGCCCAGACGTAGCCCACCATGATCGAACCGGTCAGAATGCCAGGCAGCCGATCCACCTCCTCCAGTTGCGTGTAGAGGCTGGCCGCCGGTTCCACGTCCGTGCTCGTCCGCTCGCCTGGTAGGATCACCGGCACCCGTATCCAGACCGACTGTGGTTGCAGTCCTTCTTTGAGGCTCCGCACCAGCAGGACGCAGGCTCTCTCACGGGTTTCCAGATAATCACGATGCGGCGCAGTGCGAAAGGCGGTCAGGATATCCGCCTGATCCACCAACTGTTGCGTCACGTTGCCGTGGAGATCCAGGCTGACCGATATGAGACAATCGGGTCCCACCACCCGGCGTGCCGCGGTGACCCAATCCCCCTCGGCGTCGTCCAGGCCCCTTACGTACATAGCCCCATGCAGCTCCAGGTAGAGCCCATCGAGCGGGCCAGCCTGACGCAGGGCCTGGAGAAAGTCGAACTTGAATTCCTGGTACGCGTCGGGTTCGACCACACCGCCAGGCATGGCCCACGCGCCCAGCGTAGGAATGAACTCGGCTTCGAACTGTGACAGGAAGGGATACCGTTGCAGCAGTTCGTCGCCTCGCGCAGTCGCGAAGTCTGTCCTGCGCGTGGGCAGGGGCGAAAAGGTACAACTCTCTGTAGCGATGGCGCCGATGGCAATGCGCATAGTCCGGTGATCAGGTCTCCGTGATCGGGGACCAGGAGGCGGTGGACTTGACAGTTCACCGCCAGCTTTTCGGGATCAGCTCTCCAACACTCCCATTTGCTTGAGGAGCCGTACCGCCTCTTGCCAGAGAACGGCGTAGTCTCCGGCGTCGTAGGTGGCCAGGTCAGCGTCCACAGGCTGACCTTGCAGCAGGGCCTGGAGCTGTTGCTCCAGCCAGTTGATGGCCGCCCGATAGCGAGCCCGCAGGCCGGCGTAGTAGCCCAGGGCGACGTGCATCTCGCTGCGGCGGGCGCGGGCCAGCCACAGAACTTCGAACTCGGCGCGCAGTTCCTCCAACTCGGCATCCAGAGCCTTGAGGGCCAGGATGTGCTCGTAGAGCCGCCGGGCGTTGGCTTCGACTGGCTCAGGTTGTGCCGCGATCTCGCGCAAGCTGGCACGGATCTCTTGCGAAAGCGTAACCTTGCGGGCGGCGTAGGCGGTGAGCCGGGCGGCTGAGGCCATCTCGTGCAGCGTCAGTTCGCGGGGGTGGCCAAGGGCCAAGGCATCGAAGGTAGCAGCGGCCTCTTCGGCCAGCGAGCACATCTCAGTCAGCGTCTCGGCAGGCAGCGTGTTCTCGCCGCTAACGGTCTCTCCAACCAGGGGCTCGTCGAACAGAGCAAGGACAGTGTGAGAGCGGTTGCGGTGGTGGATGCCTGGCAGGTCGTTGGTGCGAGCCAGTTGATGGAGCGCGCCCATGATGACTTCGTGATCCAAGTCAAAGAAGAGCGGGCCAAAGGCGGCGTCAAAGTCCTCGTCGCTCGTGGTGCCGCCGGTCCAACCTTGCGTCGCACCGAAGACGTAGCCGTGCCAGCTCAGGCCCAGGTGCTGGTAATGGCCATAGTCACCCCAGTCGGTGTTGAGCACCCCCTCGGCGCCGGCAGCCACGCCGTCGCGCACAAAGTTGCGGATGTTGACGTTGGCTCCGTAAAGTCGTGGGAAGATGCTGTTCCAGGAGCCGACGCCTGGGCAAACCCAGAACTGCCGCCCGGCCTCGGCGAAAGCCTTGACCGTAGGGTATTCGTCGGCGGGATCGTAGTGCCAATCGAGCAGGGTGACGTCGGCGGGCACCTCGCCGATGAGTTCCGGGTAGTTAAGCAAAATGTCGCCCCAGACCTGGATACGCCGTCCGTAGCGGGCGGCCAGCTCGCGCACCCGCAGGATGTGATTGAGGTAGACCCTTCCCACGCCGATTTCGTCGGTCATAGCTTTGCTGGCCCCCCGGCCCAGGTCCCAGGTCTCGTCGCAGTCCACGTTGAAGGTGGTGGAAGTGAATGAGGGCAGCGTATCGCCATACAAGTCGTCGAGCAAGGCATAGCTTTCCTCGAAGGCCGGGCTGAGCGTCCACAGCAGCCCCGTCTCGGCCAGGTGCTGGTATTGCGGCAAGGCCAGCGCGTTGCGGAAATGGCCGAAGGATTGCAGGTTGGGCATCAACTCGACGTGATGGCGGCGGCAATGCTCGTCCAAGGTCACGATGTCTTCGCTTGTGAGCGAGCCGCAGCCGGCGCCGATCTTGGGGTGGCGGGGGAACTGGAAGGTGTGCTCGGTGTAGAGTTGCAGCACGTTGAGCTTGAAGTGACTGAGCTCCTCGGCCAGTTGCATGAGCGTCGCCAGCGTGGGCACCTTGCGCCGCGAGATGTCGAGCATCAGACCGCGATAGGGCAGCGTCGGCCAGTCGCGGACGGCTAGCGCGGGCAGCGTGTGGCCCTGCAGCCGCACCAGTTGGCGCAGCGTTTGGACAGCGTAAAACAGTCCGGTGGATGTGTCGGCGTAGAGGATAGCGCGGCCTTGCTCGACGATCAAGGCATAGGCCTGTTCAGCTACAGCTTCCGGAGCATTGACGGTAGTCGGTTCGAGACCAAAAGCAGTAGCTTGCTCGGTCCCGCAGACCAATAGAATGACATTCTCCGTCTGCGGCGGCGTGTAGGCCTTGATGATGGGCAACCCCATGTAGGTTGCCTGACCGATTTCGTGCTGAAGTTGGCGCGCGGCGAAGAAGGTATCGTCGCCAGCAGCGGCGTGGATGAGAATGCACGTGTCAGCCGTGAGGGAGAGCGTGCCGTCGAGCGGCGACACCTCTTTTGGCTGAGGAAGTAGACAGTGAGCCATTTGGATCTCCTTGGATGTTCGATGATCTAGACACCTGACGGGTTTTCATAAGAACCTGTCGGGTCTTGTCTTGTCCGGTGTGATAGTTCGATGCAACTCAAGCAGGGTGCTTCTCTTGCCATGTGACCAGGCGGAAGAAGACGACCGCCAGACCGATAGCTACCAGGTTCAATACTGCCGTAACGAAGAACGGCAGGCCGACCGCGATCTCCACCAGCGCCCCACCGATCATGGAACCAACGATCATGGCCAGGCTCCACAGCAGATGCAGCGTGCCCAGCACACGGCCGCGCTCCTCTTCTTTCGTTGCGTCGGAGACCAGGCAGGGCAGCAGTGTGGCCAGTGACCATGCTGCGCAGATCCCCAATACGCCAAAGACGTAGAAACTCCAGAGGTGGGTGGAAAAGCTCGCCTGGCCGACGATAGAGATGATCAGCACACCAAAGCCCGCCAGCGTCGGCCAGCGGCGGCCCCAGCGGTCAGCAGCCCGTCCGATCAGCGCCTGGGCCAGCGTAGCCAACATGAAGCTGAGCGTGGTGTAGAGCGCTACAGCGGTCTTGCTCCCCGCTAGCCGATTTATGAGCAAGGGGTTCAACACAGACGCCATACCGTAGTAGCAAGTGGGCAGGAAGCGCAGGAGGCCCAGGATAGCGATCACCGGGCGGCGCAGGATCTCGCGGTAGCCGAGCAGCGATTCGCTCCAGGAGGGTACTGTTTCGGATTTCCGTTGCAGGCGTGGCAAGAAGGTCACTGCCACCAACATCGTTGCCAGCGAAACCACGAATAGAACCAAGCCCAAGGGGCCAAATCCCCACTTGTCCAGAATGACGCCTGCAACAGGACTGCTCAACGCTCCGCCAAGGGTGAAGCCCCAATTGTAAAGAGCCGAGAACATGCCCAAGCGCTCCGGGCCAGCGGCGTCAATCAGATAGCTCATCCCTCCCAGGGTGTGGAAGCCCAATCCCATGCCAGCGAAGGCCCGGAGCAAGACGACCAGCCAGGGCGCACGAGTCAGATAGATCAGGCTGCCTAAGACAAAGCCGAACAGCCCCAGTATGAGCGTCCACTTGCGTCCCAGCGTATCGCACAGCGCCCCTCCGATTACAGCGGCGATCATGCCCATGAATTGGCCGATCGAGATAATGGTCGAAACGACAACCTCCTCGTACCCCAATTGCTCTTCCACAAAGATTGGGAAGAAGGCCGCTTGTGGGGCGATCACGATACCGCTTAGCAGGAGCACACCCAACAGTGGCACAACAGGCCGGCCTCGGGTCAGCATTGACGCTGCCCAGCCTTTACGCTCTCGCACGGTCACGCGAGTCTCCTTGCCCCACAATCGGCGGCCACCAGGTGATGGTTCGCATCCGGCAGTTCGTGCAACTCCCAATATCGCCCTTGACTTGATTCCACGGAAGTACTGCGGAGCATAGCTTACCACAATTGGCCGATTCTGGAAAAGGAACGAGGTCACATCTGCTGCATAGCGCGCACAAAGGCCCGGATTCGATGGGGATCGGTCACGGTGAGCGAAAACTCGGGTGGCCTGAGCTCACCACCCATGAAGCACCGAGCGTTGCGGTACCTCATGCGGCTTTCCACGTTCATCGGGGCGGCGGCGTGCACCTCTTTGGCGCCACTCTGCTCGGCTATCTTTCCGATGTTTCGTTCGGTGATCCCCCCGCCAGGCATGATGATGATGCGGTCACCCGCTTCTTGCACCAGGTCGGCGATCAGGTCCAGCCCTTCCAGTGCTGAAAGCTCCTGACCTGAGGTCAGGATTCGGTCAATTCCCAGTTTGATGAGGTCCTCCATCGCCTCGTGGGGATGGCGCGACATATCGAAGGCGCGGTGAAATGTGACGCGCAAGGGACGAGCCAGCTCAGCCAATTCGCCCGTCCGTTCTCTGTCAACCGAACCATCTTCGTTCAGGATACCGAAGACCACGCCGTCGGCCCCTAGCTTCTTGACCAGTTCGACGTTGAGCTTCATGACTTCGAACTCGACGCCGGAGTAGCAGAAATCGCCGCCGCGCGGTCTGATCATGACATTCAGGCCCATGTCAATGCTCTTGCGGGCCAGTTGGATCGTTCCCGCGCTGGGGGTGGTGCCTCCCTCCAGCAGATTGGCGCATAACTCGACGCGATCCGCACCGCCTTCCTGCGCGGCAATGGCTGCCTCGACGGAATCAATGCAGGCTTCAAAGATGATCCGATTACTCATGAGGGCCTCCTCGTCTTTTCCTGCAGCTTGACTTTGCTGGTGCGTCGCCACGTCCACCGCCCGGCCGATGCGCAGCGACTCAACGGCAGCCAGCCAGGGCGATGCGCAGCAATCAAGCTACAAGTTGAGACTGCGAACCCCCAAGGCGGGAGTTCGCAGTCTCGCTTGCCCTGCATAGGTGTTTCGGTCTACGCCGAGACGCGGATCACTGGTTGCACGGATAGAGCGTGCCGTCCAGGATCATCATGACGGTGAAAGAGTCGGCGTAGGGGCTGTTCTTGTAGATCGGGTCGTCATCTGGCAGCCAGCCGCAGGTGTGCAGGCCGTCCATGGCCGGGTTGTTGCCGTAGCGCTCCCAGAGCGGGATCTGGGGCAACAGCTCGTTGTAGGCCTTGGCCGTTTCGCCGACCATCGCCTTCTGGGCTGCGGCATCCAGGCCCGTGGTCATGTTGTCGATGTTGTGCTCGAAGTCGAACTCACCGCAGCAGTCGCTGGGTTGCACCAGTGTAAAGCTCATGCCTGGGCCCTGAGTCCCCAACTGAGGTTCGGCCGCCAAAGCCGCACCTGTGACTGCCTCGCCGTTGTGGGTATACATGTCCTGGACGAAGGAGAAGTGCGGGTGCGGGTCGCCGGCACCCCAGCCGCGGATGGCCAGTTCGAACTTCCCCTCGTTGACCTCGATGGGGTGCTGGCGGAACTCGACGCCGCGGAAGGCGGTCTTGATGCCGAACTCGGTAAGCTGCTCGGCCAGGTTCTCGGCGGCCGCCGACCAGTCGGCGTACTCGGCCGGGGCCGTCAGCTCGTACTCCATCCTCTCGCCCGTGTCGGTGACCCAGACGCCGTCAGCGCCCTTGCTGAAGCCCAGGGCCTCCAGCATCGCCGCGGCCTTGTCGCGGTCCAACTCGTACTTGTTGAGCGCGTCAAGGTCGTCCACCCAGATAGGGACGATGTTGTCGCTGAAGCCGGCCATGTACTTGGGCTCCTTGCCGGACTCGCCCAGGGAGACGGTGCCGTTCTCGTGGCGGTCAACGGCGTAGGCGATGGCCTGGCGCACCTCGGTGACGTTGAAGGGATAGATGGTTTGGTTGAAGTAGAGGGCCGGACCGGAGAAGATGGGCGGGCGAAGGATGCGAATGCCGGCGTCCCTGAAGGCCTTCTCCGTGGCCGGCGGGAAGCCGTGGGTGGCATAGTCCACCTGCTGGGCCAGGACCACCGGCGTGATGGTGGGCGTCTCGCCGTTGTAGCTGTAGACCTTGTCGAACTTGACGACGTCGGCCAGCCAGGAGGTCTCGTTCTTGAGCAGAGTCAGGCGGGCCTCGTTGATGCTGTCCACGTCAATGTTGTACGGGCCGGTGGCGTTGTAACCGTCGGGCCGGTACTCGTTGAACTCTTTCAGCAGACCGTTCCACTCATCCGAGTCCACGTCCTTGCCGGCGTCTACGAGATCCTGCACCTTCTGGGCCCACTCGCCAAAAGTGGCGCGGTCCACGATGTATTCGTTGCGGATGACGTAGCGCTCGACGACGGAGGAGGGCTCGGACATGTGAAAGACGATGGTGTGGTCGTCCACGATCTCCATCCTGTCCAGGAACCGCCAGACGGTGCCCTTGGCCAGGCGACGGCAGTTGAAGGTGGTCCACACGTCCTCGGCGGTGAAGTCGTCGCCGTTGCTCCACTTGACGCCCTCGCGCAGGTGGACGGTCAGCGTGGCCGCCTCGGGGTCAACCTCCCAGTCGGTGGCCAGCAGCGGCATCCAGGTGTCGGTGGCCCAGTAGTACATGGCCAGCGGCGGGATGAACAGCGAGCGGTAGATGCCGATGATGATCGCGTTGGTCGTGAACGGGTTAAAGTGACCCACCGGGGGTATCGGGTAGGGGTAAGCGGCAGCGAACACGCCCCCGACGGTTGGTGTGGCGGTGACGACCACTTCCTTCTCGACCACCACCTCCTTCTCCACGACGACGGTCTCCACGACCAGCTTCTCGACCACCACCTCTTTCTCGATGACCTGGGGCGTGGGAGCCGGGCAGGCAGCCAAGAGACTGGCCACCAAGGTGAGCACCAGTAGCGTACTTAGCCTTTTCATTGGTTTTCCTCCTTTAAGGAATGAACGACACGACTGTTTCAACATCCCGACGACGCTCCCCTTCGAGCGCCGTCGGCAGACGAAGATAGTAGGAGCGATCGCATCACCTCCTTTCAGCGTGAGAATCGCCGGAGTACGAGGATCACGGCGGCAATGAAAATCAGTCCTATCAGCAGACTCAAAACGGCCACCACGAACTCGGCCGTGCCAGGGGTCAGAAAGGGCAACAGCAGCGCCGAAACAAAGGTGACAAAGAAGGCTATGCGGAAGAATGACCTTCCCATCTGGGGACTCATGGGCCTTTTCTCCCCTATCCTGTGACCACGTGACAGGCTACCACATGCCCTTCCCCCACTAGCTTTAGCTCTGGCTGTTTCTGGTCACACAGCCCTTCCACAAAGAGCGGGCAGCGCGGGTTAAATCGGCAGCCAGAGGGCAGGTCGAACAGGCTGGGAATATCCTGGCTGCGGAGCGTCACCGTTTTCTTGCGCCGGGTCAGTTCCGGGTCGGCCTCCGGCACGGCGGCCAGCAGAGCCTGGGTGTAAGGATGCTGTGGGTTGTTGATCAACTCCGGCGTAGAGGCGATCTCGACGATGCTGCCCACGTACATCACGGCGATGCGCTCCTTCCAGGCAAAGTATTTGGCCAGCGCCAGGTCGTGGGTGATGAACAAGAACGTGACGTTCAGCTCTTCTTTCAAACGAGAGAGCATGTTCAGCAGGCTGACGCGGATAGAGACGTCCACCATGGAGACAGCCTCGTCGGCGACGATGAAGGCGGGATTGACGGTGATGGCGCGGGCCACCGACACCCGCTGGCGCTGGCCGCCGCTCAACTGGTGGGGGTACTTGGTCAGAAAATCCTCCACCGGCGTCAGGTCCACGATTTGGAGCAGTTCGACGACGCGATCCCGCGCCTGTTGGCGGTTGGCGGCCAAGCCGTGACGCAGCAGAGGGGCGCTCAGGATCTTGTAAACGGTATGAGAGGGGTTCAGGGAGGCGTAGGGGTCCTGGTGGATGATCTGCGCCCCTAGCCGGTACTCTTTGAAGCCATTTTTGTCCCGCGCCCAGACGTCCCGCCCTCGATACAGAATCTGCCCCGTCGTGGGCTTGAGCAGGCCAGCCATCACTTTGCCAGTGGTGGTCTTGCCGCAGCCGCTCTCGCCCACCAGGCAGAGAACTTCTCCCTCCCGGATGCCCAGCGACACGTTGTCCACCGCTGTCACCCTCTCCCGTCGGGAGCCAAAAGTTCGCCTCAGGTTGCGCGCTTCAACGAGGTACTCTGCCATCATGCCTCTTCTGCCGTTCGACTAAATGCTCGCGACGAAGCCGGTCGGTGATTGTGTCGCTCCCACATGGCATCGGCGTCCCGCCGAACCTGATCAACGTGGAAACAGGCCACGACGTGATCGTGCCTGTAGGGCTGGAGCGCTGGCTCCTCTTGCCGACAGCGATCTGTGGCATAGGGACAGCGAATGTGAAACTTGCAGCCCGGGGGCAGGTCAATCAGATCGGGTGGCGAGCCAGGGATAGAGACCAGGTCTTCGAATTCGCCGGTGACCGTGGGCACGGCCCTGATCAGGCCCAAGGTGTAGGGATGTGCCGGGCGGTAAAAGATGTCATTGACGGGGCCAAGCTCCACGAGGGCGCCGGCATACATGGTGGCCACCCGGTCGGCCAACTCGGCGGCGATGGACAGGTCGTGGGAGATGAACATCATGGAGAAGCCCAACTCCGCTTTCAACCGCTTCAACAGGTCCAGGATGGTGCGCTGGGTCAGGATGTCCACCGCCGTCGTCGGCTCGTCGAGAATGATGATCTGCGGGTCCAGCAGCAGACTCATGGCCAGCAGCACCCGCTGCCTCATGCCGCCGCTCAACTCGTGGGGATAGGCATCAATGACCCGTTCCGAATCGAGTTGCACATAGCGAAGCAGGTCCAGTGCCCGCTGGCGCACCTTGGCCCTGGGCATGCGGTCGTGGGCGCGCACGGTGTCGTACATCTGGTCCCAGATGCGCAGCACCGGGTTGAAGGCATTGAGCGCCGACTGGAATACCATGGCACACTCGCTCCAGCGAAAGTGACGCATCTCCGACTTATTGAGCGAGCGCACCTTGGTCACCGACCCGAGCCGCCTGTAGATGATCTCGCCCCTGGGGATGCGGGCCGTCTTGACCAGGAGCCGGATGAGAGCCAGGCCCAGCGTCGTCTTGCCACAGCCGCTCTCGCCGATGAGGGCCAGGCTCTCTTGCGGTCGCAGGTCGAAGCTCACGCCGCGCACGGCCTTGACCATGCCCCGTTCGCCTTGATACTCCACCCACAGATCCCGCACAGAGAGGGGGATCTCCGTCTCCGTCTCTTCGCCGGTTGTCCAGATCACGTCACTTCTTTCACTCACCATCGTCTATCGCCCGGCGCGCAGTCTGGGGTTGAAGATCTCTTCCAGCGAACGGCTCATCCAGACGATGGACAACTGGAACAGGGCGATGGCGGTGATCGGCGCCATGATGAAATAGATGCTGTCCTTGTAGAAGATAGCCCCCTGCGTCCAGGCCAGGTTGATCATCACGCCCCAGTTGCGGGTGAGCGGCACCAGGCCCAGGAAGACCAGGCCCACCTGGGCATAGATGGCTCCCGTCATGGCCAGGGTGAAATTGATGGCGATGTAGGCCATCATGTTGGGCAGGATCTCGGAAAAGATGATGTGTCGCAGCCCCAGGTCGAGGGCCACGGCCGCCTCGATGTAGTCCCGCTCCTTGATGGAAAACACCTGGGCGCGAATGGCCCGGTACAGCCCCGCCCACGACAGGACAGCCAGGATCAGGGCCAAGGTCACCGTGCTGCGCAATCTGACCAGGCTAGCCAGCACGGCCAGGAGGGGGAAGCGAGGAATGGTGAGCCAGATGTCGGCCAGGGCCGTCAGAGACGAGTCGAGCGCACCGCCGCCGACGGCGCTCAACGCCCCCAGCGTCACACCGATGAAAGTGGCGATCGCCCCCGTGAGGAAGGCCATGATCAGGATGTCTGCTCCACCGTGGACGATTTGCGCCCAGATGTCCTTGCCCTGGCTGTCGGTGCCCAACGGGTGCTCACTGGAAGGCGCCTGGTAAATCTTGGTGATGTCGGCCTTGGTCTCTTTGGGCACGAACCGGGGCATGACAAAGGCCAGGATGATAAAGCCGACGATCATCAGCGTGCCGACAAAGCCCACCTTGTTGCGCGTCAGGTTGCGCACGAAGATGCGCAACGAGTAGAAGAAGTTCTCCAGCAGGCTGTGCCTGGTGCTTTCTGCGGCGCTCACAGTTGTCACGTTATTCCCCTCCACCGATGCGGATGCGGGGATCCAACCAGCCATAGACGTAATCGGCCAGCAGGTTGGACAGGATCACGGCCACGGTGATGATCAGGAAAATGCCCTGCATCAGCGTGTAATCGCGGGTGTTGATGGCCTCTCGCAACTGGTAGCCGATGCCCTGGTAGACAAAGATGAACTCGATGAGGATCGAGCCGCCGACGACGAATCCGATGCTGATGGCCAACTGGGCGATGAGCGGCAGCGAGGCGTTGCGGCCCACGTAGGCGGTGGCGATGCGGCCCTCCGGCAGGCCACGCGCCCGGGCCACGGTGACGTAATCCTCGCCCAGCGTGCTGATGGTGTTGCTCTTCATGGTCAGCATCCACCCGCCAAAGGTGGCCAGCACATAGGTGGCGATGGGCAGCGAGGCGTGGAAAAAGATGTCTTTGATAAAGGCCCAGGTGAAGCCCGGGGCGATGCCCGGCGTGGAAGAACCACGCATATCATGGATGGGCACCAACTCCCAGCGCACGCCCAGGTAGACCAGCAAGAGGATGCCGATGATGTAGTCCGGTATCGAACTCAAGAAGGAGCCTACCCCGGACAGAATCGGTTCCCAGAAAGCGTCCCGGTAATAGGCCGTCAGCATCCCCAGCATCATGCCCAGGGTGAAACTGATCAACAGGCCTGTCCCCACGCTGAAAATGGTCCAGGGCAGGAACTTGACAATGATGGAGAGAACGGGCGTCCCCGGCGAGCGTAGCGAAGTACCCAGGTCGCCCTGGGCCAGGCCGAGCATGTAGTCAAAGTACTGCTTGTGCAACGGCGCGTCCAGGTCCAGGGCAAAGAGCGAGGCCGCCATGTCTTGGGCCTCGTTGTAGGGCAGGCTGTATTGCACAATCAACTCGTTGATGTAGACCTCGATGGGGTTAGACGGCATCAGGCGGACGAGGAAGAAAACCAGCGTGGTGACGAAGAGCATGGTGAAGAATGCCTTGACCAAACGCCGTACCAGGTAGTTGGACACTATGGCCTTGGCGATTTTGCCGGGGGAGAAGCGGGCTTGCGCCATTTCTTGGGAGGCTGCCACTGTGCTCAAAACGTCCACCTCCTATGTGATCAGACGTTCCCCAACTCGCTATTCAGCACCTGAGCCACGTCGGCCAGGTCGCTCATCATTATCACCCAGGCTGGAGGAAACAATCTGCCTGGTAGGTTTCCTGATGAAGTATAGCATGGAAGATGTCCCTTGTCAAATCCCCCGAACAGGTTGTCCCTGGCCTAAGTTTTGTGCAACCAGTGGATACGATCCTGGATTCTCTCCATGCCAGGAACAACCGTCATCTCTCCTCCCGCTCGATCACGTGATGGGTCTGGCGCACTTTGATGATGGCGTCGGGCGGGTAGGTGCCGAAGAGAGAGGAGTTGGCGTAGGCCAGGGCGCGCTTGCCGACGAGGGTGCCCGGGTTCAGCACCGAGTTGCAGCCGATCTCCGCCTCGTCGCCGATGATGGCCCCGAACTTGCGCAACCCCGTCTCGACCTTGCGCACGCCGATGGTCACTGTCACCAGCTCGCGGGTCACCTTCAGGTTGGAGATTTTGACGCCCGCGCCCAGGTGCGCCCGCCAGCCGAGGACGCTGTCGCCGATGTAGGCGAAGTGAGGGGCGTTGGCCTCGTCCATCAGCACGCAGTTCTTCATCTCGTTGACGTGGCCGAGCACCGCCCCGTCGCCCACCAGCACGTTGCCCCGGATGTAAGCGCCCTGCCGCACCTGGCAGTTGGCCCCGATGATCGTCGGCCCCTTGATCATGGCCCCCGGCTCGACGACCGTGCCCGGGCCGATGTACACATCCGCCGCCACCTCGGCCAGGCGGCTGACCTCCCCCTCAATGCCCGGTTCCAGGTGGGCACGGATGTACTCCCCGATGCGGGGAAGGACCTCCCAAACAAACTCCACGCCGTCGAAGAGGGCGGCGTGGGCAAACTTACTCAGATCGAAGAAATCTTGCGGTCGCAGCATCTACGCCTCCTGCTTGTCGTGAGCCCTGTCGAACGGCGCAGCGATCTCGGCCAGTTGAGCCAGCACTTGCTGGTGCAGCTCCGTTGTGGCCGAACAGACGATGTCGTAGCGACGGTCGAGGTCAGGGGAAAAGGTGACTTCCTCGCCCTGGAAGGTGCTGACCACCGCCCCCGCCTGCTGGGCGATGAACAGGCCGGGGAAGACGTCCACAAAGGGCTGCTGCAGGGCCAGGTAAACGTCCACCCGCCCCTTGGCCACGTCGGCGAAGGCCGCCGGCCCGCCGTTGGGCAGGATGAACTTGACCCGGCGCAGCAGTGGCTCGTAGGTGTGGGCAGCGGGGTACATGTAGTGGGGCTTCATCAGGTAGGTTTCCAGGAAGGCCTGACCCAGTTCCCTGGTCGTGGCCGGGCGAATGGTCTCCACATCTACCGCATCGTCCCCGACGAAGCGGCCTGTGTACGCACCCTCGCTGTCGGCGAAATCCACCGTGCCCTCGATGCAGTCGCCCACCGCCGCGCATTTGGGCTGTCCATCCATCCCGTAGATGGCCAGGGAGGTGAACCAGAAGGCCGGAATGCGCCGCTTGTAGAGCAGGCTGCCGTCGAAGGGGTCGGACACGAAGTAGACCGGCTCGTCCAGCCCCGGCGCTTGTTGCTCTGCGGTCACCTCCACCCGCTGCGCCTCCTCGGAGAGGACGATGGCTGCAATGCCCTGCTCCCTCAGCCTGGCGATGAAGAGCTCCTCGACGGCCTGATCCACCCGCAGCGTCTCCGGGTCCCAGAAGCGGTATCCTGCATCCCGGCTGCTGCTGACCACCTGGGCACCACGTTCGCCCAGGCGGCTGACCAGGGTCAGGCTATCGCGGATGCAGAGCAAGGCGAAGGCTGTCCAGGGATTGTAGGAGTTGATGGCCGTGATCACTTACCCCTCCACAGCTATGCCCAGGCGGGGCAGCAGGTCGAGCAGAAAACGCCGCGAGCGGCGCATCGCCCCGTCCAGGTCGTCCACGTGGCCGATGTCCAGGGCCACGTAGTCAGCGAAGCCGTGCTTCTGGAGCGCGGTGAACACCCCTTCCCAGTCCACGGTGCCCTCGCCCAGGGAGCGGTGCTCGTTGACCCGCCCGTCGTTGTCGGACACGTGCAGGTAGAAGATGCGGCGGCCCAGCTTCTCCACGCTGAGGGGCAGGATCTCCTTTTGGGCGTGCTGATGGCCGGTGTCCAGCACGGCGCCGAAGTTCTCGTCGTCCACAGCGTCCATCAGCCGCAGCAGCCCGTCGGTGTTGCTGACGATCTCGCCCACGCGGGGCTCCAGGCAGAAACGCAGCCCGGCGGCCTTGGCCCTGGCGTTGCAGACGCTGATGGAATCCACATCTCACCATCTCACCTCACTTCAACCCCGTCGTGGCGATGCCCTCGACGATGAACCGCTGGGCGGCGATGTACAGGATGAGCAGGGGCAGGATGGAAATGATTGAGCCGGTCAGCAGCAGGTGCCATTGCGATTCGTAGGCTCCCCGGAAGGCCATCAGCCCCAGGGGCAGGGTGCGCAGGTGGCTTTCGGAGATGTAGAACACCGGGCGCAGCAGAGCGTTCCAGTTGTTGATGAAGGCCAGGACGAACAGGGTCACCAGCGCTGAGCCTGCCAGGGGCAGGAAGACGCTGCGGTAGATGCGGAAGGCCGAAGCGCCGTCTATGGCCGCCGCGTCCTCCAGATCGCGGGGGATGTTGGCAAAGAACTCCCGCAGCATGAAGGTGCCATAGGCCCCGGTCAGAAAAGAGGGGACGATCAGCGGCAGGTAGGTGTTTAGCCAGTTGAGCTTGATCATCAAGAGGAACTCGGGGATGATGCTCACTTCGATGGGGACCATGGAGGTGGCCAGCAGGGCACCGAAGAGGAGGTTCTGTCCCCGAAATCGCATGCGGGCGAAGGCGAAGCCGGCCAGAGAACAGGTGATCAACTGGCCGAGGGCGGCCATGAAGGAGACGAAAACGCTGTTGAGCGTGTACCGCAGGAAGTTGTGTTTGGTGAACACGGTGACGTAGTTGTCCCACATGCCCGGCTGGAAGAGCTTGTCCGGCATCCACGTGGGGGGGATGGCAAAGACGGCCTTGGAGGACTTGAAGGTCGTCAGCAGCATCCACAGGAAGGGGAAGACGGTGATGAAAGCGAAGAACAGGAGCAGCACGTACATCAGTGTCCTGTTGATCGCTATGTTCAAACGTCTGGATCTGGCAGTCATCTT
>JACKQG010001658.1_pt1 | contig 30239 bp, 27 predicted proteins | sample 8237621 | NCBI WGS metagenome assembly JACKQG01 (sample SAMN15677084, study PRJNA649215) | marine metagenome | biome: marine; feature: Black Sea; material: saline water; isolation source: suspended particulate matter (SPM) from the Black Sea western gyre | collected 2013-06-09/2013-06-10 | depth... | reverse complement strand
GGCGTCTTTGCGAGAAAATATAGTTTTTACGTGTTCGTCAAAATTGAGAATTGAAAAATTCCTTCTTCAATTTCCAATTTCAAGTTTCCAACCTGAACCCGCTGAACGCCTATCTTTCCAGGATACCCGCCTCCCTCATGATTCCCGCAAGGGCTGTTTGTTGATCTTTCTCAAGAGGAAGCAGGGGAGGGCGGACCGGACCGCCGTACATTCCTATTAGATCTAAAGCAGCCTTCAGTCCTGGAATCCCAAAACGGCTGGTCACGGCTGCGTTGGCCGGAATGAGACGAAGCTGAATTTCCCTTGCCCGGTTCATCGCCCCTTTTTTAAAATTCTCCACAATTTCAGCCAAGGGCTCAGGGGCCACCGCAGCAAGTGCCATAACACCACCCACGGCCCCGACCGTCAGGGCAGGAAGGAGAAAACTCCCTGAACCTGCCAATACCTGAAATGAGCCCCCGCAACCGGAAACAATCTGCCCTATTTTAACCACATTTCCGGAACTCTCCTTGAGCCCTATAATGTTCGGGTGCCGGGCAAGCTCAATAACGGTTTCGGCACTCAGATCCACACCCGTAAAGGCAGGGACATTGTAAAGGATGATCGGGATAGGTGACCTGTCTGCTATGGCCGTATAGTGGATCACCAACGTCTTATGATCCATTTTTCCCTTGTAGTAGTGAGGCGTAACAACCATGGCCGCATCTGCGCCATGATGGGCAGCCTCCTCCGTAAGTCCCAGGGTTTCGAATGTGGCTTCGCACCCGGTACCGGCGATAAAGAGATGATCTGAATCCATGGCCTGGCCGGCGGTTTTCCAGGCCTCAATCTTTTCTTCCCTATTGAGCAATACGGCTTCGCCGTTTGACCCAAGAACCGCAAACCCTTTCAACGGCGTCTTCTGCCATTTTTCAAGGTTGAGTGCCAGGTTGTCATGATCCACTCTCCCGTCTGCGTTAAACGGTGTAGGGATCGGAGGAAAACATCCTTCTAACGAAATTTTATTTGCCATAACAATAACCTTTCCTTATTTTTGAGTGAGCCCTTAGTTTGCGCCCCATTATCTTTTCCGTTCCTGAATGGGGCTTCGTAATTTTTAAGCACCTGAAAAACCGTACTTGCAAGAAACCGGGGTCGCCTTCCTTGACCCTGGAATCCCCGTGGGGAGTTATTCCCGGGCAGCCTCCAGGGCATGACGCATCCCGCGCAACGCCCTCTCGGTGCTGGTATAGACAGGGATTCCCTCAGCCTGAAACCTGTCGCGCATTTCTCTCGACACTGCTTCCACGCCGACTTCTTCGAGCAGATGGGCCCTGTTTTCAAAAACCATGACCACGTCTTTTCCTGTCTCTCTTCTCAGGACGGCAAGCGTTTCCACGAGCCCCTTCAGATAGGTCCCTGCCAATGGTTGTTCCTGTCCGTTCATCGCGTAAAAAGCCGGAACTTCTACCTCAAGGGTTCGCAAAAGCATCACCAGTATCAACGCGTCCACAGGCTCCTTAACCAGGATCTCCCTGGCCAGGGCCTGAATTATTTCTGCGGGGAGGGCCGGCGAGCCGGTATCCAGGGGGTTCGCCATGCTGTTGCCGGGGGCGGGAAAAAACCGCTTAAGACGCTTCTGGGTCTGCGGGCTGAAGGTGGGAACTTCCAGACCCCACCGGTAAGCCAGATCCGAGCTGAAGACACCGATTGCGCCGCCGCCACCAAGAAAGGCGATACGCCGCCCCGTATTCTTAAGGTATTTGAGGGCCACCAGGGTGTCCATCATCTCATCGAGCCCCTGCACAGGGACTGCACCGGCCTGGCCCAGGACGCCCTCCCAGACCTTGGCCTCACCCCCCAAAGATCCGGTATGGCTCAAGGTCGCCCTCCCGCCCAAAGGGGTAAGGCCCCCTTTCCAGACGATCACGGGTTTCTTGGGGGTTGTTCGCCTCAGAACTTCGAAGAATTTCCGGCCATCGCCTGCCCCTTCAAGATAGGCGGCAATGTAACCGGTCTCCGGGTCGTCACCTAAGTATTCAAGGAGGTCCGCAGCCTCCAGGTCACAGCCGTTGCCAAAAGAGATCACCTTGCTCAAACCGAGACCGAGCGACGGGGCTTCATGGCCGAAGTCAGTGGCGACGCCTCCGCTCTGAGAGATCATGGCGACGGGCCCCGGCTCTTTGGAAAAGTCAAAACCGGGGAGGAGGGTAATCCCGCCACGTGGCGCGTGAATCCCGAAACAATTGGGGCCAACCACCCTGATCCCTTGTGCCGCGATCCTGACGATTTCAGCCTCGAGGGCGGCACCCTCTTTCTCGCCTGTTTCGGAAAAACCGGAGGAATGGATTTGAACCCCTGCTACGCCATGGTCCAGACACTCTCGCAAGATGCCGGGAACGGCCTTGGCAGGGACCGAAACCGAGGCCAGATCAACCGGCCCGTCCTCCACCTCGCTCAGGCGCTTATAGATCTTCACGCCCGCGGCCTCGCCGCCCCCACTGGAGATCGGATAAAGCCTCCCTTTAAATCCGTAACGGATCTGGCTCAACAGGATCAGTTGTCCGAAGGAAGCCGGGGTATTGATCCCTCCAAACAGGGCGAACCCCCGGGGGTTAAACATGCGATCTAATTGTTGACGTTCCTGAGGTTTCATATCCATCCGCTAAAGTTCATAAACGCGATTCCTTGACGGCGTAGAGGTGCAACTCCCGGTTGTTTCAAGTCGCCTTGGATCAGGAAAGGGCCTTTAGCACCTGTATAAGTTGAATGAGCATTGCATGGGTTTCTTGCTTCTCCGGGGAAGGAGTATAGGGAGGGATGCCGGACGTGTCAAATGTAAAACAGGCATGGCCTGTTATGGGAGGTGTATTCGCCGGAGCGTCGATAAAGGAATGATTGCTCAGCATTCAGGATCTTTTCTTTCATCTTGACTATAGTGATTAATTGGATTAAAAAAATGGATTCAACTCTCCCGGAGACAACTCTTTAAAGCGACCTCGAGACCTTTGGAAAATGCGCATCCCGCTTTGAAGCGGGACGAACGCACGGCAAAGGTTGGGCCTCCGGATCGGGGCTCGGAGAGAGAGGGGAGGCAAAGGTCTCGAAATTCTCTACTGGAACAGGGTTATTATGCTTACGGGCAAGACAAGCGCACTATTAGAAGAAAGAAAAAATAAGGCGGAAAAACTTCAGGCAGAGGGCGTCACTCTCTATCCTTCGGGTTATCAGGTCGACATCACCTCATCTGAGGCGATAGATCGTTTTGGTCATATGGACGCGGAAGCCCTTGAACGGGAAGGCAAATCGTACGCTATGGCTGGCAGGATCATAGCGCTGCGGGACTTCGGAAAGGCCTCCTTCATTCACATTAAGGACAGAACAGGTCGCATCCAGGCCTATATCCGAAAAGATAGGGTACGCCACGAAAAATTCAATACGTTCAAGCTGATGGACATTGGGGATTTTATTGGGATCATGGGCCGGCTTTTTAAGACCAGAACTGGCGAATTGACCCTCCTGGCAGAAGACATCTCTCTCTTGGCAAAGTCTATGCGGCCATTGCCGGAGAAATGGCATGGCTTGACCGACGTGGAGACCCGGTACCGACAGCGGTACCTCGACCTGATAATGAACGACCCCGTAAGGGAGGTGTTTGTATTGAGAAGCCGCATCATTCAGGCGATCAGGGATTTTTTCGTCGCGAAGGACTTCCTGGAGGTAGAGACTCCCATGATGCAGCCGATCCCCGGGGGGGCGACGGCCAGGCCTTTCAAGACCTACCATAATACCCTTGGGATGGACCTTTACCTGAGGGTAGCCCCCGAACTCTACCTCAAGAGATTGATTGTGGGCGGGTTAGAAAGGGTTTTTGAAATCAACCGGAATTTCAGGAACGAAGGGATCTCCATTAAGCATAACCCGGAGTTCACCATGCTGGAATTCTATATGGCGTATGCCACATATGAAGATCTGATGGCGCTTACAGAAGAACTCTTTAACCATGTTCTTCGTGAGATTGTCGGCCGAAATATTATTGAATACCAGGGCAAGGCCATTGATTTCTCACCGCCCTGGGCCAAGATGCCCCTTTACGATGCATTAAGGGACCTGGGAGGCGTCGGTGATGAGGTCTTCCAGGGGAGAGAATACGCCGCCGAATTCGCCTCTCAATGTGGAATCCCTCTCTCCAAAAGAGACAGCCAAGGACATATCCTTACGAAACTCTTTGATCACCTGGTGGAGCCATTGTTGGTCAATCCAACATTTATCACCGGATATCCTACTGAGGTCTCCCCGCTTTCAAGGCGCAATGACCAAAATCCCCACATGGTCGACCGCTTCGAGCTATTTATCGGGGGCAGGGAAATAGCAAACGCGTTCAATGAATTAAATGACCCGGTAGATCAAAGAGAACGATTTGAAAACCAGGTGGCGCTCAGAGATGCAGGGGATGAAGAGGCCCAGTTTATGGATAAAGACTATGTGGCCGCCCTGGAGTATGGGATGCCCCCAACGGCAGGGGAGGGGATCGGGATAGACAGGGTTGTGATGCTTCTGACCGACTCACCATCCATAAGGGACGTGATCCTGTTCCCGCAGATGAGAGCAAAAGGGGATTAGTGTCCATATGTTTGAACTGTTTCTCGGCGTAAAATACCTGAAGGCCAAGCGAAAGCAACGCTTTATATCGGTCATTACCCTGATTTCCATATTGGGCGTAATGATGGGCGTGATGGCGCTTATTGTGGTCCTTTCGGTGATGAATGGTTTCAGGGCAGATCTGATGTCAAAGATCCTGGGAGTAAATTCCCATCTACTGGTCCTGAGCCTCGGAGGGCCTTTCAACGATTACCGGAAGGTCATGGAAAAGGTTGACCGGGTGGGGGGGGTGGTTGCCTCAACCCCGTTTATCTACACCCAGGTTATGGTAAACAATGCCGGAAAAGTATCCGGCGCGATCTTGCGGGGGGTTGACCCTGAAAGCGCGGGCACGGTTGTTCGCTTTAAAAGCATGATCAAGGACGGTTCCATATCTTCCCTTGGAGAGAGCCTCGATGGAATACCGGCCATTATCATCGGGAACGAACTCTCAAAGCAGATAGGGGCGTACCCCGGAAGCGTGATAACGGTTATTTCTCCGGAGGGAAGACTAACCCCTTTGGGCAGGGCCCCTAATACCCGGATGTTCAAGGTTTCCGCCACTTTTGATTCGGGTATGTATGAATACGATGCCTCCATGATTTATATCTCATTGAAAGAGGCCCAGGAGTTTTTGGGATTAGAGGATAAGGTGACCGGGTTGGAAGTGAGGGTGGAGGACATCTACAAGTCAGACAAGGTATCGAAAAGTGTCCAGGAAATGCTGGGCTATCCATACTGGACCAAAGACTGGAAGGTTATGAACAGAAGTCTCTTCTCTGCCCTCAAGCTTGAGAAATTAACCATGTTTGTCATCCTAACCATGATTGTACTTGTGGGGGCGCTGAATATTATCAGCACGTTGGTCATGGTGGTTATGGAAAAGACCAGGGATGTCGCTATCCTGAGGGCAATGGGCGCCTCTGCCAAGAGTATCATGTCGATTTTTATGTTCCAGGGGCTTCTCGTAGGCTTCGTCGGCACCATCGCAGGTCTTGCCTCCGGCCTTGGCATATGTCAATTGCTTGCCAAGTATAAATTCATTAGCCTCCCCTCGGATGTCTACTATATATCAACCCTGCCGGTTCAGGTTGAGATTGCAGACGTATCATTTGTTGCCGCGGCCGCAGTGGTAATATCGTTTTTGGCCACTCTTTATCCATCCTGGTATGCCTCAAAATTGAATCCGGTGGAGTCTTTCAGGTATGAATAGCCAAAGGATCAGCGAGGCTTCCAGTTCTCACATGTTGAGTCTTGAAAATGTATTTAAGTCCTTCACTCATCAGGGAGACCTTATCGAGGTCCTGAAAGGGATTGACCTTATCATTCGTCCCGGTGACAGCCTGGCAATCATGGGCGTGTCCGGGGTCGGAAAATCGACCCTGTTGAATGTCATGGGGAGCCTCGATCCGCCCACTAAAGGGGTCGTCAAATTCCGCGATTTCCATATGTATGAAATGGACGAAAGAAGGCTTACCCGTCTGAGAAACCGAGAAATTGGGTTTGTATTTCAATTTCACCACCTCCTGCCCGAGTTAAACGCATTGGAAAACACTATGATGCCGGCCTTGATCGCGAGGCATCCAAAGAAAAAGGCGATCGGAATGGCAAGGGAGGTCCTTGGCAAGGTGGGGCTTGAGAAACGTATGACACACCGTGCGGGCGAGCTTTCAGGCGGAGAGCAGCAGCGTGTGGCAATCGCAAGGGCCCTGATAATGAGTCCGAAGTTGATATTGGGAGATGAGCCTACGGGAAACCTTGATTGGTTGACCGGTCAGGAGATTGCCGACCTTCTTCTTCAACTCAATCAGGACAGTGGAGTTGCCATGGTCATTGCCACCCATAACCAGAAACTGGCAGAAAAAATGTCCAGAAAAGTGGAGCTGATAGATGGCCGGATACGGTAAAATAATACGCAGAGAGCAGAGCGAAAAGCGCAAAGCGGGAAACGCCATGGGCTATGCGCTATGCGCCATGCGCTTCAGGGCAGTTAGATTCATTTTCAAGACGATGCTGCTCATCATGCTATGTGTCTTTTTAGTGCCGGAAATACTTGTGGCCGAAGAGAAAAAGACGATGGCCATATTGCCTTTCAGAATCAACGCCCTGAAACCGCTTGATCATCTCCAGCTGGGTCTGCAGAAGATGCTCTCCTCTCGATTGGAGCAGAAGGGTTTTCACATGATCAACCCTGACCTGGTTAACAAATACCCCATTGTCTTTTCACCGGCCCTGGAAATGAAAGAACTCCTCACCTTGGGGAAAGAGCTTAAGGCAGATTGGATCATTACGGGCAGCCTTACCCAGATCGGAAACAAGGTGAGCATAGACCTGCAAGTGATCGACTTGTCACAGAAGAGGCCGCCTTTTTTTATTTTCTCGGTCTCTGAGGATATTGATGAACTTACGGATACGATGAAGCGACTGGCTGTCAATGTCTATGATCGGGTTACAGGTGTTCCCCAGATTGATTCAATTCATGTCGCGGGTAATCGGCGTATAGAAAAGGCGGCTGTCCTGGCTGTAGTCAGCGTTAAGGCAGGCGATAGGCTTGATTACGACAATCTCGACAAGGACCTGCGCACTATTTACAAGATGGGCTTCTTTAAAGATGTCCGGATGGAGACCGAGGACGGTCCTTCGGGAAAGGTTGTCACCTTTCACGTGAGCGAAAAACCTTCCATCGGCAGAATCGTATTTGAGGGAAATAAGGAAATTGATAATGATGACCTGAAAAAGCAGTTGGGGATAAACCTGTATTCCATCCTGGATAACAATGAAATCAGACAGAGCATCAACAGGCTTAAGGAGCATTACAGAGAAAAGGGATACTACAACGCCGAGATAGAAGAGACGACCGAACCGATACCCAATAATGAGGTAATGCTCAAGTACAAGATCGATGAACATGACAAGGTGTACATCGAGAAAATCCAATTCGTAGGGAATAAACATTTTGATAATGATCAGCTCAAAAAGATCATGGAGACAAGTGAAAAATGGTTTCTTTCGTGGATTACAAAGGCCGGTATCCTGGACAAAAAGAAACTTGAATTCGATGTTCACAAGATAACCGCATTTTATCACAACCATGGTTTTATTAAAGCGAAAGTGGTTGATCCAAAAATAATCTACGATGATAAAATAAAAGGACTGATTGTTACCATCGATATTGTTGAAGGGCATCGATATGGCGTCGACAAGGTTGCGATCCAGGGAGATTTGATAGAGCCCGCGGACGCGCTCCTCAAAAAAGTTCGAATCGGCAAGGAAGAGGCCTTCAATCGGGAGGTCGTTCGGAGGGATATTCTTGCGTTGAGGGACGTGTATGCGGATCACGGCTACGCCTATGCAGAGGTCAGACCGATCGTTAAGGAAGACGATGAGAAATATCTTGCGGACATCACTTACGATATTTCTAAAGGGCATAAGGTTCGCTTTGAGAGGATCACTGTCTCGGGGAACACGGTGACAAGAGACAAGGTGATCAGACGTGAATTGAAAGTTATAGAGGGAGAGCATTTCAGTGGAAAACGGCTCAAACGGAGCACCGAGAATCTGAACCGGCTCGGATTTTTTGAGGATGTTCAGATGGAGACAAAGAAGGGGAGCCGTGATGACCTGATGAAGTTGGATGTTAAAGTGAAAGAACGGGGCACACGTACCTTCAGCGTGGGTGCGGGGTATAGTTCTGCATATTCAGCGTTTGTCATGTTTCAGATTGCAGATGAAAACTTCTTGGGTTATGGGCAAAAACTCCAGGCAACGGCCAGGATCGGCGGAAAGAACACGGAATTTGACATAAGATTTCTTGAGCCGTGGCTCTTTGATACGCGGTTGTCTTTCGGTACAGATCTCTACAAGTGGGACCAGGAGTACGAGGAGTATAGCAGAGACGCTTTGGGGGTCGCGCTTAACTTCGGTTATCCTCTTGATATTATTGATGACTATAGCAGGGCACTTCTGAGGTATGATTTTGATAACTCAAGGATTTATGATGTTCAGGCGACGCAGGGACCGCTCTATGACATGAAAGGTCGAAACGTAACCAGCAGTGCGACCCTCACTTTAAAGAGGGACAGCAGAGACAAACTCTGGAACACTTCGAGAGGATCCATTAACGAGATATCGTTTCAGTATGCTGGACTCGGGGGAGACGAAAAATTCAACAAATACCTGGCCAGAACGGCCTGGTTTTTCCCCCTGTTCTGGGAGACCGTTTTTATGGTGCAGGGGCGATGGGGCTACATTCAAGACGAGGGGAAACTCTCTGTTTTCCAGAAGTTCTTCTTAGGTGGAATCAACACGATACGTGGTTTTGATTATCAGAGCATTTCCCCTGTTGATCAATACGGTAACAAGGTAGGTGGTACAGGAATGATGAATTATAATGTGGAATATAGTTTCCCGGTGCTCAAGGAACAGGGGGTGACCGGTCTTGTCTTTTTTGATGCGGGTAATGTTTCTGACCCGGACTATCCGGACTATAGTTCCCCCTGGAGCTTCAGCGGAATGAAAAAGTCTGCCGGCGTCGGTGTCAGATGGTATTCGCCGGTCGGGCCGCTTCGTCTGGAATATGGGTTTAATCTGGACAGGCAGGGTGATGAATCGCCCGGGAAGTTTGAATTCAGCATCGGCGGGTTGATGTAGCCGATGAGTTGCGGGTTGCAAGTTGAGTGTCCAACGTTCAATGTCCAACGTGATTAGTCAGTGGGCAGTAGGCAGTAAACAGTGGGTAGTGGCATTTGGCCGTCATTCAGTAGTCATTCGCCTCGCTGTCATTCATTGTCATTCGGTTATTTTTCAATCGTCAATCGTCAATCGCAAGGTGGGGGGTAGAAATGAAAAGGATTAGTCTCTTGCTCGTGGGTTTTTGGTTACTCTTTTCTATGCAGAATCAGATTGTTTGGGCCGAAAGCGTTAAAATCGGCGTACTTGATATGAAGAAACTTCAACAGAATTCTGTCACGTTTCAGAAAATCAGGGAAGAGTTAAAGCAAAGGTTTAACACGCTTCAAAAGAAGTTGGATACGGAGAGAGCTCAAATAGCCAAGATTGAAGAAGAATTACAGAAACAGAGCATGATGTTGAGTCTTGATGCCAAGGAAGACAAAGAAATGGAATTGGGGAAAAGAACTCGCCATTATAAATATATGTATGGTGAGGTCACTCAGGAAATGAAAGACGCTGAGTTTGAGGCAACACGAAAGGTTGGGAAAGACATAGAAAAAGTCGTTGAAAAAATAGCAAAAAAGGAGGGGTATACTATCATTGTGGAGGCGGGTACCGTGGGACTCGTCTATTATGACAATGTGATAGATATCACGGACCGGGTAATCAAGGCGTACGATGATCGAAAGCAATAGGAGACGGCAGGTATTGGAAATAACGCTTGAAAAGATTGGCGAAATTGTAGGGGGGACGGTCATTGGAGATAAGAGAGTTGTCATTACTGGCATAAATTCTCTGGATGCTGCAAGCCCTTCAGAAATCTCTTTTTTTACGGACCGGCGATACGAGGACAGACTGCATAAAACCAAGGCCGGTGCCATATTGATTTCCCGGGAAACCCGTTCCTTCGAAGGGCCGCAGGTGGTGGTCTCCAACCCTAAATTTGCATACCCTAAAGTGGCAGCGTTTTTTGCACTTCCCGTACCGAAACATCCGGGGATAAGTGACCGTGCCGCCGTCCACAAGACCAGTCAGATTGGGAAAGACGTGTCCATTTATCCAATGGTGAATGTCTGCGAAGGGGCGGAGATTGGAGACGGGACGACGCTTTTCCCGGGCGTGTTCATAGGTGAAAGGGTAAAGATTGGCAAAAGATGTCTGATATACCCCGGTGTTACCATCCTGCGAGATTGCCTTATCGGAGACGACGTTATTATTCATTCCGGCACTGTTGTAGGGGGTGATGGATTCGGTTTTGTCAGAGACGGCGCCCTTTCAGTAAAAATTCCCCACATCGGCATCGTTCAGATCGATGACGAGGTGGAGATCGGGGCTAATAACTGCATCGATCGGGCTGCCCTGGGGAAAACGTGGCTGCAAAAGGGAATAAAAACCGACAACCTGGTTCATATCGCGCACAACGTGGTTGTCGGAGAAAATTCAATAATCGTTGCTCAGGCAGGGATCTCAGGAAGTTGCCACATTGGAAGTGAGGTCATCATCGGGGGGCAGGTCGGCATCATTGATCATGTAGATATTGGAGACCGGGCCATGATAGGGCCACAGTCCGGTATAGCGAAGTCCATTCCTCCTGGAGAGGCGGTTTCGGGGTCCCCGGCAATTCCTCACCGTCTCTGGCTCAAGACCTCCGCGTTGACAGCACGGCTGCCTGACATCAACCGGCGTCTCAGGGATCTTGAAAAAAGGATGGAAGAATTGGAAAAACACCGTGACCGCCACACGCAGCCTGATCAGTTAGGGGGGGCGGACGGCTCAAAAAAGGATTAGCTTGCCATGAGACTTCCTTTGCTCTATGAAGACATCATAAAGATCCTTCCCCACCGTTATCCTTTTCTGTTAGTTGATAAGATCATTGATATGGAATTGAACAAACGGGTGGTGGGCATAAAGAATGTGACAGCCAACGAATCCTTTTTTCAGGGCCATTTCCCGGGAAACCCGATAATGCCGGGAGTCCTTATCATTGAGGCGATGGCACAGGTCGGGGGTATTCTGGCACGTATGTCAATACCGGGGGTAATGGAACGGGGAAAGAGCGGTTCAATCCTGTTTGTTTCCATGGATAAAGTAAAATTTCGCAAGCCAGTGGTCCCAGGCGACCAGATCAGATTCGAACTGGAGCCTCTGAGAACCGGCTCCAGAATCTGGAAGATGACCGGAAAGGCCTTTGTGGATGGTGACCTGGTTGCTGAGGCAGATCTGATGGCTACCATCGGGTGACGGGATTGTTGATTGTTGATTGAAAAAGAAAAATACCGAAACCCCGCTGCGAGCAGCAGGGAATGCGCTCGCTGTGAATTTTCAATGTTAGGGAAACCGAATCACTTATGAACAATGACGAACGACTTATGACGAATGATACGGCAACGGAAATCCACCCGACCGCGATGATCCACCCGGGAGCTGAACTTGCTGACGGGGTTAAAATAGGCCCCTATAGTACCGTCGGAGAAGACGTTATTATCGGGCGTAATACAGAGATAGGTGCTCACGTGGTTATTGAGGGCCATACCCGAATCGGAGAGAGAAACAGGATATACCCGTTTTCCTCCATCGGTACGCCCCCCCAGGACATCGGTTATCAGAATGAAGACACCCGTCTGATAATGGGTGACAACAATATAGTCAGGGAGTATGTGACCGTAAACCGGGCCACCACTAAAGAGGGGTGGGAGACGGTTATAGGGAACAACACTTACCTTATGGCCTATGCCCACGTTGCCCACGACTGCCATCTGTCGGATTGGGTCATCCTGACAAACGGCGCTACACTGGGAGGCCACACCCATATAGGGGAATACGCGATATTGGGCGCTTTCCTGGCGGTTCAGCAGTTTGTCCGAATAGGCGCCCACGCCTATCTTGGCGCTAAATCAGGGATAGACAGAGATGTGCCTCCCTTTATGATAACGGCCGGGCCAAGGGCAAAATTATACGGCATTAACCAAAAAGGGATGATTCGCAGAGGCTTCTCCCAGGAGACCATCAATGTCTTGAAGAAAGCATATAGGATCATCTGGCGGGAAAACAGGAACTTCAGGGACGGAATTGCACAGGTCAAAAAGGAACTTCAACTGATACCCGAGTTAGAAATGCTCCTGGATTTTCTTGGTGATTCAAAGAGGGGTGTGCTGAGGTGACTTTCGCGAAATGGCTCAAAACAGCGAAATAATCGGTATGATTGCCGGGGGCGGTCAGTTTCCCCTGTTAATCGCCGAGGCGGCCAAAAAACATGGGGTTCGAATGATTGCCGTGGCGCATCACAATGAGACCGAACCCTCATTATCAGACAAAGTCGATGAAATTGTCTGGATAAAACTGGGACAGTTGGGTCACCTGATAAAGGCGTTTAAAGAAAGTGGTGTCAGAAATGCCCTGATGGCCGGGACAATTACCAAGAAACGGATGTTTGAAAACATAAGGCCTGATCTCAAAGGCCTCACCCTTATGTCGAAGCTTCCCTTTTTTCATGATGATGATATCTTGAAGGCCGTTACAAAGGAGTTAGCCAGAGAAGGGATAGAGATTATCAGTTCCACCCGGTTCTTACCTGAACTCTTAGCCCCGGAGGGGTGCCTCACGGCAAGGAAACCGGATAAGGCCGAAAGGGAAGATGTGCATTTCGGATGGAAGATGGCCAAGGAATTGGGCCGGTTAGATCTCGGGCAGTGTGTGGTGGTAAGGAAAAAGACAGTGCTGGCAGTCGAGGCGATCGATGGTACCGACGCAACTATTCTCAGGGGGGGGAGATTAGCCGGAGAAAAGGCCGTTGTGGTCAAAGTCAGCAAGCCAAACCAGGACCTCCGGTTCGATGTGCCCTGCGTGGGCCTCGGTACGATAAAAGCAATGTCCCGTGTAAGATGCGCGGTTTTGGCAGTCGAAAAGGGATGTACGCTACTGTTTGACAAGTCAGAGATGATAGCAGAGGCTGACAGGGAGAATATTTCCATTATTTCTCTTAGTTCGAGAGTTTATTGAACATGGAAGCCCCGGTTATCGGGGCCAGGTCAGGGACAACAGGATATACCAAGTGAAACAGGACAAACTTAGAGTCGCAGTTATCGGGGTCGGGCACCTTGGAGAATACCATGTACAGAAATACAAATCGAACGCGGGTGTGGAACTCGTTGGCGTGGTGGACGTGGCCGCCAATCGCGTTAATGAAATCGCACAACGTTATGATACAAAGGCCTATCTGGATCACCGGGATATCTTAGGCAGGGTGGATGCAGTGAGTCTGGCAGTGACCACAGCGATGCACTTTGAGGTGGCCAAGGATGTTTTGGCGAAAGGGGTCCACATGCTGATCGAGAAGCCCATCACCTATGACCTCGGTGAGGCTGATACGCTGATCCGTATGGCACGCCAACGGAATCTGGTGTTGCAGGTGGGCCTTGTCGAACGGTTTAACCCGGCGATTGTTCATATGATGCCCCAGTTGAACAGCCCCGTCTTTGTTGAGTCACACCGTATGAACCTTTTTACGACGAGAGGGCTTGACGTTGACGTCGTTCTTGATCTGATGATCCACGATCTGGACATCATCCTCCATATTGTCAGGTCAGAGGTAAAAGAGATCCATGCAGTGGGTATGCCTGTTATTACAGAAAAAACAGACATTGCCAACGCCAGGCTCATCTTTGAAGACGGTACTGCCGCTAATCTGACCGCAAGCAGGGTGTCCGGAAAGATGTTGAGGAAGATCCGTGTGTTTCAGCCGGAGGCATATATATCTGCCGATTGCGGAAAAAGGCAACTCACTGTAATCCGCCTTGACACCGGAAAGAGGGATGCTGATAACTTCCCTCAAGTGACCACAAGCAAAGAGAAATACTCTGAGAGTGACCCTTTAAACGATGAGATATCTTCCTTTGTTAATGCCGTCATAAACAGGTCGGAACCGGTCGTGACCGGGGAAGATGGACGAAATGCCCTCAAAGTCGCCCTCAACATTATTGACCAGATTGAGAGAGGCTGCAAGAATTTTAGGCCCACCTTTTAATATGAGATATCACAGGCTGGTGGTTATTGTTGCAGGAGAGGCCTCAGCCGATTTGCATGGATCAAATCTTGTGAATGCCATGAAAGGCTCGTGCCCCGGCATTACCTTTTGCGGTATCGGGGGCAAGAACATGGCCCAGGCGGGGGTCAAGATCCTTGTCTCCTCATCTGATATGGCCGTCGTTGGATTGACCGAGGTTGTGCGAAGGCTTCATACGATTGTCAGGGCAGCCAGCAAGCTCAAATCCATATTGAAAACCCACCATCCAGACCTTTTGATTCTCATCGACTACCCTGACTTCAATCTCTACATGGCCAAAATCGCCAGTCGTCTGCAGATTCCTGTGCTATATTACATAAGCCCGCAGGTCTGGGCATGGAGAAGAGGGCGTGTAAGAAAAATAGCAAAACGTGTTGACCGGATGGCGGTCATCCTGCCGTTTGAGGAGCGATTTTACAAAAACAGAGGCGTGAATGTTGATTATGTCGGCCACCCGCTTTTGGACGCATTTGAGTCCAGTGCCCAGGGTCCGAAGTCCGCAACCCGCAACCCGCAATGCGCAGCGCGCAACCCTGTAGTCGGCTTGCTCCCTGGGAGCCGAAAGGAGGAAATCACGAATCTCCTCCCGATAATGATCAGATCGGTTGAGATTATCAGGGCCAGACATCCGGGTATCCGATGCCTGCTGCCATTGGCTAAAACACTAAAACCTGAATTTATCCATTCCTTTGTCAGGGGATCATCGCTGAACATACAGATCCATCAGGGAGATATTTACGACGTCCTGAGCGAGTGTGATGTTGCCCTGGTGACGTCCGGTACTGCCACATTGGAAACGGCAATCATGGCGGTTCCAATGGTTGTCGTATACAAGGTGGCCCCCCTTTCCTACCGGGTTGGCAAGATGTTGATCAAGGTGCCCCATATCGGATTGGTAAACCTTGTTGCCGGAGAACGGGTTGTTCCGGAGTTGATTCAGGATGAGGTCACGGCTGAAAGGCTTGCGGAAGAAGCGTTTAGACTACTGGAGGATGCACGTGTCAGGGAGAATATGATAATAAAGCTCAGCGGAATAAGAAACCGCCTTGGGAGAGGAGGCGCGTCCGAAAGGACCGCGGAGATGGCGATTGAGATGATGAAAAAGATGTAGAGGCATGTGAAAATGGCAAAGACAATTTTAGTTGTTGACGATGAAAAGAGTATCCTTCAGTCCCTGGAAGGTATTCTTTCAGACGAAGGATTCGAGGTCATCAGCTCGGAAAGCGGTGTTGAGGCACTGGACAAGATCAAGGAATCAACCCCTGATCTGGTTCTCCTGGACATCTGGATGCCGGGACTCGACGGGATCGAAACCCTTGAAAAAATCAGAGAGACACACCCTAATCTTCAAGTGATTATGATGTCGGGGCATGGCAATATAGAGACCGCTGTAAAGGCTACCAAGATGGGGGCCTACGATTTCGTTGAAAAACCGCTTTCATTGGATAAGCTTCTCCTCTCCATCAATAACGCCCTCGAATATTATAGATTAGAAGAGGAGATACATCTTCTCAAGGAAAAGGATAAGAACAAGTATCATATTACCGGCAACAGTAAGGCCGTAATGGAATTGAAGGAGCAGATCAAGATCGTGGCCCCGACCAATGCCTGGGTCCTGATTTCCGGCGAGAACGGAACCGGAAAAGAGCTTGTTGCCCACACCATACACCTTTTGAGCAAACGCAGTCACAAACCCATGGTTGAGGTAAATTGCGCGGCAATACCCGAAGATCTCATTGAGAGTGAGCTCTTCGGGCACGAAAAAGGGGCGTTCACTGGGGCGGCCATGATGAGAAAGGGGAAATTTGATTTCGCCCATGAGGGGACCATCTTCTTGGACGAAATTGGAGACATGAGCCTGAAGGCACAATCAAAGACGCTGCGGATCCTTCAGGAGCAGAAATTTGAGAGAGTCGGAGGCACAAAGACCATTGAGGTGGATGTCAGGGTTATCGCAGCAACAAACAAGGACTTGGAGGCGGAAATTGGGAAAGGGCGTTTCAGGGATGATCTCTACTATCGGTTGAATGTCATCCCCATGAGGGTGCCACCTTTGAAAGAACGCATTGAAGACATTCCCGGTCTGGTGGATGTATTCGTGTTGGAATTTTCTCTCATCACGAACATAGAACCGAAAAAAGTGTCAGAAGAGGCCATCTCAACTCTGCAAAAATACGACTGGCCTGGAAATGTCAGGGAGTTAAAGAATCTCATCGAAAGGCTCATGATTATGGTGCCCTCTGACGTAATTAGTGATGAAGATATCCCTGCTCCTTTCAACCGCAATGCCGACATCAAGACAGATTTTGAATCGACCTTTGTGTTAGGATCGCTCAAGGAGGCCAAAGGCGAGTTCGAAAAGGCCTTTATTGAGGCCAAGTTGCGGGAGTTCAACGGAAACATCTCGCAAACGGCCGATGCCATTGGTATTGAAAGGAGCAACCTTCACAAAAAGATAAAGGTTTACCAGCTTGACAAAGCCAGGTCTTAGCCTTAAGGAACGGCTACCTCGAATTAGATCAGGCTGAAGGTGATAACCCGTGTATCCCCCGTTGAATAGATATCACCTTTGGCAACCTGGCTCCCCAACTTAACGCTTCTCCCGATAAGCCCCATATCCGCGTCATCCGGATTGATGTCAATGAGGTTCCCTATAACCCACGCACCCTCATCAATCTCCACCATGGCTACCACGTACGGCGGACGTTTCCCCTCCGGGGCAACGCGTATCACCGTGAAGGTCCGCAAGGTTCCGTTCCCCTTAATACCTGTTACCTCAAGATCGGTTCCGCTGCACTCACGGCATACCCCTTGAGGAGGGAAGGTGACAGCATTGCAGTTACTACAACTTAAGCCTAAAAACTCTCCCTTTTCAAGACCCTGCTGGTATTGGTCAAACGTAAGCGTATATTTCATTTTCTAACTCCTTAGACTTGGTTGAGCAGTTAAGTCGTTGAGTGGTTAATTCGACAACTCAACTATTTGACAACGTTTGTAAGAATGATGTTGCATATGGTTCCCAGGTCTCCGCCCAATGTGTCGACCAGTCCGATCCGGGCCCCTTCCACCTGCCGGGGGCCGCTTTCTCCGCGGAGCTGCTCCACGATCTCCGTTATCTGTGCGGCTCCCGTAGCCCCGATCGGGTGCCCTTTGGCCTTGAGACCCCCGGAGGGGTTGACCACCACCTTGGTCCCATTTAGGGCAGTTTCTCCTGTTGTGGCCGCGTCGTAAGCCTTCCCGAAATCATAGACCCCGAAGCTCTCTAATGCCAATATCTCCGCGATGGTAAAACAATCATGCAGCTCTATTACATCTATATCCTGAGGCCCGACACCTGCCTCCCTGTAGGCCTGGCCAACGGAAGTCTCCCGCACCTTCACCCGGGTGAGGTCTTTCTGCAGATAGAGGGGACCGCCGGATGCCTGCCCCATGCCGGCGATATAAATCGGCTTTTTTACAAGATCTTTTGCCTTTGCCGCATCCGCTATTACCAGGGCGGCAGCCCCATCAGAGAATGGACAGCAGTCGAAAAGCTGAAGAGGATCCGCCACCATCATCCCGCCTAAGACGGTATCCACATCTATCACCTTCTGAAAATGGGCCTTTGGATTCATGGAGCCGTGGTAATGATTTTTGACGGCCACTCCGGCCATGTGTCTCTTCAATTCTTTCAGGGGAACATCGTACTTGTGAGAGTACATGTGCGTTGCCATGGCAAAAACCCCGGGAAATGTGATTCCGGCAGATGTCTCATGCTGTGCCTGCGAAGCCATGGCAAAAGTTCGCGTCGCAAGGGGCGTCCCCATTTTTGTGGCCCTTTCTGTGCCACCGGCCAGGACAACGTCGTAAACGCCGGCCCCCACCAGAAGTGCCGCATGCCGTATTGCCACGGTGGCTGTTGCACATGCCGCTTCAAAACGGGTGGCGGGCGCAGACATGGGGAGTCCCAGTTCTGCATGCGCAAAAGGGGCCATGTGAAGCTGTCCTTCTTCAAAGTCCCCTAAACAGTTTCCGAAAAACAGGGCCTCCATATCTTTTGGTTCGAGGTTGGATTGGGCAATCGCCTCAAGACCTGCCTCGGTAAACATCTCCAGATTGGTTTTTTCCGATACGCCGAATTTAGTCATTGCGACACCAAGTATGGCTACTTGTCTCATGATCTCCTCCGTGAATTGAAGATTGAATATTGAAGATTGAATATGGGCAGCGCTGCTAACATTTATCCAGGATTCAGTGATGAAGGCGCAAGGCACAAGGTACAAGGCACAAGGTACAAGGCGCAAGGTACAAGGCGCAAGGTACAAGGAACTCAACCAGTATCCAGCATCCAGTATCCAGCATCCAGTATCCAGAAACTACTTCGCTGCCATTCTCAACGAGCCATCGAGCCGGATGACCTCGCCGTTAAGCATGGGATTTTCAACAATATGCTGGACCAGTCCTGCGAATTCGGACGGTTCTCCCAACCGCTTTGGGAACGGCACCATCTTGGCAAGTGCCTCCTGTACGTTTTCCGGGAGTCCCCTGAGCATGGGCGTGCTGAAGATCCCGGGTGCAATGGTCATGACCCGTATCCCGTATTCTGCAAACTCACGGGCGATCGGAAGCGTCATACCGACGACGCCGGCCTTTGAGGCGCTGTATGCGGCCTGACCGATCTGTCCGTCAAAGGCGGCAACCGAGGCGGTATTGATCACCACCCCTTTTTCACCATCATCATTCCCCTGGTTTTTCAGCATTTTTTCGGCCGCTAATCTGATAATATTTATGGTGCCCATCAGATTGATCTGTACCACCTTGTTGAAATGGTTCATGGACATGGGGCCTTCCTTTCCCAGGACCTTGGCTGGGATTCCCACACCCGCGCAATTGACCGCCACATGGATGGCGCCAAAGGTCTCAACGGTCTTATCGATGGCCGCCTGAACATCTTCCTCTTTGGTAATATCCGTCATGCAGAAGAGAGCGGCTTCACCTAACTCGGACGCAACCGCTTGGCCCCTTTCCCTGGCAAAATCGAGGATCGATACCTTTCCTCCCTTTCCGATAAAGTTCCGGACACAGGCCTCTCCGAGGCCTGACGCCCCTCCCGTTATTACAGCAACACTCCCTTTAATATCCATATACCTCTACCTCCTCAACTGTTTAATTGAGTAAGCCATGTCCTGTGGGCCTCCGTAGAGGGCCTCCGGCTCCGCTTCCAGCCCGGAGGACTTCCAGGCCGGAGGGGAGAGCGTGGCCCATCACCCCATTTAACACCGCGCGAATATGAAATGCTGCTCTCAGCAATCCCAAAGATTCAGACTACGTGCGGAAAACTTTATACCGCATATGGATCGGAAATGTAAATACCAGATGTTTCAGGCTTGAAAAATTCCGCACAATAATGTGAAAGGATGGTCAGCTATGAGAAATGTTAAATTGTGCGCCCGGAAAAAAGACGATTCAAAAATGCGAGGCATGTAATACCTTGAAAGCGCCAGCGATTAATGGTAATGTCCGCGCTTAGAAACCAACGGGTGTTCTTATTTGGTTTCATCATAACTGCGAGGTTTTTAAGAAAATGAAACAGAAAGAATTCAGTTTTGAGCAAGGACCTATCCGGCCGCCCAGCGAGGCCCGGAGTCTTCTGATTCGGGTGACCCGGAACTGCCCGTGGAACCAGTGTGAGTTTTGCCCGGTGTACAAGAAGCGGAAATTTTCTCTCCGGACGGTCGAGGAGATCAAAAAAGACATTCAGACCATCCGGGATATCGTTGATGATATCAAGGCCTTTTCCTGGAGGCTCGGCTGCAGCGGAACGGTCACTGACGAGGTCATCAGTCCTGTCTTTGGGAGCTCAAATTACAGCGATACCTACCGGAGTGTTGTAGCGTGGCTCTATTACGGCACGGGCGCCTGTTTCTTGCAGGATGCAGATAATATGATTATGAAAACCCAGGATCTGATAGAGGTGTTAGGCTTCCTCAGGGAAAATCTCCCGCAGATCACCCGTGTCACCACTTACTCCAGATCCAGAACCATTGTGCGCAAATCTGTTGCGTCTTTAAAGCAGATACGGGAAGCAGGCTTAAACAGGATACATATCGGATTAGAAACCGCTTACGACCCGCTCCTCAAACTGATGAAAAAAGGGGTAAAGGGGTTTCAGCATATTGAGGCCGGTCAAAAGGTTATCGAGGCGGGGATGGAACTCTCCGAATATGTTATGCCGGGATTGGGCGGACAGGAGATGTGGCAGGAACACGCTGTTGAGACAGCCAGGGCCCTGAATCAGATCAACCCGCACTTCATCCGGCTGCGGAGCCTGCGTGTGCCAGAGAGGGTGCCTTTGTACCAGAAATTGAAGGATGGCACCTTTACTATGCAGACCGACGACATGCTTGCGGACGAGATCAAACTCTTTATTGAGACCCTGGACGGTATTACCAGCACGGTGACGAGCGATCATATCATGAACCTCCTCGAAGAGGTCTCTGGCAAACTGCCTCAGGACAAGGAAAAAATGCTGGATGTGATTCAGAGATATCAGGAACTTCCGGATCTTGAGCGGATCATATACCGGATCGGCCGGCGAGGCGGTTCTTACATGTCAACTGATGACCTGAAGCGCGATCCGGTGACCTATGGTAAGATCAAGAATCTGTTCCACGATATCGCGTCCAGGGAAGGGATGAAAGGGGTTGAGAAGTTTGTCACGGATATGGTGGACCGGTATGTGTGAGGATTGATGATTGGCGATTGATGATTGTTGATTGATGGACTAAACACCGAACAGAAGAGAAAAAATGAGTTATTATCCGATATTCCTGCAAATTGAAGGGATGAGGGTCCTTGTTGTGGGCGGGGGCAACGTGGCCCAGAGAAAGGTGGAGACGCTTTTAGAGTCTGGGGCGTCAATATTCATTGTCAGCAAGGAGTTAACCCCTGAACTTAAACGATTGGTTGACAACGGTGATGTGCGCTTTTTAGGCGAGGAAATGAAGGACGAGTTTTTCGATGACGCATTCATTGTTATTGCGGCAACCGATGACAAGGATCTCAATCATAAGGTCAGTATGAGCGCCCGGAGGAGGGACCTGCTGGTCAATGCGGTGGACCAGCCCGAAGACTGCAATTTTATTGTTCCCTCTGTTGTAAGGAGAGGGGACCTCCTCATTTCAATCTCAACATCTGGAAAGAGCCCGGCCCTGGCAAAAAAGATTAGAGAATTGCTTGAGGCACAATTTGGTGATGAGTATGGCGCCTTCCTTAACCTGATGGGCGGATTACGGAAAGAGGTTCTGGCGCTGGGTCTTTCCCAGAAAGAAAATAGACAGATTTTCCAGGAGATTATTGCCGGGGGGATCATCGAGGCCCTGGCATTAAATGACTGGGAAGAGATAGAATTAACGCTTACAAGGATCCTTCCACCGAATGTTAATACAGAGGAGTTTCTAAGCGGGCTAAAGTGAAAATTCACAGCGAGCGCATTCCCCGCAGCTTGTTGCGGGGTTCTTCAATCAACAGGTAATGGCATCTTTTCGTGGGACCACTATCCGAGGCATTGGTTTGGGGCGAGTAATCAAATGACATCTCTGTGGTTTAATCTGGCACTCTGTTTCGAACTCCTGGCAACAGGCGGGTTTATCGTCTTTATCATCAAACAGCAGAAGTGGGTTTTCAGGTGCTCATACTGGATTCTGGTTACGGGGTTCGTTTTTCACACCTTTTTTTTGGGTTACCGGTACTATCTGTTAGGGGCAGCCCCGGTACTCGACCTCAAGTCCGCGCTGTCATTCTTTGCCTGGTCCGTTATCTGTGTATATCTGGTCGTCCAGGCAAGGTTCCGGCTAAGGGTTTTGGGGTCGTTTGTTGCGCCGTTTGCCGCGTTTCTCATGATTATTTCTTCGGCGATCCCTTTGAGCGAAGGACCTGTAAAGCCCCTTTTCAAAAGCCTGTGGCTCACGATCCACGTAGGAACCGTATTTATCGGGGATGCCTTGCTGGCAATTGCGTTTTTGGCTGCCATTATGTATCTGATCCAGGAACGTCAGATCAAACAGAAGCGTCTGGGCTCATTCTACAGCAGGCTCCCCTCCCTTGCCACTCTGGACAGTATTAATTACTATTCTATCGTTTATGGGTTTCCCTTTCTGACATTGGGGATGATCACAGGCTCCATTTATGCCCAATATGCCCTTGGAACCTATTGGCAGTGGGACCCCAAGGAAGTGTGGTCCTTGATCTCGTGGTTGTTCTATGCAGCGCTTCTTCATCAAAGACTTGCAGTTGGCTGGCAGGGCAAGAGGGCTGCCGTCATGTCCATTGTATGTTTTTCCATATTGATTTTTACCTTTGTGGGCGTCAGTCTCTTGATGGGGGGATATCACAGCTTCAGCAGTATGGGGGCTCGATAAGGACAGTGCTCAAAATCATCAATATCGGCATGAATCATGAGACCGCGTCTGTGGAATTAAGGGAGTGTCTTGCGGCGGAAGCTGATAATACGCTGAGAGCGCTGGTCTCCATGAGAAACCTTGAGGTCCTGAGAGAGGGGCTTTTTCTTTCCACGTGCAACCGGGTAGAGGCCTTAATCATTACGGATGCGGCGGAAGAGGCAAAGAAATCTGTGATTTTGCTCATGTCTGAACTCGGGGGCATCCCGGTTGAAGATTTCCTGGCTTCCCTTTACGTGTATGAAGATATGGACGCGGTCAAACACATATTCAGCGTAGCCTCCAGCCTCGATTCCATGGTGGTTGGCGAACCCCAGATCCTCGGCCAAATAAAAGAAGCCTATGCCCGGGCGACAAAGGAAAAAACATCGGGGGTTATTCTTAACCGTCTGATGCACCGCGCCTTTCACGTGGCAAAGAGGGTGAGATCAGAGACCGATATCTGCGGGGCAGCGGTCTCGATCAGTTATGCGGCAGTTGAACTGGCCAAGAAGATATTTCATCTCCTGGAGGGGAAAAAGGTCCTCCTCATCGGGGCCGGGGAAATGGCTGAAGTAGCGGCCAAACACCTTCTGGCCAACGGCGTCAGTGCGGTGATCGTTGCCAACAGGACGTTTGAACGGGCCGTAGAGGTGGCGAAGCGCTTTAACGCCTTGCCAGTCTCATTCGATGAAATTGGATCGCAACTTTTAGACGTGGATATCGTGATAACTTCTACGGCCTCTCCTGAATATGTGATTACCCATTCACAGGTTAAGAAATCTCTCAGAAAGAGACGCAATCGGCCCCTCTTTTTTATTGACATTGCGGTTCCAAGAGACGTTCAGCCGGAAGTCAATGACCTGAACAATGTGTATCTCTATAACATAGATGACCTGAAAGGCGTGATCGAATTTAACATGGCGCAGCGGAAAGAGGAGGCGGTCAAGGCTGAACGTATTGTAGAGGAAGAGGTTACAAAATTTGAAAAATGGCTCAAGACCTTAGCGGTGGTTCCGACGATCATCTCATTACGGAATAAGGCAGAATCAATCATCCGGGCTGAATTTGGAAAAAGCGGCGCTGTCTTGGGCGAACTGACGCCAGCCCAGAGTAAGGCAATAGAGACCCTGACCCGATCAATCGTGGAAAAAATTCTGAATGACCCTATTGTTTTCTTAAAAGGAAACGCAGGACGATCAACCCGTGATACATATCTGGACCTGACAAAAAGACTGTTCAGTTTAGATGACATAGAGGCTGAAGAGCTGATGAATAACAGATTGCATTGATGGAAGAGAACGACCCGGTTCATGCCGGTTGCTCGATACTGAAAAGCGGGAGGATGAAATGGACCTGGCTAAAATGATCCAGACCCTGAAAGCGCATCATGACTACCCCAGGATGGGGATGATCGCAAGCCATTTAGGGGTGGTCAGAGAGACTTCTCTGAATGGGGGCATTGTCAAGGGAATCGAGGTGCAATTTAATGAAGATGTAATAAAGGAAATCGTTCATGATACAAAACGATTACCTGGAATCATTGATGTATTAGTTGAAACTTCCGACGGTCGTCTGAAGGTGGGTGACGAGATTATGGCCGTGGTCGTTGGGGGAGACACCCGGGAGCACGTATTTCCTGCCCTGATAGATACGGTGGACAGGATCAAGAAGCACGGCGCAAAGAAAAAGGAATTTGCCGCCATCTGATGAGCGGTTTCCCCGCAGGATCTTCGACAGTTTTCGGGTGTCAGGTTTCAGGGCTCAGAGAATAGTCAATAGTCAATATCACTGGAGATGGGATATGGGTATGGTAGATATTACCGAAAAGCCGGTGATCCGGCGAAGGGCAGAGGCTGGTGGAAAAATCATCATTACTGAGGGCACCCTATCGAAAATAAAGAAAGGGGAGATCAAGAAGGGGGATCCTTTTTTGGTGGCAGAGGTCGCTGCCATGAACGCAGCCAAACAGACCCATCTTCTGATCCCCCATTGCCACCAGATCCCTTTGGATACGGTGAAGGTAACCTTTGAAATTGCTGAGAGATCGGTTGAGGTTAGATGCCTTGTGAGTGCCCGGGCACGCACAGGCGTTGAGATGGAGGCGCTTGTAGGGGTTTCTGTTGCATTGAATACCATCTGGGACATGGTCAAATACCTTGAAAAAAACGCGCAGGGCCAGTACCCTTCCACGATGATTACGGATATCAGGGTGCTGAAAAAGGAAAAGGGCAAAGAAGATGAATAGATTAGCGGTTGTCGTATTTTTAATCCTTGGGATATGTTTGGGGTCTGAGTTTTGCAATGCTGAAAAGGCGTATGTGGTGAATCCCTCCAAAATTACCCTTCGAGAGGGACCCAGTGTGAAGGAAAAAATTGTTACCATGCTCAGTCAGGACGAGCCTGTGGAGGTCTTAGCGTCCCAGGAGGGTTGGAGCCATGTTCGCCTTTTGACCCCGAACCGGGAAAAAACCGAGGGTTGGGTGGTCAGTGGATTCTTAGCCAACCGGGTTCCGTGGAAAGCCCAGGCCGCATCATTGAAAGAGGAAAATGCCCTGTTCAAGGAAAAGCTGGACAAGATTGAGAGTCAGTGGAGAGCGTTGTCCGGTGAGAGGGAGGAGATGAGGGGGAAACTGGAAAAAAATGCGAAGACCCTTGATGAAATTCAGAACAGTTATCAGACCCTGAAAAAGGAGGCCAAGGGCTTTCTGAAACTCAAGCAGGCCTATGAGACCGCAAAGGAAAAAATGGAGGCTGCGCAGGCAATCGCGGAAAAATTAGCGAAAGAAAATTCCGCGCTGGAATCATCTCAGAGGAATAAGTGGTTTCTCACCGGGGCGGCTGTCCTGCTGGTGGGTCTTATTTTAGGCCTTGTTATAGGAAGAAAAGAGAAAAAGCTGAAATCATCATATTACTGATGCGTGGGCCCAGGCCTAAGGGATAAGGCTCAAGGCGTAAGGCGTAAGGTGGACAACGAGACTTCAGGGGTTCAAGGTTCGGAGGTTTCCCCGCTCCGAGTGGGATCTTCGGCCAGCACCTCTCCGACCCGTAGGATTTACGAGCCGGTGCCCAGAACCCAGTATTCAGTATCAAGTATCCAGTATCCAGCAACGAGCATCCAGTATCCAGGATCCAGCATCCAGTATCCAGAACCCATCGGGATCTTTTATGGGCAATCACCCTTATGCAGCGCATCGAAACGAAGCGCCGACATGCGAGATCATCACCATTGGCAGTGAGCTCCTGTTAGGCCAGATCGTGGACACAAATACCGCCTATCTGGCCCGTGAGATGAATAAGGCAGGGATCATCATCCGTATCAGGACAGCAGTAGGTGACCGTGTGGATGAGATGAAGGAGGCCATCGGGGCTGCCCTGAAGAGGTCTCATCTGGTGATCACGACAGGGGGCCTTGGACCTACCCTGGACGATGTCACACGGGAGGCTGTCTCACAGGTGGCCGGTGCCGGTCTGGAATATAGACAGGGCCTGATGGATGAGATCGAGCAGATGTTTCGCCGGTACGGGTATGAAATGCCGGACAACAACCGGAGACAGGCTTATGTCCCGGCCGGCAGTATTGCCATTTCAAATCCGGTGGGGACGGCCCCTGCATTTATAAAAGAGATACAGGGAAGACCGGTGATATGTCTACCCGGGGTTCCAAGGGAACTCAAATACCTTATGACCCATGAGGTAATACCCTGGGTCCGGAGGCGATTTGATCTTGCGGAGCATGTCATCACGTATCATGTCCTGAAAGTGGTCGGCATCGGTGAAAGCGGGGTTGACAGACTGATCGGCGACTTAATAAGGCCGGGGCAAAATCCTGAGGTAGGTCTCCTGGCTTCTCAGGGAGAGATCAAGATCAGAATTGCGGCCGTTGCCGATGGAGAGCGCGGGGCACAGGCCCTTATTGAACCGGTCGAAACGGAGATTCGATCGCGCTTAGGGAACAAGATCTTTGGTCAGGGCGATGATACACTCGAAGGTGTGATTGATTCGCTGTTGAACAAAAAGGACCTTACGCTTGCTCTCCTGGAAACCTTCACGGCCGGTCTGGCAGCGAACAGGCTTTTCACTGCGCCATCATCACGATTGTTGCAAAGTTGTGTCATCCCGGATCAGAAACGGGTTGCAGAATATCTCTGCCAGGGGAACGTCGTGCTGGAGGAGAGCGCCGCGATAACTGCGGCCCTCAAGGTGAAGGAAAAGGGGAGGGCGGATGTGGGTCTCGCGCTCTTGGGTTTCATAGAAGGGAAAGAAAGGAATCTTGTTCTAAAGGGTTGTGCAGCGGCCGCAGGTGATGGGATCGCAAAGGCCTTTTCATGGGAAATGGGAGGGGATCTCTTTACCCTCCAGGCAAGGGGCGCTGTGATCGGTCTCAACACATTACGGCTTGCCCTGTTGTAGGGCGAGAGCTTTATTCCAACGATGGAATACCTGGTCCTTCCTGCGATCTTTATTTCCTCTTTCAGACTATCTGCCGATTGATCTGCCCGGCGATTACCATACCGATCATGAACATTGCTGCCATCACCGCACCCATATAACCCCAGTGATAAGGGGCGAGTGCCGTGGTTTTGAATACGATATTCATCACCGGCACATAGACAACCGCCAACTGGAGCAACACGGAAAGGACGATGGCCCCCAGAAGATATGGATTAGAGAAAAAGGAAAGTCTGTACTGGGTACGGATCATGGTAACCCGCACCATCTCAAGCATCACGATCGATGTGAACGCCACTGTCCGCGCGACGGTCTCGCCTTCGGAAAGAAATCTTTGAAAGAGAAAGAGGACTCCCGCCGCCATGAGCACGGATATGATGACAATGTTTATGGCCATATTTTTCGTTATAATCGGTTCACCGGAACGGCGCGGGGAGACATCCATGATCCCCTTTCGTATGGGGTCAACCCCCAGGGCAACCGCGGGAAGCCCATCCGTAATAAGGTTGAGCCACAGGATCTGTGTAGCCAGAAGCGGCATCACAATGGCGCCTGAAGCATCTCTGAATCCGATAATCATGGCGATGAAAAGTATCAGGACCTCTCCCAGGTTACTCGATAGCAGATAATTGACGAATTTCTTGATATTTTCGTAAATAGCCCTCCCTTGCTCCACTGCCTTTACGATTGAGGTATACTTATCATCAAGGAGCACCATGTCAGCCGTTTCCTTGGTCACGTCTGTCCCGGTAATCCCCATGGCGATGCCGATATCCGCCTCTTTGAGCGCCGGTGCGTCATTGATGCCGTCTCCGGACATGGCAACCACTTCCCCTGTCTCTCTCAGTGCCCGAACGATCCGTATCTTGTGCTCAGGGTTTACCCTCGAGTAAATAGAGGTTTCGCAGACAGCATTTTTCAGGATCTCATCATCCATCTTTTCAAGCTGTTCTCCGGTGATGGCATCCCCCTCGATACCCAGTTGGTTGGCGATGGCCTCTGCCGTCAGCGCGTAGTCGCCGGTAATCATGACAGACCGGATACCCGCCTTTTTGCACCTCTGGATGGCGCTTTTTACTTCCTCGCGGGGGGGATCGATCATCCCCTGCAGGCCGACAAAGATAAGCTCACTTTCATCGGATGTATCAACATTCCTATCGGAAGTGAGCGGCTTATACGCGAAAGCAAGCACCCGCAAGGCCTGAGACGAAAACCGCTGGATCGTTTCATTAATGGCGTTCAGGGTTTCATCGGTGAGGGGGAGCACCTTTCCCTCGGTGTTTACCTTCGAGCAGAGTTTCAGCATCACGTCAGGTGCCCCCTTGGTGTACATGACAAGCCCTTCGCTGGTGCGATGTACCGTGGATTTTCGTTTTCGCTCAGAATCAAAAGGGATCTCATTTATTCTCGGGAACTTCTCTTCCAGGTCGGCCTTTTTCATTCCTGCCTTGGCAGCGCTCACAATGAGGCATGCCTCTGTGGGGTCGCCGATGACACCCTCTTTTTCAGACAGGGCGGCATCGTTGTTCAGGACGCCGATGCGCAACAGAAGCTCGGCGGGTGAAGCATCTATTTTTTCGCCCGAGGAAAGAAACTCTCCGGAAGTCCCGTATCCCGTTCCCGTGATATCGACGACCGTGTTGTTGACAAACAATTTTGTTACCGTCATCTCGTTGCGTGTCAGGGTCCCCGTCTTGTCGGTGCAGATGACCGTGGTGCATCCCAAGGTCTCCACGCTGGGAAGGCGTTTTACAAGTACGTTCTGTGCCACCATCCGCTTCACTCCGAGGGCCAGTGCGATGGTCACCACAATCGGAAGGCCCTCCGGAACGGCAGCCACCGCAAGACTCACACCCACCATGATCATCTCAAGAATATTCCCGCCCTTGTAGATACCGAAGGTGATGATGATCGCACAGATCACCAGCGTCAGGATTCCGAGCTTCCGCCCCAATCTGTCCAGCTTTTTCTGAAGCGGGGTTTCATCGTCCTCGACAGACGCAATCGATTCGGCGATTTTTCCCATCTCAGAGTCCATGCCGGTTTTCACCACGACCGCTTTACCCGAGCCATTGGTGACATTCGTACCCCCGAAGACCATGTTCCTCATGTTTCCCAGCGTAATCGTATCATCTATCGGCATCGAATCCTTGCTCACCGTGTGGCTCTCACCCGTCAACGACGACTCCATGACTTCTAACAGGTATTCTTTGATGATGCGGGCATCGGCGGGGATCCGGTCCCCGGCCTCGAAAGCGATCAGATCGCCGGGAACCAGTTCGCTGCTGCTGATTCTCATCTTGCGGCCATCCCTGATGACCGTGGCCTTAAGGGCTGCCATTTTCTTGAGCGATTCGATCGCCTTCTCCGCCCGGTATTCCTGAAAGAACCCGAGAACCGCATTCACGATAAGGATGGCGATAATTACAGTGCTGTCGATATATTCCTTTAGTATGAATGATATGAAAACAGCAGCGATGAGAATGTAGACGATAAAGCTGTTGAATTGGGCCAGGAAAATCCTGATAGGAGAGATCTGATGGCCGCGGCGTATCTCGTTGGGGCCGTACTGAGCACGTCTTTTCTGTGCTTCCCGCTCACCGAGGCCGTTTAGCGTTGACGATACATGTTTCAGGACTTCTTCAGATGTAACAGAATGGAATTTCATTCAATTCTCCTTGATGGAATTCGGTCCAAACCCAGGCCTCACGGTCTGGCAGTTTGCCGGTGATCATTTTAAAACGCATAAGTGTTACGTTTTGGTCGACGAAAGGTGGATTTAAGGAAATGAAGACAGTTAAGCTGAAACAAACGAAATAATCAATATAATTCGTTTCTTTCCATCCCAATGTATGGTTATGGACAGACGACTGCCGTAGAGCGGGGTTTTGTATTTTGTGGCCCCGGGAAAAGCGTATGGTAAAAGATATGGTATTCAAAGCGGGAATAAGTCAACAAAGTCCCTCCTTTTTATCTTGTCTCTAAAAAGAGACAGGTATAAATTAGGCATGGAAGGT
>JACKQG010001657.1_pt1 | contig 30242 bp, 19 predicted proteins | sample 8237621 | NCBI WGS metagenome assembly JACKQG01 (sample SAMN15677084, study PRJNA649215) | marine metagenome | biome: marine; feature: Black Sea; material: saline water; isolation source: suspended particulate matter (SPM) from the Black Sea western gyre | collected 2013-06-09/2013-06-10 | depth... | reverse complement strand
GGGGGGGGGGCGAGGGGGCGGGGGGGGGGGGTGGGTGGGGGGGGCTGGGGGGGGGGTGGGGCGAAGGGATTTATGGGGGGGGGGGGGGGGGGGCAGCGAAGTCTAGGGGCGCGCCGGGGGGGGGGGGGGGGGGGGGGGGGGGAGGGGGGGGGTGTAATAAGGGACCCGATGGTTGGGGGGGGGGGGGTGGTGGGGGTGGCAGTGGTGGTATCCCATCGTCCAATGCCGGAGAAGGCGGTGGAGGGGGTGGATCCAGTTTCGGCCTCTTTATTCTAGGGAATAGCGATGTGCAACTCTTCGGAGGCACCATCGTCATCGGCGCAGGAGGAAACGGCGGAACTGGAGGAACTCCCGGAAGAGGGCAGCTCGGTGGTTTCGGTGGATCCGGAGGAAATGGCTCGAGCGGTTCTCCAGGCGGAGGCCAGGGAGGCGATGGAGGCGATGGAGGCGCGAGTGGTGGCGGCGGTGGCGGCGGAGGTGGCGACAGTTTCGCAGTCTGGACCGATGGGGTCGACGTCATCGGCATCAATACTTTAGTGACGGGTGGATCAGGAGGATCTGGAGGTGCAGGTGGATCTCTTCCAGGTCTGCCAGGAGGTGTTTCTGGAGTCGGCGGGGAGTCGGGGCTGGTTTTCAACGGCTTGACGGAGATCATGACCGACGAAATTCCAGCACGACCGCTGGACAGATCAGTACGCCTATTACAGTTCACTGGGGACAATATTTTCCTTGAAGGCATCAAGGTCGTGGGAAGTTCCTCAGCGGATTCCGAAAATCCTGTGGAATTGCCGGGGACGGGTCACCTGATTCGTAACTGCAATTTTCAAAGTTTGATTTCCGAGGCGGCTGGAACAGTTTCCGTCTCAGGGTTTGTCACTTTTGAAAGTTGTCTTTTTCAGGATTGCCAAGCGAATGAATCTGCGGCCGTGACATTATTGGAGAACGGCATTTGCCGGTTAGAAAATTGTGTACTCACGGGGAATCAATCGGTATTTGGAGCATCCACAGTGGGGGTCCTCGATCAGGGACTTCTCATCGTTGTGAACAGTACAATTTTCGGGAATCAAAATTTGGTTTCTGGAGACGTGATTCAGGCTTCTGGAACTTCTCAGGTATTTCTTCAGAACAATGTGATCTACGGAAACTCGACGAGCTCTTCAGTGTTGGGGATTTCTCCGACCAGTGTCGCATTGAGAAACATCATTCAAGGTGGTTTAGCGGGCGATAACTTTGATGTGGACCCTCAATTTTTGAATGCAGGCCAGGGCGACTTTACGCCTGCCGCAGGGTCTCCATGTGTGGATATGGCCATCTCGGCGTCTTCGACGACTCAGGTAGACTTTGCAGGGCTTCCAAGAGAAGTGTGTCTCGGCGTGGATATCGGTGCGATAGAGCGGCAATCCTGTGGGGATGCGGCAAATGTCGATTTCTTGCGGGGTGACGTCAATGCCGACGGAGATCGAAATTTGGCAGACGCTGTGAGTCTTTTGGAGTTCCTGTTTTCGTCGGGTGCTCTTCCCTGTGTCGCAGCAACGGATGTCAATGACGACGGAGATATCAATGTCGCTGACCCGAGTCAGCTGCTCTCTTACCTCTTTACAGGAGCTTCCGCTCCACCAGAGCCCACCCTTGTTTGTGGACAGGATCCGGATGGATCCATCACTGCATGTGAGGAATACTCCAACTGCCCTTGATTAAGGGCAAGCCCCTTGAATACAGGTAAGAGTTCCGACTGTCGGATCGGGTGAGCAATTTCCAAGACTGGGCTCGGGTAAAGGGGCTCCTCCTCCAAACAGCGTATCCAGAATCTGAATGGGGTCTGCGACGTCGACAACTTCGTCGTCATTGGCATCGAGAGCCGACATGCAGCCGGATGTTCCCGTTGTCGAAAAGAGAAATCCCAATACAGCGATGGCATCTGCAAGGTCGAGGGATAAGTCAAGATTGGCATCCCCTCGGCTAAAGGCTGTTATCGGTGGGCCCACCACATTAATGACGCCATCGGTCCTCTGTGGGGAATATCCAGCGCCATTGTTTTGCACGATGATGGCCGCTACGGGGGGATCTCCTGCAACCACCGGAAGCGAAATATTGACTGGAGTACCCTCGGTGACGGATTCCCGAACCATGCCCTGAATTTGGCACAGCACTCTGGAGATACCAGAGGGGATGTGTTCGACGTCAGCGGAATCATAGAGAAGGAAAATGCTCGTAACTCCCGCGATACCATCGGACTCGACCATGAAAAATTCGGCGCCAGCAGAATCGGATTGGTCGATGGTGGCTCCGTCAAACCGGAAGAGAAATGGGTCGTAACTGATAGGAAGAGAGAACCCTTCCGTGGGTAATTCCAGTGACGCCGTGATATCTAGGTTTAACGGAGTCGCTGGTGCGGCATCCAGAGTGGGTAATTCGACAAGATTGAGCGGGACGGAAACTTCAGTGGAGCAAGTGGATCCTGTCGAGGGGAGCCCTAACAGGACTCCTTTCACTTCATATTGATTGAGTCCTGGTTCGGGACTGTTATCCAAGAACCCTGTGGCATCGCCCACGATGGTTGCTCTGAGAGATCCATTTCGAAAAATATCGATAGAATCGTATGTCCCTGAGTTTTGCCAACTGAGCTGTACCGATTCTGCCGCGGTATTGCAGTTCAGAGCGGTGACCGGTTGCGGGGGAGCGATCCCTCCAGAGAGGGAGAAGTTTTCAGGGAAGATGGCCGTTGCTCCACTGGAGGCTGTCAGAATTGTTTCTACGTTCAGTTCTCCTCCAAAAGGAGAATGATTCAATATCGCAGGAGTATTCCATGTCAGGGGAACGTTGAATCCCAGTGCACCGCTCAATGGCAGCGAGCCCGCATCGGAAACGTTCATGACGGCACCACTATCTCCTGGAAGATCGGTGTAAAGCACGTTGAATGCCGTCGCTCCTGTAGGATCCGGAATCCCAAGGAAAGCCAGTCCAGGAATCACGTTCCCGGTGACTTCGGTCACCACAGCATTCGCAGTCAGGCTATTGGGGCCTACCGAGATCACTTGAACTTCAGCGATGATTAAACCTTGAACAGTAAGAATCGGCGTGGGTACGAAAAGGTCAACGACAAGACCTCCGACTAATTGGCCGGGAGAATATCCGTTAAATGAGAATGAGCCTCGATCAAAAGTGACGACCAGACTCGCGGGTCCTTCGTCACCTTCTGCGAAGAAGGCTTGTTGCGAAAACCCGGAAGGGAGGCCCGCTTCAAGATTATCAAATGTCGTTGAGGAAGTGGGATTGAACTGGCCCCATGCGATCGAGGGGAGAAGTATGAAAAGGAGTAATCCCAGCAGACGGGTACAAGGAAGTGTGTCGCGAGAACGGATCCATGAAGTCGCATTTCCCTGCGATTCCGAGTTCTCGAATTTTGCGAAAATCTTTTGCTCAGGATACACCAGAGTACCTCCTCAGATATATCTCGAGAATAACGTCAAGGAAGTCACTCATCGAGCAGTGATCAGGCGATCGCATCCCAAATCGGCTGTGCTCCTTCTACACCGACTAATTTTTCTTCTAATCCGGCATGGAAAAAGCTCAAACGGTTGGGGTCGAGACCCATCAGTTGCAGGACAGTGGCATGAAGATTTTTGACGTGAAGTGGCTTGTCGACCGCTTCAGCGCCCAATTCATCGGTGCTGCCGATACTGGTGCCGCCCTTTACTCCGCCACCCGCCATCCACATGGTGAATCCATAGGAGTTATGATCTCGGCCGGTCAGGTGAGCATATTCTGCAGTCGGCTGTCGGCCAAATTCTCCGCCCCAAATCACCAGCGTTTCATCGAGTAGGCCTCTTCTTTTCAGGTCTTTGAGAAGTCCTGCGATGGGGAGGTCTGTCGCTCCGGCATGCTTGTCGTGATTGAATTTGAGGTCTCCATGGGCATCCCAATTGTTGTCGTCGTGGTTACCTCCGGAATAGATCTGAATGAAACGAACTCCACGCTCAACGAGCCGCCTGGCCATGAGACATTTGCGACCAAAGTCTGCCGTTTTTCCTCGATCGATCCCGTAGAGAGACTTTGTCTCTTCATCCTCGGCATCGATATCTACCGCTTCTGGTGCACTACTTTGCATCTGATAGGCCAATTCATAATTGGCGATGCGAGCAGCGAGATCCGGGTTGCCCACTCGAGCAGCCGCATGGATTTCGTTTTCAGCACGGAGGTGATCAAGTACAGATCTTTGGACCCCTCCTCCAAGGAGTTGACCCGGTTCCAAATCCAAAATTGGAACCCCTTCAGATCTGAGAACTGTTCCTTGGTATTGCGCGGGCATATATCCACTGGACCAGTTTTTCGCACCGGAAATAGGGCCGCCAGTTTTATCGAGCATGACCACGAAGCCAGGAAGGTTTTCATTGAGAGAGCCGAGGCCATAATTGGCCCATGATCCTAAACAGGGTGCTCCGCTGAAAACCTTTCCGGAGTTCATCATCAGCATCGCTGAACCATGGAGAGGCGAATCAGCGGTCATGGAATGAATAAATGAAATGTCGTCGACCATCGAGCCTACATTTGGAAAGAGGTCACTGACGTATTTGCCACATTCTCCGTAGGGTTTGAAATTCCATTTTGGTCCAACCACGCGGCCAGTCTTGCGATGACCGCCTCTTCCAAATGTTTTCACTTCTATATTTTGGCCATCTAAAGGATAGAGCTTGGGCTTGTAGTCAAACGTATCGACATGACTCGGCCCTCCGTACATGAAGAGGAATATCACTGACTTTGCTTTGGCAGCTATCATTGCAGGATTGGGAGCAAGGGGACTGGCATATGAATGCAGTCCATCGGCAGCAAGGCTTTGACCAGCAAAGAAATTTTGGCCCAACAAACCCCCAAGAGCGAGAGATGTGAAGCCTGCTCCGGCTTCCCATAGAAACTCTCTTCGAGTTCTGCCGCAAAACTGTCCTGCTGGATCTTTGCTGTTATCGAGACTCATGCCATGCCTTTCATAGTCAGTCGATGTGGATAGTTTCAGTGAGGTTCAATGCCATGAGGCAAAAGATCTCAAGGGCTTGTCGGTCATTCAGGTCATGCTCTGATTTTAAGTTTTCAAAAAACGAAAGATTCTCGTCAACGCGCTGTGGAGCAGGTGCTTTCTGGGAAACGATGATCATGCAAGCTCTGATTCTATCCCGAGTATTGGAGTGCTCATTCTCAAGTCGATCTGCAAATGATTTCGCCTGTCTCTCGGAGAAGTCGCTATTCAGCAGAGTGAGTGCTTGAGTAGGCTGTATCGTATTGAATCGAACCGGGCATGGATTATCAGTATCTGCCATATCAAATGCTTGAAGCATCGGATGAAGAAGTGAGCGTTTGACATGGATGAAAATGCTTCTTCTGGAAGAATCCTCTTTAGAAGATCTCCCCCATGCTGAATCGGGCCGAGATGCGGTGGCGAGGACTTCATCTGGTAAAAGAGGGTAAACCCCCGGTCCTCCCAATTTCAAATTGAGATCGCCACTGAAGGAGAGAATCGAATCTCTAATCTCTTCAGCAGAAAGCCTGCGTCCACGGAATTTCCAGTTGTACCTGTTTCTGGGATCAGTACGGTCGTTGCCCTGATGGAAACGACCGGAACTACGAAACATCGAACTGGACAAAAGAGAACGAAGAAGCGACTTAATACTCCAACCACTCTCGACGAAATCGAGCGCTAAGTTGTCGAGAAGTTGAGCATCTGTAGGAGGGAGTCCAAAAGTACCAAAATCGTTCGGAGTGGGAACTATCGGTTCACCAAAAACATGCTGCCAGACCCTGTTCGTCATGACACGTGCGGTTCTGGGATTCTCTTTATTTGCGATCCAACGTGCTAATGCCAGGCGTCTACCGCTGCTTTCGCCGTCCGATGGCTTTTCGATCGAAGCATCCGCACCACCCAGTATCTGCGGGAACCCGGGTGTGACTTCATCTCCTGGAGCGGAAGCGGTACCTCGAATTCGAATATAACTTTGGGGGATATTTTGCTGTTCCTGGGCAGAGAGGACTTGAACGAAATCCCGTGTGGGACGCTTTAGTTCGTAAAGACGCTGGATCGCTTCTTCCATCCTTTGACCCTCAGCGCTGCCGAGTCGTTCAGAGACGAGTTGGACATGCTGGGGAAGAGTGCCTCCGCCTATCGATAGGTCTATAATTTCGCGGGAGGAGAGTACCCTGTCCCAAAAAACAACTTCGTCCATTTCACCGTTGAGAGATGCCGCACCCGGAAGCATTCTTCCAATGCTTAACTTCTCGGGTTGAGTCAGAGATTTTTTGCTCCCCGTTGCAGAAGAGCGTTCGACTCCATCTATCCAGAGAGCAAATCTTCCTGTTTCGATGCTTCGAGTGAAGCAAACATGGTGCCACTGATTATCGTTCATCTGCCCGGGACCATGAATGAAGACTTCAGGGTCGCCTACGCCAGCACAGACATGATCTGCAACGAGGGAGATTCCAAAGTCAGGAACGATCCCCGGGATCTCTCCGTCGACGAGACCTGATCCCAGAATCCAGCGTAGATCGTTGCTGTTACCTCTGCCGAGACGATTTGTTTTGAACCAGAAAGAGATCGTGAAATCATCCTGAACAGGTCTGGGAATAGTGACGTATGCATTGCCAGTGAGGGACAGAGAAGGTGAACCGTTCTTGCCGGTCCCTCTTTGGGTGTCGAATTCTTCATGCTCAAAGTTTGGTGTTGTTTCTGATTCAGTCGCACTTTTACTGGGAGGTTGATTGAAATCTAGGTGAACCTTGCTGTCCTTGAAGGTGGCATTGTTTGCAGCGATCAAGGTTTCTTTACCCCAACGCACACTCACTTCGTCTAACAGGTTGCTGATCTCGGAAAGACGTTCTGAGTATTCTCGTTTCCAACTCTCGAGGCTCTCTTCGAATTTATTGTCTCCGAGGTCGAGTGGCAGATCCCTGACAAAATTCGTGGTTCTGATTCCGTTGCCACCACCGATTTTATAGGGCTTCAATCCTTCAAAAAAGGAGAGCATTCGGTAGTAGTCACGGGTAGGGATAGGATCTCCCTTGTGATCATGGCAACGTGCGCAACCCATACTGATACCCAGCATTGATCGACAGGTCGTATCCAGCATGCCATCGAGGTCGTCGAAGATGGCTTGTTTCGGATCTGCGGGTTCATCATTTCGTATGCCAAGATGAAGGAATCCTGTGGCCACGTGATGGTCCAGTGATTCAATCTCTAGCTCGTCTCCCGCCAACTGTAAAATGAGGAATTGGTCGTAGGGCAAATCTGAATTAAATGCGTCGACTACCCAATCTCTGTATCTCCATGCACTTGGTTTAAGACGATCTCTTTCGTAACTGTCTGTTTCGGCCCAGCGCACTAGATCCAACCAATGGCGTCCCCAATGCACTCCGTATTGTTCACTGGCCAACAATTTTTCAATACGTAGGTTCCAGCGAGTTTCATGGGGGTCTTTGAGGAAGGAGTCCAAATCTTCTGGAGTCGGCGGTAAGCCCGTGACGACATAATGGAGTCTTCGCAAAAGTTGTTCAGGTGAGGCTTCTTCCGGGGAAGTGAGCCCTTTTTCTTCCAAACGGGAGAACCAAAACTGGTCGAGAGTTTGACGCAACTTTGGGTTTTGGAGGGGGACGTCGCACCACGTCAGATTCCTTGAAGATTCTTCGGCGTCGTCCAAGTTGGACTCGGTAACAAAGGAACTTGTAGTGGGGGGTTGAGGGGGTGCTGTTTTTGGAAGTGCCATCGGATCTTCATTGCTGGTATTGCCGAAGATGAAATCAGAGGTGGAGGAGATGATAAGCAGGCCCACGAGCAGAAGTGCAGGCAGTATGAAAGCAGGCTGAGTGATTCGTTTAACTCTGTTGACCAAAGAATCCGCCGTTCAACATCGATGGTAGCTAAGAGATGTGCGCTAAAATCAATCTACTAGAGATCTTATCCTGAGAGGTTGTTCAGCCAAGCCCCCAAATTACTCCTGGGGACTGTTTGGAATCAAATTAGTATAGGAATCAAACGATCACTTCTTTTTCGAAGGGCTTCAGAGCTTCGATAATAAAAGAGATGTGATCGTCCAGATCTACTTCTAGAAGTTCCATACCCGTGTGAACCTCTGATCGGTCTACTCCCGCAGCAAAATTCTTGTCCTTGAGTTTTTTCTTCACCGATTTCGGGGTCAAGTCCTGAAGTTTGTTGGGACGCAATCTGGCGACGGCGATGATCAAGCCCGTCAGCTCATCGCTGGCGAGTAGGGCCTTGTCGAGGAGTGTTTCACACTGATAACCCCACTTCGTGTAATGACAGTGAATCGCATGAGCTTTCTCTGTTTCTCCACGTTCTTCGAGGAGTGCTGTGATCACCTTTGGGTGTTCTTCCGGATGCTTTTCATAGTCCGCATCATGAAGAAGGCCAGTGATGGCCCAGTGGTCTGAGTCTTCACCATATTTTTTTGCATAAGCTTCCATGACGATCTCCACTGACCGGACATGAGCTAGAAGAGCTGGAGATTCCATCATGCTTGTCAGGATTTCTCGGGATTCTTCTCTGGTCATCAATTGATGTCTCCTAACTATGAGGTGGTGTTCGCCATCGCAGATTCAATGTCTTCGATTGTTTTGGGGATCACGCCCGTCAGATTTACGGGGCCGTCAGCAGTCGCCAAAATGTCATCTTCGATGCGAACGCCAAAATTTTCTTCGGGTAGATAGATTCCAGGTTCAATGGTGATGATCGCTCCTTCTGCAACATGGTGATCCGGTTGAACATCATGAACTTCGAGCCCGATGGGATGTCCTACACCGTGGGGGTAATAATCGCCGTACCCTGCATCAGTAATGATTTTCCGCGATATTGAATCGAGTTCAGCGTATGTAATCCCCGGTTTGACCGCTGCTATGGTGGTTTCCATGGATTCCAAAACTATCGAATAGATTTCTTTTTGGCGTTCAGTAAACCGACCATTTGCGGGATAGGTTCGTGTGACATCCGAGCCATACCCACCGGAGCCTTTTCCGAATCGGGCACCACTATCAATCACGACCATCGCTCCATCTTCAATGACGTCGCAATTGGCTCTGTAGTGAAGAATGGTTCCGTTGAAGCCGGATCCTACTATCGTTCCATAGAAGGGGCCACGCGAGCCATGGGCACGGTAAGCATGTTCGGCGGCTTCTTGAACATCGAATTCAGTGACTCCAGGTTTCAGAGTATTAAGAATATTCTGGAATCCCTTCGCTGTAATGTCTGCAGACTTTCGAATCATGCCTAGTTCGGATTTGGATTTCACGCTTCGTAACTGGGGGACTAATGAACTTCCATCGGTCACTTTGAAGCCAGGAATCCTCTGTTGTAACTTTTGGAAAACTTCAAGATCAGGTCCAATCGGAGACTGATGGTTCACCAAAGGATGCAGGCATTTTCCATGCAATGATCTCTTGCAGGCCTGGAGTAGCGCACCTGGGAACGCTGAAACTCTCATCAAACTTTTGAAGCCGAAACTACTCCGAAGCTTGGAGTCGATGGGCCCCCTCCAGCCATCCCATTTTTCCAGCTCCGGAAGATGGGGTTCGAGAAACAGCATTTCCCTGCGAGCCGGATTTTGATCTCCTGGATTCAGTAATAGAATGGCACCCGATTCATCGGTGATGCCTGTCAGGTATTCAAAGTTAAGGTTCGGCCTAAATTCGTCATGAAGACCGCCTCCTTTGCCCGCGAAGATCACGGCGGTTGCGCCTTCCAAGGTTTCTGAGAGTCGCTGACGTCGTTGGCTAAATTCTTCTTGTGAGATTTCTAGTGATTCCTGCACGCTCATGGATGCACTCCTTTGGGGCATTCGTTGCCGTATTGGAGGAGCGAACAATAAGCCCCCCGATTCAAGAATGAGTATTATCTACGAATTCGAACGTCATGAAACAGGAAGAATCTCGTAACCCCTTGGCCATTTGCTATCGAACTGCGTATGCTCTGAACTTGATCAGATCGACTCCTTAAAGGACACTCTGAAGGAAACTCTGAATCGGAGGCACCGATGTCAAACACTTTGAAATTGAGATGGGTTGCAGGAGCGCTTTCATTAGTGGCCCTGTGGATGTGTTCTTCGCTACTTTCTCTGCATGCAGGAAAACAACCGGATCTTGGATTACTGTCGGGGGTTTGCGGAGAATCAGGTGATGGCTGCGCTTCTGTGGTCAATGGTCAATGGGGGGTTTTTCCTCCCGGCGATGGAGACTCCGAAGGCCCCTACGAGGGTATTCCGGTCGCGGCTATTGGCTTTGTTTACTATGCACTTTTGGCGGCTTGGTACCTGTTGCTCGGTGCTCCGGATACCGGTAGAGCTGTTCTTTCTCGCTGGATGCTTTGGTTCAATGGCCTAGGGGTCTTGGGCTCAGTCATCTATATCTTCCTCATGCTCCAAGTCATCGGCGATACCTGTGGACTGTGCTTGATCAGTCACGTGTGTAATGTCGGGATCTTTGCCATCGCTTTCTTCCTCAGGCCCGTTGGCGATGTTTCATGGGCGAGAGGAGAGCCTTCTCTAAGGTTGCTTCTTGCAGTGGGGGTGATTGCCATCCTAGGCGGCTGGATCGCTCAGTTGCAGATCTCCGAGGGAAAAGCGGCGGCACGATTTGAAGCTATTCAGGATCAAACTGAAGAATTGAAGAAGTTAGCCCAAGATGTTGAAAAGGTAGAGTCCGCTTATCGTGCGGGAGGCTACAAGTTTGGTAAGGATGATGTTCGGAAAGATGATCCCAAAAAAGGAAAGACGAAGGGATCCCGATATCAACTTGTCATCTTCTCAGACATTCAATGTTCCAACTGTGCTCGATTTGAAGAATATCTCGATGAAATCATCATGCCGATTTTTAAGGGGCACCTTGAAATTGTATGGAAACATTATCCGAATACATCTGAGCACAAATATGCGTTAGCAGGAGCCAGCGCTCTCGAGGCAGCGAGGCTACAGGGGAAATTCTGGGAAATGAGAGAATACCTTTTCGAAAGAAGGTCTTTGCTGGGATCTGTAAAGTGGGCTGAAGCCGCCCAATCGATCGGAGCTGAACCCGGAAAATTTACCCGTGATATGAGTTCTCCGGGGGTGAGAAATCGAATCAATGAAGATGTTGCTCTGGGGAGAAAAGCTGGGGTAAGAGGCACTCCTGGAGTGTTTCTGAATCGTAGGGTTGTCAGCCGATTGATGCGTAAAAGCCCGGGATTTTGGGAAATACAGGCGGATTCTCTGAGAAGAATTTTCGAAGAGAACAACCGTGATTGGTAGGTGAGTCCTAAAAGACTTACAGATTGCTCGATTGTGCACTTCTATTTTATCGGTAGTCTTGAACGTAGCGAGTAGGGTGTTTCCGAGAACACCGGGATGAGGCCGTGGGAGAAATACCTCCACAGCAACAGTTAGTTTTGTCCGTTGAATCCTTCAACGGGCTGAACAGCCCGGCAGCCGTTCTTTTCTGTTTTTGAATCATATTATTGAAGAGATTCGATATATGAGGAAGAAAACTGAATCATCCCTTCAGGTTTAAGAATGCAAATTTTAAAACTTTTCTAGGAATCATCCCGTCCTGACTGGGAAGTTTCCTGTTGGTGAAGAATGGCGAGGATTCTCATGTCCACTAGGATTTTAGTATTCACTTTGTCGGTGTTTGGACTCCTCTTTGGAGCACAAAACGCATTGGCACAGTCTACTTTTGTATTTTCTGCAGCGGATCAAACTGTCGCTTCATCTGGAGGACAAGCGAGTTTTTCACTCGACTTCAGCATCCAGCAGATAACGGGGACCATTGAGGATACGAGAGGTTTCTCATTCTCCTGTGGCCATGACGATACGTTATTGGCAGTGACCCCTTCCGGAACGGGACCCTACATTCCAAATACTTTGGGACCGATCACCGCTTTGAATGGCGGAACTGGACCCGATTTCATACAGGGTGAGATTTTCCCCAATGGATTCACCTGTGGAGTGATTTACGCTTTCACTGCTCAAAATCAAACAATCACATACGAGATTGCCAAGCCGGTGATCAGTGCTGATTACGAAACTTTACCCGGTGCTCTTACAGGTGTGACGGGTGATCTCTTGACTCAGATTTCTCAAGGAAGTGGACTGGGATCTCCTCCAACGGCAACTGTTGTTGTCATTGGGTCGGGAGAATCCGCTCCTGCTTCAGTTGAAACCTGCAGTGTCACAATTCAAGCGTCTCCTCCTATCGTCTTCAATTGTCAGGTGGAAGATTCCGCAGCTTCCTTTAATGGTGCAAGTGGAACCGGATCAGCAACAGTGGGCCTCAGTATCTCAGAGGACATCGCTGCTGGAGGCTCTGCTAACCTCACCCAAGGATTTTCACTGGGTCTTTCCTATGACGCTCAGGTGATTGACGCAACTGGAGTGACCCAGGGTGCGAGTCTTTCTGCACTCGAGAGTGGTGCTGGCGCAGAGTTTTTCAACGTATCGTTGCTCGCTGGTGGATTAACCGTGGGCTGTATCTACGACTTCCAAGGTGTGTCATTCCTCGAGTTTGGGTTACCTGATGAGGTCCTCAGTATCGATTTTGATACTGTCGCAGGCACCCTTGCCGGATCTGCTCCCAGTTCAGTGACTGAGACAACATTGACTCCTGTAGAAGGCCTTGGCCCTACTGGCGTTACGTTGGTCATGGTCGTCGATGGCACTTCCATCCCCATGAATGGGTTGAGTGGTGTTTTATCCTTGACCGCTTTGGGTGGATTTGACCGAGGAGACTGCAATGTGGACGGTACCTTGGATCTTGCAGATGTGATCAAGTTGCTCGGCGGATTGTTTTCTGGCGACGCGCTCCTCTGCAATGATGCCTGCGATGGAAACGACGATGAAGTCATGGATATTGCTGACGCGATCGTTTTGCTCGGGGTTCTGTTTTCGGGTGATCCCGCTCCTCCAGGATCCGGAACTTGTGCTCCCGATCCGACAGAAGGCTCGTTGACCTGCGACAGCTTCCCAGCCTGCGAGTAATAATTTCCGGCACCCCCGGCAGTTCATTCATGAAGTCCGCGATTTGAAATCGGGCTTTGAACTGCCGGGGGTGCTTTTTAATTAAATATTCATCTCCGTTGTGAATGCAGGAGAAGGTGAAATAGGTGTGATCTCGTCGGAATTGAGAGAGTCTCGATTCGGTTCTGTCGGCATTCGTTGTATTGCGGATTGAAATAACAAGTCATGTCACGCGATGATTTCTGGACATGTTTTTCGCTCTTTTCTTCGGGATCGAGTGGTTGACCGATTTGTTCATAAGATGGATAAAATAGGTCTAACTCTGCTCCAGTTCGCCAGATTCATGGCTCGCCCGTTTGCAGAGAATTTCATTTGGCACAAATGAGGAGGAAACAGAAGTGATGAATTCGAAGTCGTTCATATTAGGAATTGTAGTCTTCGCGCTTTTACTTTCTGGAGCACTTGTTTCGAAAGTGGATGCTCAAATCTTTGAGGTTTCTTCCCCGAACAAATTGGTACCAGTGGGATCAGGGAGTGCCGACTTTGATCTTGAATTCAGTATTCAGCAGACCTCGGGTGCGCTGATCGATACTTGTGGATTCTCATTTCAATTCAGTCACGATCCTACCGTTCTTCAGTTGGGCCCCTCAGGGGCTTTTTCGGCAGGTGCGCTTGCTGCCCTCGATGGAGGAGCTGGCCCAGACTTTTTTGATGGAGAAACTTTTCCAACAGGCTTTACTGTCGGTTCCGTTTTCTCATTCTCTTTTGACCAAACACTTCAATTTGATGTACCCAAAGTATTGATAGCGGCTGAATATTCTGTTCAGCCCGGTGCAATAGCAAACCTCTCTAACGATTTGCCCACGATCGTCAGTATGTCTGACAATCTGGGGTCTCCTCCTATCGACAACTTGATTTCCAATTGTGGAGGAAACACTGAAACTCTTATTGGGACTGACTGCATCGTTACGTTACAACCTGCGCCACCCTTGGATTTCCAAATCTCATCTGGAGACCAGACCCTTTTGGCTTCAGAGGTGATATCGAATGGCCTCCAGGTGGAATTCTCACTGATTCAGATTCCGGATGTTCCTGCGGATATTACACCTACGAATGGATTCAGTTTTGCCTATGGGCATGACTCGAGTTTGTTCAGTGCCGATGCGGTGCTTCTAGGCCTTGATCTAGCAGGCCTGGATAGCGGAGCCGGTCCCGCTTTCTTCCAGGAGAGCCTGTTTGCCACAGGTGCCGCTGTGGGTTGCCTGTATGATTTCCAAGTCCAGGAAACCATCACCTTTGACAACTCTTTGCACGTGGCGACTTTTATATACAGTGCTGTTGCAGGGGCTTTGGATAATCTATCTGACACTCTTGTTACGAATCTGGAGATCTCGACAGTGCTGGGTACGCCTGCAATAGATAGCGTTGTCGTGGTCGATGGTGGAACTGCGATTCCCGCCAGCGTTCTTCCTGTTCAAGTCTCTATCGAGCCCACTCCCGCTTTTTCATTGAGTGCACCTCTCCAAGAAGGATCGTTCTCAACTGGGAGTGGTTCCGGCAGTTTTACGGTTCTTATGGAGCTTGTTGAAGAATCGACGAACCCGGGTTTCCCGAGCGACACCCAAGGATTTTCCATCGGCTTAGGACATGATTCTGCACTTTTGGAAGCTACTGGAGGAGGAGTTGGACCCGCGTTATCTGTTTTAAACAGTGGCACCGGACCTGATTTCTTTGATACGAATCTCTACACGGATGGCATCACCTTTGGATGTGTTTTTTCTTTCACTAATCCAGCGGTCAATACCCTCGCCTTCGACACAGCACAGGCGATTGTTGAGGCGAGTTATCAAACAGTGCCCGGCGCATTTGTCGGTGAGACAGATCCGGTCTCCACAAGTTTACAAGCCAACAACAATTTGGGATCACCTCCTGTTGAGCAAGTGATCGTTGTGAATAGCCAGTCTCAAAATCTGTTCGTCGCAGGGTGCTCAGTTCTTCTCAGCCCAGGGGGCGGATTTGATCGTGGGGACTGTAACAATGATGGATCATTTGATATTGCAGATGGAGTCAGCTTACTTTCATTCCTATTCTTGTCCGGGTCGGTCAGTTGTTTGAATGCTTGTGACAATAATGACGACGAGGGGGTCGATATTGCAGACGCGGTCAGCGCTCTCGCCGCCCTCTTTACAGGAGGTCCTGCTCCTCCTGGAAATGGTACTTGTGGTCCCGATTCAACTCCCGGACCACTGACCTGCGACTCCTTTAGCTCATGTTTGTAACGAAAAGTCCCGGAACGCCGTAATGCGGCCAATCTTCACGGATAATGCCGTCAGGCACGGGATAAATGACAGTTTTTGTGTCTAGAAATCTGATCATAAAGCGGCGCTGTCATGCAGTGTTTGCTCAGCCGCTTCGGAGAGCCTAGCATAGAGTAATTCCAGACTTCGGGTTAGGCCCGAGGTACTGGAGATGGATTTTGTTATGTTGGGCTGCAATCTGTTCATTTAATGCTCCTTGGGCATGGGTTTCAAGAAACCCGTGCTTCTTGAAGGTGTTGTTAGAGTGTGGAACAGATGCATTTTGAGTGGAAAAACATTAATTCTAGTGAGGGCCAAATTGAAGAACTATCGCTTCTTATTCAGTCTTTTATTCGCAGGGTTCGTCTCCTTTTGTCTACCCGTAGGGAGTCATACTCTGGAGGCGCAGCAATTTTCAAACAATGCAGAAGGCATAGAGTCTTTCCGTTCCCCTGCGACAGGCAAGATCCATTTGGTGAGTGGTGCCGGCGGAAAAGGGCTTCCATTGCCAGAAGGTGTTGAGCCCGATCTTTCAGATCCACTTCAGGCCCTTCGTTTTCATGGACAACAGTTCGGGATCAATTTCCCTGAAGTTCAATTGAAGAAAATAAGAACCGAGAAGTGTTCTTTAGGTCAGATCCACCACACATTCCATCAGGTATATAACGGTGTGCCTGTTCTCACAGGGGTCATCAAAGTGCACTTGGCGAACGATGGAACTCCATTGACCATCAATGGAGATTTTTACAATGTGCCCAAGAAGTTAGAAATCGCGCCAAAGATTCTTGCAGAGCAGGCTGTTGAGCTTGCCGCTCAAGAACTTGGGCAGGAATTTTTAGTGGAGACGGCTCCTGCTCAGTTGGTCATCGCAAATCCTGGCTGGTGGGGAGACGACCCCATCGCTACTCCTGTGTTGGCTCATCATCTCGTTGCTGAAGGCGATGACATGTTGGCGGAGAACATTCTTGTGGATGCCAGAACTGGCGTGGTTCTCGATCACTGGCCGGCAGTACATAGCGCACTGATCCGTGAGATTTATGACGGGTCGGGAGGTGGAGGGCTTCCGGGAGTACTTGCTAGAACAGAAGGATCCGCTCCATCCGGAATTCTTGATATCGACAACTCCTACGATACATGTGGAGATCTTTATCGTGTTCTTTCCGATTCTCTGGGTAGAGATAGCCTCGACGGATTCGGTGGCTCGATGATTATCACCGCCAATTGGAATGACAATATTTGTCCCAATGCTATATGGAACGGGACTCAAGGCGCATTCTGTAATGGGCTGGGCACAGACGATGTGATTGCCCACGAGCTCGCTCATGGATTGACACAATTCACAGCAAACCTGATTTACCAAAATCAGTCTGGGCAGCTGAATGAAGCCATGTCAGATATTTTTGGTGAAGCTATCGATCTCTGGAACGGTGACGTTTCAGAAATCGGAACTCCGGGTGGAACACCTTGGCCTAATCCTGGCACGAGTGGATCTGGCTTGGACACTCCAAATAATGCCAGAACCGGGTGTGGTGATGGTTCTGCTCGTTGGAGGATGGGTGAAGAATCAAGTCTAGGTGCTATTCGGGATATGATGTTCCCGGAGTGCTTTAACGATCCACCGAGCACTACTGATCCGCTCTATAACCAAAATGCTTGTGGTCCATTTGATAATGGTGGCGTGCATATCGGTAGTGGAGTCTTGAATCATTCATTTGCCATTTTGGTCGATGGTAAAACCTATAATGGTCAAACGATCACACCGATTGGGCTGACAAAAGCAACAGCGGTTTACTTCCGTGCTCTGAGCGTCTACATGACTCAGGCCACAGATTTCCCTCAGGCTGAAACCCATATCAATCAAGCAGCGACAGACTTGCTCAACTCCAGTCCTATCGACCCTCGGACAGGTGTTTCCGGGTCAGTCTTTACACAGGCAGATGCTGATCAAGTTGCTGCAGTGATGACCGCTGTGGGAATGTCAGAATTGGTGTGCGGTCAGGTGCCTCCTGGACCTCCACCTGCGAATGATGATTGTTCGGGAGCGACTCCTGTTTTCATTGGTCTGAATGCCATATCGAGTGGAAATGCGACCACGGGAGGCCCTGGCCCTGATGACTCTGCTTGTCCGGGGACCGCTATCGGTGCCTGCGGAAATGACATTTGGTACTCATACTCTGCTCCCGAAGCGGGAACCTTGTCCGTGAGTACTTGTGGTATCGCGAGTTGGGATACTGACCTTCAGGTGTTCACCGGAACATGTGGATCACTCAGCCTGCTCGCTTGTAACGGGGACACAGGGGGTTGTTCGACGTTCACATCCCGTATTGAGAATATTCCTGTCACTGGCGGAACCACATACCTGATTCGAGTCTCTTCATGGAGTGACGGAGTCACCGGTTCTGGTGATATGGAAGTCTTGTTTGTTCCTACCGGTGGTGGCGGCGTAGAAAATTGCACCAATGGTGTGGACGACGATGGCGACGGATTTGCGGACTGCGAAGATACAGATTGCAGCAGCAGTCCCGCATGTGTGCCACCCGCAACCGGAGATGAATGTGTCTCCGCTGAAGTGGCCGTCTTGGGAACCAACCCCTTTGATAGCACAGCTGCGACCACTGGAACCGATCCTATTCCGGACGCCGCAACCTGTGGTCAAGGACTCGGAGATATGCTGGGTGATATCTGGTACTCCTATGTTCCTGATCAATCGGGTTCCTTGTTTGTCTCCACCTGTTCAGCTGGAAGTTTTGATACGGATCTGGTGGCCTATACCGGCTCCTGTGGCTCTTTGATTACTTTGGGCTGTAATGGAGATGTGACTCAAAACACTTCTCCGACTTGCCAGCAGTATTGGTCAGAGTTGACTTTGGATGTGATCGCTGGCGAAACATACTGGTTCCGTATCGGTGCATGGGGAACGCCTCATCCCGGAAATGGATTGCCAGGGCCGGGCGCACTGATCCTTGATTTGTCAAACAGCGGACCTGTGGAGAATTGCAGCAATGGTGTCGATGACGATGGGGACGGCCTTGCTGATTGCGAGGATCTCGATTGTTCTAACGATCCCGCATGTGTCCCCGCTATTCCGGGTGACGAATGTTCTACTGCTCAAGTCGCTATTCTGGGGTCGAATGCAGTGGATAACACAGCCGCAACCACCGGAGCGGACGCGATCGATGACTCGACCTGTGGAGGAACTTTCCTCGGTGAGTTTATCAACGATGTTTGGTTCGAATTCACGGTGCCTTCTACCGGAGAGTACGTCATCTCAACGTGTGATACGGTCACCTTTGATTCCGATATCTTGGTTTATTCTGGAACTTGTGGAGCGCTCACTGCCATCGCCTGTAACGGTGATGGTACAGGATGCGGTGGCTTGACCAGTTCCGTGACCACCAATCTCAGTGCTGGATCCACAGTATTGATCCGATTAGGCGGGTGGAATAATACGGCGATTGGAACCGGTACTCTCGAAATCAGTACCCAGGCTCCTCCGCCTCCTCCTGAGAACTGTAACAACGGAACAGACGATGATCTGGATGGACTGACCGATTGCGAAGATCCCGATTGTATTTCTGATCCGGATTGTATCTGTGTATCGGCGAATGCTTTTTCATGCAGTCAGGTTAGTGGGAACTCAATTCTTCTCTCATGGAACAATGGAGAAGACTACGACTCTATTGGAGTGCTTCGGGATGGCGGACTTGTAGATACCCTGCCGGGAACAGCTACGAGTTACACGGATTCCACCGCTCAAGTCGGCAGTCGTGTTTACACCCTTCAGCCATTTTGTGCAGGATCCCAAGCGGCACCCACGAGTACTTGCAATATTGACGTGGTTCAGCAGATTGGGTTCATGTTCACAGCCGGGAATGTCAACGGTTCCTACAGTGCCGGTGGAGCAAGCTTTGAAAGTGTTGTCTCTCTCCAGGAGGAAGTGAACAATCCGGGATTCCCGACAGACACAGCAGGGTTCTCCTTCGGAATATCTCATGATGGGGCATTGTTTGAAGCAGTTTCTGCACAGACTCTCGGAGATCTTGCTGCCATGGATGGTGGAGCGGGTCCTGCTTTCTTTGATACCAGCATCTTCTCCGATGGACTCACGATCGGATCTGTGTACGACTTCACTCTCGTCGAAACATTGCAAATGGTGTCGGATACAGAAATCATTTCCGTGAGTTACGCCTCACTTCCAGGATCACTGGCGAGTGCAACGGGTACAGTTTCATCTACGCTGAGCTTTTCTGAATCTTTGGGCTCTCCTCCAGTAGAGTTGATTGTGTCGACCTCATCAGGTGCGGCTGTTGTTGCCGGTGGAAACTCAGGAACCATCAGTCTTGATCCTTCAGGCTTTATCATGACGGCTGCTGATCAGATAGTGGATTACCCAGAAGCGACGGGAAGCAGCTCCTTTGAAGTTTCCGTTTCGGTTGAGGAAGATCCAGGGAATCTGGGTTATCCCAATGAGACTCAAGCGTTTTCATTAGGTATTGTCCATGATCCTGCAATCTTGTCCGCCACAGGTGCGATCGCCGCTCCGGTACTGACGGCCTTGAACGGAAACACGGGACCTGACTTCTTTGATGTGAATAGTTTTGCAGATGGCCTCACAGTGGGCTGTGTTTATACATTCGTGGGTGCGGACGTGATTTCGTTTGCTACTGCAACAGACGTCTTGTCTGTCGAATACGATACAGTTCCTGCCGGTTTAGCAGGCAACACCGCGCCTCTGAGTACTCAGGTCGAATTCTCCGATACTCTTGGTGTTCCACCTGTTGAACTCGTTGTAGTTGTGAGTTCACAGTCTGCTGGTGTATCAGGAGTGAATGGAACCATCACATTGAATCCGACTGTAGGTGGGTTTGTTCGTGCGGACATCAATGACGATGCTTTGATAAACTTGGCAGACGCCGTCTCGCTACTCAACGCACTTTTCTTAGGTGGGATCGTGTCCTGTGATGACGCAACCGATACCAATGACGATGAGCAGAGTAACATTGCGGATGCCGTTTACTTGTTGAGTTATCTGTTCACCAATGGACCCGATATCCCAGCTCCTTCCAATGGAGTCTGTGGTTCTGATCCCAGTGGTACTAATCTGGATTGTGCAGAGTACAACTCTTGCCCCTAATAGTTCGCATTTGGTGAATAAAGGGAGTGGCGCGTTGGCGTCACTCCCTTTTTTTTTGAAACAGTGAGTCAGCAATAGCTGGAAGTCTAGATCTCTTCGTAACTATCTACAGTGATATCTGCTTTTACATCTCCAGTGTGTTTAGTGCTGAGGGGCTCAAAAAGTAGAAGGTGTGTTTCTTCGTGTGCCACAGGTTTGTGTTCCACTCCTTTTGGCACGGTATAAAACTCGCCTGGATTCACGACGACTGAGCCATCGCGGAATTCAAGTGTGAGCTGGCCCTTCATCACCATGAAGAGCTCATCTTCATCATCGTGTTTGTGAAATACGAATTCTCCCTGAATCTTTGCGAGAATGATTTGTTGACCGTTTAGGACGCCAATTCTTTTTGGGGACCATTGGTCTGTGAAGAGGTCAAATTTTTCTTGGATATTAACCACACTCATCGTGGGATCCGCCTTTCTCAGCCTAATGAAATGCCGAAGTCGAATTCAGCGTAATGAAGCATGATTTTGTTTTACTTCATTGAGACGGCTTTTAAAGGGTTCAGTTTGCGTTGGCTACCCCTTATCTTCCGGGGGTGTCATGGGGGAAATCTCGATCATTGGATTGAATACACCGCAAAACCCCTAGTGACGTGTCACCGACTTCGCATAGCGAGATTGTTTTTTGGATTCAACGACGACGTGTTAAGAGTGGTATCGCAGGGATATTGTCGTTCTATTGATAAAGGAGCAGGGGAAATGGGCTCAGATCTGATACGAGGCCTTGGAGGGTTGCCAGTTCTTGTGCTGGTATGCGTCATGCTTTTTCTAGGGAAGACAGAGAGTCAACCTGCAAGAGATACCTCGCCAGAAATATCGCCAGCGGAATCTGGTGAGGTAAAGAAAAAAGCTATCTTCCAAGATGGGCAGGCACAGATTGTAGATGCTTTTTCGTCTCCCCGTAGTTGGATTCAACATGATCTGTGGGTTGAGACGTCTTTTGATTCGGATGGTGATGGAAAACTAGATCGAATGCATGTGGATGTGACTCGCCAAGAACAGACTGAATCTGAAGGTCTTCGGGTTCCAGTAATTTATGAGTCGAGCCCATACTTTTCAGGTACGGGATCTTCGCTTAAGAAATATTCATGGAATCCCAGTCATGAAGTTGGGACTGTGCCACCAAAGCATGAAACTCCTCCTCCGATTCGTCAACAAAGTAAGCGTCCAGTGATGTCGCGGAGATTGATTCGAACTTGGGTGCCACGGGGATTTGCAGTGGTTCACTCCGCATCGCCGGGTACTGGATTGTCTCAGGGTTGTCCTACAGTAGGCGGTAAGAACGAGTCTTTAGCTCCAAAAGCAGTGATTGATTGGCTGAATGGTCGTGCGAGAGGTTTCTTGACTCCCGATGGAGACGATCAAGTTTTTGCAGATTGGTGTAATGGGAAAGTGGGAATGACAGGAACTTCTTACGATGGAACGATTCCATTAGCCGCAGCTACGACAGGTGTAGAAGGGTTGGAAGTTATTATTCCGATCGCACCGAACACTTCCTACTATCACTACTACCGATCACACGGATTGGTGAGGCATCCGGGTGGGTACATAGGTGAGGATATCGACGTTCTCTACGATTGGATTAATAGTGGTGATCCTGATAATCGAGAATACTGCGACTGTAATATTAGAGATGAAGAAATGTTACAGGGGTTTGATCGTGTGACAGGGGATTATAACGACTTCTGGGCAGGACGGGATTACTTGAACCAACTGGGGCCAATGAAGGCCGCCATGTTGATGGCTCACGGTTTTAATGACTGGAACGTGATGCCTGAACACAGTTGGAGAATTTATGATGCGATCAGGGCAAAAGGAAATCATACCGAGATCTTTTATCATCAGAACGGGCATGGGGGCCCTCCGCCATTTGAAATGATGAATCGTTGGTTTTCACATTATCTGTATGGGGTCGAGAATGGTGTGGGTGAGGGGCCCAAAGCGTGGATCGTTCGAGAGGGCGATGATCGTAGAAAACCAACGGCATACCCCGACTTCCCCAATCCGGAATCGAGGACGGTCGTGCTTCATCCCCGGCCTGAGCAGGATGGCGTAGGGGCCCTAGTCTTGTCGCATCGTGGAGAACAGGGCATTCGATCCTTGGTCGATGATGTGAAGTTCACAGGCAAAGAACTGGCAACGAATGATGATTCGCCAAACCGATTACTGTTTACGACGCCTATTTTAGAAAAGCCTATGCATATCTCGGGGATTCCTCGAGTACAAATTAGAGTCGCAAGTAGTCGGCCTGCCGCAAACTTGTCGGTTTGGTTGGTTTCTTTGCCCTGGGCGAAATCTGCCAGAAAGATGACGGAAAACATCATTACGAGGGGTTGGGCGGACCCTCAAAATCATTCCTCATTAACGGAGAGCGAACCTTTGGTTGAAGATCAGTTTTATGAACTGAATTTTGATCTGCAGCCCGATGATCAAATTATTCCAGCAGGACAACAGTTGGGTTTGATGATTTTTTCCAGTGACCGGGAGTTCACGCTTTGGCCTGAAGAAGGAACCGTGTTGAGCATTGATTTGGATCGAACTTCGTTGGTATTGCCGGTTGTCGGAGGAGAAGTCTACTTTGGACCTGGCAGTGAATGAGTTGCATCTCGCTCAACGTTTGGCCGCAGTATCGTCGGTCTCACCTGTGTCGATTCCGTGCATAGTACCTTCGTAATGATGGATAAGGGGAGACGATGAAAGTCGCAGTCTATTGCTCTGCCAGTGAGATGATTCGTCCTGAATATTTCCAGGACGCAGAAGATTTAGGTACTCGCCTTGCTGTGGGTGGTCATGAACTGGTATATGGCGGAGGTAATATCGGTTCTATGGGGAAGCTTGCAAGTGCAGCGCATCGATCCGGAGTAAAGATCACTTCAGTCATTCCGAAGTTTTTTCACGATCAGGAACTCACATTTTTGGAGTCAGACGAGATTATATTGACTGAAGATATGCAGCAACGAAGGAAATTAATGTGGGAGAAGAGTGACTGCGCAGTCGCTCTTCCAGGTGGCTTTGGAACTTTGGAAGAAGTGATCGAGTTTTTGGTTTTGAACCAACTATCACTGATTGAAAAACCATTAGTCCTCGCGAATATCGAAGGATATTGGGATCCCTTGCTGAAGATGTTTGATCATATGATGTCGGAAAAAATGTTATCTGAAGGGCATCGTGATCTGGTCCTCACGGCTGATTCAGCTGTGAAGGGGCTTGAGTTGCTGAAACGGAAAACTGATTCAATGGGGGAGCGACCATGACGGATTCCTTTGAAGAAGTCGATTTCAGAAATGAAACGATAAAACGTCTATCCGCTTCTTTAGGTGCGATCTTATCTCTGAGTGAAGAGGTGCCTGAGGGGCAGTCTTCTTGGAGTCCCTCTGAGTCGAGTTGGTCATTGCGGGAAATCGTGGGACACCTCATCGACGCAGATCGAGAAATATTTAGGATTAGATTAGATCTGTTACTTCGTGATCCTGCTGAAGAGTGGCCTTCGATGGACCCTGAGAAATGGGTTGGGGAGCGAAAGTATTCCGAGAGAACTCTCGGAGAACTGCTCAGGATCTTTCAGGATGAGAGACAGAGATCGCTGGCTTGGTTGGTTTCAATCGAGGACCCCGATTGGCATCAAGGAAAAGATATCTCCGGCGATCCCATTCGGGCTGGAGATCTACTGTTGGCATGGTGTTCTCATGACCTTGCTCATGTCGAACAGATTTGTCGGTGGAGGACGCAGTCTGCTCTGGAAAACAGGGCGCCTTTTGATGATGACTTCGCATATTAAGTGATTCTGTACTTCACCTATGATGCGTTGAAGAAAAATTAATTTCTTCTATTCGGGGGTGGGATCTGTGGATCGGTATTAGGGATCTCGGATTCCCAACTTTTCGAGAGTCTTTTTCCTCGGGATACGTGCTGCCTCGATGATTTTTCTGACGCTCGCTTCGTTTTTGATACTTCGGCGAGAGCACTGAGAATCGCTTCCTCCTTTGCATTAGGAGAGAGCGTTTTTAACCAATTCAGCTTCAAACCAAATTCGTCGGGGTTTCCAATGAAAATACCGGGCTTGGGATTTTCCATTCCCGCTCCAGGGAACTCATTTTCATCGCTCGTAATTTCCCAAGCGAACTGTCCAATATGTTGATCTCCCCAAGCAATCTTCGAGAGTATTTCTATCGTTGCTTTAGGAAGTTGATGAGCAATTACCAAGAGTTGCCTATCACAGGAGGCGATATTAATAGCACGCCTCAGGTCTTTGTTGATGGGCAGATTAGGACGCCCTGTCGATTTTTCTTTCCCAGGATACTTTTCGGAGACCTCGAACATCTCGAGCGCGAGAACTGTAGATTCCCAACCTTTAGAACCACCGAAAACCATTCGGGGAGATCTTCCCGATGGACTCAATTTTGTTTTTCCGTCCGGAGCTATAAGCACGAAGACAGTATTTTCTAACTGGCCGGATCGTCCACGAAAGACGCTTTGAAGAAATTTCCCCTCTTTTGCGTCTTCGTAAGTAGCAAGCCTTGCACATACAAAATTGCGTGACAATTTTACGACTTCAATATCGGACCAGAGACTCTGATCCATTTCTTGTTTTCCTGGTCACCAAATTCCGGGGACTCCTTGGCACTGGGGGGCAGCAGAGAGGAGAAGTATGGGTTTTCCGGTGCGCTCCGCTTCAGACTTGGCCGCTTCCCAAGTGCCATACCAGGCGATTCCATTGGGGAATTGATTTGAAGTCACTTTACTGTCGTCTGAAGTCACTTTGCTGTCGTCTGAGGTCTGAAGCAGTTTGGCGTCGAAAGCAGAGGTCCTTAGGAAAGCAGAGGTCCCTAGGGAAGAAGAGGTCCCTAGGAATAGGAGCAGTACGAGTAGGCATGGTATGTTCATCGAGTCGACTCCTTATGTACTTGATGAGGTCTCGGGCTTTAATATAACCCCTGAATACAAGTTCGGTTTGTCTCTTATTGGGAAGGAATCTCTTCATGTCTGTCATTTCGACATTCTGGCGTCTCGTCCTTATTCTTTCATGCTTGTTGAGTGGCGTGAGCGAGGCTCGGAGTATGAACGAATTGTTTTGGAGTGACTTGGAGACTCCTGTTGTCCAATGGCAGTTTCGTCCTGCTTTCATGATAGGGGACCATACTCTTCGTTCAGTAGGAGGAGAGTTGGAAGGATCAGTGAGTGGAGATCTCCGGATTGTGAAATCTGAATCGGGATCTGTGCTGTTGTCTGAGGGCGGAAGTGGAATGATTTTGTTGGGAAATGAAAAACAAAATCTTCAGTCAGTCTTACCTCAGGAAAGTATGTCCGTTGCAGGCTGGGTTTCTCATCAAGAAATTCAGGAATGGGGCGGGGTATTTGGTTTTCTTCAGGATAACGCGAGTGTCGAAAAAGGATGGCTCCTCGGATCCAGAGAGGGGAGAGCATGTTTCGCATTATCCACTCATGGTGCAGACGATGGCGATGGAGTTCTCACTTATCTCTCTGCAGCTGAAAAACTACCTCTTGGAAAGTGGGTACATCTTGCGGCGACCTATGATGGTCAAAAGATGTCCCTTTTCGTGAATGGTCGCTCGGTTGCAAAGTCTACAGAGCAGAGTGGTCCTGTGAATTATTCTGAGAAAGCTCCTTTTGTATTAGGTGCATATAGAGATTCGAATGAGTTCTATCCACACGTCGGCGCTATGCAAGATTTTGGACTTTGGCATACAGCCCTCACTCCAGAACAGGTTAAGGAACTCTACGATAGACGGCCTGAGAGCACCCGAAGTACTCCTCCAGTTCCGCCCCTGAAGTTTTCAGTGTTTCCTTATCTGCAGTGGGCGACGAAAAATAGTATTACAGTGTCAGCTGAAGCTTCTCGGCCTGTTGACGTCGTCGTTGAATTTGGACTTGATTCGAAACTCGGGAAAAAAATTGAAAGTAAAGAAGTTGGGAAGCTGCACCATATTGAGATCAAGGGTCTCAAAGAAGGTACCCCATACTTTTATAAGGTGACGGCAAGAGGTGGTGAAGGTGAAGCAGGAAACCTATTGGAAACAGGTATTCTCACATTCCAAACTCAGGCTTCAAAAGATACAGCCTTCGGATTTCTCGTTGTGGGGGATACGCAGAATAATCCTAAAGTGACTCGTGCTGTATCTGATTTGGCATGGGGGCATCGACCTAACTTTTTGATGCATTGTGGAGATTTGGTGGGAACGGGGTCTAACAAACGTGAATGGGTTCACGAGTTCTTCGCCGAAGCTTCTGGAATACTTTCGCGAATGGCCATCTTTCCAACGCTCGGTAATCACGAGCAGAATGCCCAACTCTACTATGACTATTTCACTTTGCCGGCTCCTGAGTTTTACTATGGTTACATGTGGGGGAATGTTGAGTTTTTTGTTCTGGATACGAATAAGAAGATTGATTCAAACTCAGAACAGGTGAAGTGGCTCGAGAAGAAATTACGAAACAGTAAGGCTCGCTGGAAGGTGGTGTATCACCATCATCCGGCATGGACCTCTGACGAGAATGATTATGGCGATACCTGGAAGGGGAGCTCGAATCAGGGAGTTCTATCAGTTCAGGAGCATCTCGTTCCCCTCTATGAAAAGTACGACGTGGATGTCGTGTTCAATGGCCATATTCATGTGTATGAGAGAACGTGGCCGATTCGAGACCGTAAGACAGTTGGCCCAGGCGAAGGGGTTGTTTACATTACTACCGGTGGAGGGGGCGGTCACCTCGAGGGCTTTGCACCCAACAGAACATGGTTTAGTTGTAATAAGAGAGTTGGGCACCACTTCTTGATGGTCAATGTCAATGGAGATCAAATGGAGATCTCAGCGTACGATATCGAGGGTCGCCTTTTTGATCGCCTGATGCTTGGCAAAACTGAAAAGTCTCAATGATTTCACTCATCCCGTTGCGCGAAAATTCCGATGTAGATTTAAATGAACTGGGAGATCAAATGAGGGATCTGCTGGGGGAGGACACTATTGTCCGCCTAGCAGATGAAGGTGGGACGGTCATCGCAGAAGTTGCGGGAGTTTCCATCAAGGCTTCATTAAGGAATCATCCGATTCCGGTTGAGATCCTTCAGGAACCGCTGAAAGCCGCTTGGTACTGGAGTGATGCAGAGTCTGAAATCAATAAACATTCTTCCTACTTTATTGTGGTGATCTCTGATCCACGAATTCCAGAGCCTCCAAAAATGGAGCCTGCTGAGGTGGTAGAAGAAACTCCGAATATTGAAGGCGAGGGTGTTCTTGAAATTTTCCCGGAGACTCCAGATGCACCGCCACTCGCTGATTCGGTGATTCGATATTCTGTTCAGGGTGCATTGTTGTTGACTAGGATCTCACTTCTATTGGGGAACAATTACGGTGCTCTCGGAATCTATTGGGATGGTTCTACCGCTCTTCATTCGTGGAAAGCTTTTGAAGAATCTTGTGCTTCGATGACGCCTGTGAATCTTCCCTTGAGAATTTGGATCGACTTTAGGCTTTGGGAATCTAAGGACGGAACCCGGGGATTAGTCACTCACGGTATGACGGAGATGGGCCAACGAGAGTTGGAAATCATTGGTTCCAGTAGCAGTGCTCAGCAGATCAGGGCATGGAGTTATACCGTGGCTCACTATTGCCTTGAAAAAGGAAAGGTTCTTGAGCATGGACAAGCAGTGGGAATCTCACCCAAGGAGTGGATTCGAACTTGGATAGTGAAGAGTCGACTCGACCCAGGGACCTGGGCGACCTGGCTGGATCTTGAGGCTGAAGAGTGAATCTCCCCAAAAAAGTGATGGCACTGACGACCAGTCGTGCTGATTGGGGACATCTTTCCTCTCCTCTTCAATTTCTGCGAGATGATCCTGCCTTCGATCTTTCACTCGTTGTCATGGGGGCGCATCTTTCACCAGAATTTGGATTCACGGTGGATGAGATTTTGGCCGACGGATTTGAAGTTTCTCATAAAATCGAGTGTCTTCTCAGTAGTGATACGGCTCAGGGAATGTCGAAAACAATCGGCTTGGCAACGCTGTCGCTCTCTGACCTTCTGCAGGATCATCCGCCTGATATTCTTTTACTGATAGCAGACAGATATGAAATGTTGGCTCCTGCGTCGGTAGCTTTGGCACATGGAATTCCCATGGCTCATATCGAGGGTGGGGAAGTATCAGAGGGAGCCATCGATCATGCGGTTCGGCAAGCATTGACGGCGATGTCTCATGTTCATTTCGTCCCTACAGAAACTGCCAAAAAGAGATTACTGTTGGCAGGCGAAGAGCCTTGGAGAGTCCACCGAGTGGGTGCTCCGAGTATTGACCATCTCACTAGAGGGCAACTTCCTGACGCTGAAGAACTCAGAACTATGCTGGAGTTAGATTCTCGTCGTCCTCCAGTTGTCGTGGCATGGCATCCCACAACATTGGATGCGGATGTCCGTATCGAAACTGATCCTTTTTTCGAGGCCCTAGAGAATGTGACAGAGCCGATTGTATTCTGTTTTCCGAATGCGGATGCCGGTAGTCGCGATATTCGAGAGCGTGCTTCGAGGTATTGTGAAAAAAGAGCCGATGCTCAAATTCGAGTCAATCTTCCCCACACGATGTACTGGGGGCTTCTTCTCGAAGCGAAGGCGATCGTCGGGAATTCCTCAAGTGGCATTATGGAAGCTCCTGCTATTCCTCTGCCCTGCTTAAATGTAGGGCGTCGTCAGCAGGGAAGAGAGCGAAGTCGCTGTATCATCGATGTTTCCGCTGAGAAAACAGAGATCCTCGAAGGATTTGGGAAAGTTTGTGATCCTCACTTCAGAGAGAAGTTACAGGGAATGACTCATGCTTATGGAGATGGGCATGCAGGAAAAAGAATAGCAAAAATATTAAGAGATTTACCGGGGAAGGAGGAATTGATTCTGAAGAAGGCATTGCCTGCAGATTCAATCCCGGAACTACCCGTGTGGCCGAACCAGTAGCCTATACCACGAAGACATCAGCGGGCTTGATCGGATCGTTTTACCGTCCAGGGTTTGATGACAATCCACATGTCCTGAGCTTCTTTCATTCGAAGTCGTTGCCCCACAACCAAAGCGAGAAAAATTCCTGTAACGATAGAGAATCCCAGTATGGAAAGGTCTCTCCCTAGGAATTGCGGTAAGTACTCATCGAGGTAACGGATGGAATGAAAAGCGGTCTGATGGACCAAAATACCTAAAATCAGAAGTTTTAATCCGGCAACTATTCGAGGTCGGGGTAAATCTAGATTTTTGTGCAGGACCCACTTTAGGAAAATCCAACTGAGTACTGTTGAAGCCACATAGGCGAGGGCGATCGTTCTTGTATTCATGGGGATAACCTGACCAAAGAGTAACCCCACCTGCAGACCTAGGCCGATCAGTGAAATCAACATGACCTTTTTTCTCAGCCCGATGGCTATGGCAGTTCTTTGAAGGCCAATATTCATGCAACCAAAAGGCACAGCGAAGCAATACCACCAAAGAATGTCTGCAGTTTTGAGGCCGTCTTCGAGGCTGAATTCACCGCGAACAAATAGTGTGTCGATGATGGAGGTGGATGTGGCGAGAAGTCCGGCCCCTGCAAGGAAACCCAGAAAAGCAGCGAGACGTTGATTCCTTGTCAGCATCTGGGCAAGACGTTGATGCTCGCCACGACTGGCTAGATCTGCTGATTCGTCTCCAGCAACGATGCCTAGGCTGACACCGACGAGTGCAACGGGGAAGAAATGGAATCGGAAAGCGGTTTCGAGCCATGTAATGCTTCCTGTCGGCAGTTCGGATGCCAAGTGGAATG
>JACKQG010000625.1_pt2 | contig 30268 bp, 28 predicted proteins | sample 8237621 | NCBI WGS metagenome assembly JACKQG01 (sample SAMN15677084, study PRJNA649215) | marine metagenome | biome: marine; feature: Black Sea; material: saline water; isolation source: suspended particulate matter (SPM) from the Black Sea western gyre | collected 2013-06-09/2013-06-10 | depth... | reverse complement strand
CAGGTCGGGGAGCCAATTTATATAACTAAGGCATCTTCGGATGTCTTTTTTGTTTTTATAACTTAATAGAATGATTACGTATAAAAAAATTGCAGAATTAGCCGCAAGATTTATTAGTAAGCCAAAAGTATTGAAGTTTGGTTTTAATTTATCTCCAATGTATAGAAGAACCTCTGCAAAGGTTGTATATATTTCTGAAGACTTTCTTAAAATACAAATCAAACTTCCTTTTAGCTATAAAAATGCAAACTATGTAAATACTATTTTTGGTGGGAGTATGTTTTCCGCTGTTGATCCATTTCCAATGACTCAGTTAATGAATCTTATAGGAGATGACTATGTGGTTTGGGATAAGGCTGCTGAAATTTTCTTTAGAAGGCCTGCAAAAGAGGATCTTTATGCTGACTTTATTTACAGCATAGAGGAACTTGAAGAAATTAAGAAAAAAGCGAAAGAGCTAAATGAATTTGAAATAGTTAAAATAACAAAATTAACAAACAAGGATAAGTCTATTGTTTACTGTGAAGTCCATAAAAAGGTGTACATTGCTAATAAAGCCTTTTTCAAGGAGAAACAGAAAGCAAGAATAAATAAAAAAGCAAAGTAGTTAATTTTTATTAAGCTTTATAATTATTAGAAGTTTTTTTAAGGAAAGGTAATTAATATGAATCATGAAATTGTTATCGTTGCAGCTACAAGAACTGCTCTAGGATCATTTGGTGGCTCTCTTTCTTCAATTCCAGCACATAAATTAGGAGCCGAAGTGATAGCTTCATTATTAAAAAAAACTGGTGTAAATAAAGATCAAATTGATGAAGTTATCTTGGGACAAGTTTTGACAGCTGGAAGTGGCCAAAATCCAGCCAGACAGGCTGCAATTGAGGCAGGGCTTCCTTATCAAACTCCCTCAATGACAATTAACAAAGTTTGTGGTAGTGGATTAAAAGCAGTACAGCTAGCATTTCAAGCAATTGCTTGCGGCGATGCTGAAATAGTTATTGCTGGTGGTCAAGAAAGTATGAGTCTTTCAAGTCATGTTCTTCCAAAATCAAGAGAAGGTAAAAAAATGGGTCCGTGGGCGATGGTGGACACTATGGTTGTAGATGGTTTATGGTGTGCATTTAATGATTGCCATATGGGCGTTACTGCAGAAAATATTGCGACCAAGTTTGACTATTCAAGAAAATCTCAAGATGAGTTTGCTTTAGAGTCACAACAAAAAACAGAAGCTGCTCAAAAATCTGACTTGTTTCGAAATGAGATAACTCCAATATCTATTCCACAGCGAAGAGGTGATGACATTATTTTTGATAGTGATGAATTTCCTAGACACTCTTCAAGTATGGATTCTTTAGCTAATCTACGTCCAGCATTTGCAAAAGATGGAACTGTAACAGCTGGCAATGCATCAGGTATTAATGATGGTGCAGCGGCGGTTATGGTCATGAGTGCATCTAAGGCGCAAGAGCTGAAACTAGAACCTATGGCAAAAATTGTTTCATACTCTAGCGCCGGGGTTGACCCATCTATTATGGGAACGGGTCCAATTCCAGCAAGCACTAAATGCCTTGAAAAAGCTGGCTGGAAAGCTTCTGAACTTGATCGAATTGAAGCTAATGAGGCGTTTGCAGCGCAAGCAATGTCTGTAAATGACTCATTAGGTTGGGATAAGTCTAAAGTGAATGTAACGGGTGGATCAATTTCTTTAGGCCATCCAATTGGCGCTTCTGGGGCAAGAATTTTAGTGACTTTACTGCATGGCATGGAGCGTGATAAGGTAAATAAAGGCCTTGCTACTATGTGTATTGGCGGCGGCATGGGCGTTGCAATTGCAGTTGAAAGGGTAAATTAGTATTATTGTTTTATTTAACTTGGAGTATTAATGAAAAAATTTCTAGTTATCTTGACGCTTGTATTTGGGAATTTTTTAATTGTAGGCACAAGTTATTCATACTCAGCAGTTGGCTATATGAAGTGCGAAACTGTAAATAAGCTGGTAGAAGAAGAAAATGCTGACGTTAAAAACATGATTATGTTTTGGTTTAGTGGCTACTATACTGGAAGAAATTATGAAACGTCGAGGTATCCTACACTACCTGATCCTCAGCTAGTATATATAGCAACCATTAACTACTGCAATAAAAACCCACTAAAAGATACTGTTGATTTAGCTGATTATCTCTACTCTAGTTTGCTTTAGATTTCAGTTATGCTAAATTTGTAATAGTATTTATTAACTCTGCATTAACTGCTCTTGAGCCAATATTTTTTCTATTTTCATGTCTTCTCAATCCAGGCAATCGAGTCCCCTCGATATCATTATATTTTTTTAAAAACTCCTCGGTCTGTGCTGAAGTGTCTTTACCAGATATAATTTCTGGTGACATAGCAAGAATAAACTGACCTCCTTGGGCTGGACCTCCATCTCCATTATCACGCTCCTTGGTTTCATAAGAGAAGGTTTCTCCAACTAATGGACCAGATAAGAGTTCAACCATAAGGGCAATGACCGAACCTTTATGACCGCCAAATGGAAGTAAAACACCTTTATCAATTTCTGAAGCATCAGTTGTTAATTCTCCTGATGAAGACAGGCCAGTTCCAAGTGGCACAGAGTGACCATCCCTTGCAGCAATTTGAATTTCTCCTTTTGCCATAGATGCTGTTGCCATATCAAAAACAATTGGATTTTTACCAGGGCGCGGCCATGAAAATGCAATTGGGTTAGTGCCAAACAATGCTGTAGCTCCTCCAGCAGGAGCAACACCTGGCATATACGAAACAGACGTCAAACCAACAAGTCCATGCTCACTGATTGCCTCAACTTCGGGCCAAAGGGCTGCAAAGTGATGACAGCGTTGAATTGATAAACCCGCAATTCCAAATTTTTGAGCAGCTTCGATAAGTTTTTTAATACCATATTGATGCGCCAATGGGGCAAATCCATTCTTTGCATCACACTTTAAAATTACTGGCGTAACTTCACTTATTTCTGGTTTCGCAGAGCCATTTACTTTTTTACTTTGAAGGGCCTTGATATACCCAGGAATACGAAATAGACCATGAGAAATTGAACCGTCACGCTCAGCATTAGTTACTGTATTTGCAACTGCATCTGCATTTTCTTCGTTAGCTCCATGATTAATAAGTGCCGCCTTAGCTAAACTAAAAATTTCATCAAGGCCTATATCGATTGTTTTAGAAGTCATAGAATTTTATCCTTAAATTTGTAAAAATTGAATTGCCTTTTCAGTTCAGTGAGCTTAAAAGTACATCAAAAAAAATGATAACATAATAGTAAATTAATATTTCTTAACCTAATGAAAAGTTTTAAATTCATTCATATAGTTTCTCTTTCTATAAAAATCAGTAGATTAAAGGATTATATTTCAATTTGAACTTAGCTAAAGTTCAAACTTGATTAATAGAGCTTTGAAGTTAATTTTAAGTTAGTCCGTCGATTATAGTTGACAACTGTATAAAAATTATATAGCCTGTCTATTCAGTCAAGAAGTTGTAAGTTGTTTTATTAATTAAATAGTATGAAGTTAATAAATAATTTGAAGTGTGCTTTAAACCAAATGATCTTGAAAGTTGATGGTACTCTGCCGCCAGAGAAAAAAAGACGTGATCTGATGGTTGAGCCAAACATCCAAATTTTCCAAGCAAGCTTGACTTGGAAACAAGAAATTATTGAGCCCTTGATTCATATTTTTTGGCTTAATAAGTGGCGTAATGCTATGAAATTGAACGGAGATTAAATCAATATAAGTATTACATTTTATAAATAAAAAAGGAGTAATTTATGAAAATAGGAAGATTTAGTAATCTACTGATTATTACATTATGTAGCTTTCTTTTGTCTGGGCAAGTGCTGGCAGCTAAAATAAAAGTTGCAGGTATATATACTCAACCATTACAACAAAAATGGGATGCTAGATTGCATCTTGCTTTGCAAGCCCAGGCGGATGCAGGTGAAATTGATTATGTGTATTCTGAAAAAGTTTCAAATACTGATTATGTTCGAGTTTTGCGTGAATATTCTGAAAGTGGAGTGCATCTTGTTGTAGGCGAAGCTTTTGGTATTAGTGCTGAGGCTAGAAAAGTTTCAGATGATTATCCAGAAATAGCATATCTAATGGGCGATCCTGGAAGTGGGTATGGCGGTGAACATGGAAGCAATTTTTCAGTTTTTGATAATTATATTCACGAGCCCTGCTATTTGATGGGTGTTATTGCTGGCGGTATGACCAAGTCTAATAAGATTGGTATGGTTGGTGGTTATCCAATTGGTGAAGTAAACCGTTTGTTCCATGCATTTATGGCTGGTGCAAGATCGGTTAACCCAGATGTTGAGTTTAAAGTTAGTTTTCTTGGCTCTTGGTATGATCCTCCGAAGGCAAAAGAAGCAGCATTTGCTCAAATTGAAGCAGGTGTAGATGTCTTATATGCGGAGCGTGCCGGTGTAGTGGACGCTGCAAGAGAAAGAAATATTATTGCATTTGGTAATGTTAATGATATGAATAAAGAGGAAAACGGCACAGGTGTTGTAGTCACATCTGCTTTATGGCATATGGAGAATGCAATTAATCATGCAATCTCTGGTGTTAAAGCTGGTACATATGTAGCAGAGGATTATAAAGAGTGGACTATGATGCAAAAAGGCGGAGCTTCTTTAGCGCCTTATTATGAGTTTGAAGATAAAATTGCAGCTGATGTTAAAGCTAAAGTTGCAGCAATTTCTTCGGATATCATGAGTGGTAATTTTACAGTTGTAGTTAATGACGATGAGCCAAAATCAACTTACTAAGATTATCAGATGAAGAAGCTACAATTTTCCAAGATTTGTAAAAATTTTGGTGCTGTTGTAGCTAATGACAATATTTCACTCTCACTAGGTGAGGGTGAAATATTATCTTTGTTAGGTGAAAATGGTGCAGGAAAGACAACATTAATGAATATACTTTTTGGGCACTATATTAGTGACAAAGGGTTTATTGAAGTTGAGGGTAAAAGATTAACGCCAGGCTCAACAAAAGCTTCATTAGATGCTGGAATTGGAATGGTTCATCAGCATTTTACTTTAGCGGAAAATCTTACAGTATTAGAAAATATTATTCTTGGTACAGAGCCTTTAAGTAGACTTTGGAGTAAAAAAAAACTAGCGTATAAAAAAATTGAAGCATTATCAAAGCGCTTCGGCCTATTAATTAATCCAGATGCTAAAGTGGCCGATTTAACGGTTGGAGAAAAACAGCGAGTTGAAATAATAAAAGCACTTTATCGTGATGCAAGTATTCTAATATTAGATGAGCCAACTGCAGTTCTTACTCCACAAGAAACTATTCAGCTTTTCAAAGTACTCAAGGAAATGGTAAATGCAGGTTTATCAATAATGTTTATATCGCATAAGTTAAATGAAATTATAGAAATTAGTGATCGTATTGTGGTTCTTCGTCATGGCAAATTAGTGGGAGAAGTAGCTACTAAAAAGGCAAATAAGGAGCTGCTTGCAGAAATGATGGTTGGCCACAAAGTTACTCGACCGGCTTATGAAAAATTGGAAATTGGTAAAGCAGTTGTAGAGCTAAATAATGTCTGTCTTAATGCGAGTGATGGCTCGGTTGGACTTAGCAATATAAATCTCAAGATACATGAAAAAGAAATTATTGGCCTGGCAGGAGTTTCAGGTAATGGTCAATTTGGATTAGCTTCAATTCTTCAGGGATTAACTCATCCAAGCTCAGGCGAATTTAAGCTATTTGGACAGAGTTTAATTAAATATGATCCTCGTTATCTTACAAAATCTGGCGTAGCACGAATTCCAGAAGACCGCTCAAAAGAGGGGGTTATTGGGGAAATGGCACTATGGGAAAATTTCCTTGGAGAAGAGTTACGCTCTAAAGCTAAATCAGGTTTTATTATTGACAAAAAGAAGGCAGTTAATAATGCCGAAAAATTAATAAAAGAATATGATATTCGGTGCGAAGGGGCTTTTGCATCTACAAGATTATTATCTGGTGGTAATATTCAGAAGTTAATCCTTGCAAGAAGTTTATCGAACAACCCTCGTTTTATAATAGCAAATAAACCAGCAAGAGGTTTAGATGAAGGCGCTATTAGTTTTGTCCAACATCAAATAATCAATGCTAAAACAAAAGGTGCTGGAGTACTACTAATTAGTGAAGACTTGGATGAAATTTTTGAACTATCTGACCGAATTGCAGTTATATTTGATGGGAAATTACAAGGGCCTTTTGATGCTAGTTCACTGACTATAAATCAAGTCGGTCTTATGATGAGTGGTGAAATGAAAGAGGGTAGTTTTAATGAGGCTTAAAACAAGAAGAAATACACCTGTATGGTTAATTGCAGCATTACCCATTCTTTCTATTTTAGTTGCTTTTATTTTTGGCGCTTTTTTTATAATTTGGGCGGGCGAATCTCCAATCACTGCTTATATTGCTTTAATTAACGGAGCTTTAGGTTCAAGTTTTGCAATTACTGAATCCCTAACAAGGGCAATCCCATTAATTTTTACAGGTCTAGCTGCAGCTGTTGCATTTCGAGCAAAATTTTGGAATATTGGTGCAGAGGGACAATTATATTGTGGTGCTATGGCGGCAACATTAGTTGGGACAGGAATGATTGATCTACCTTCTATAATAATGATTCCAGTGTTGTTTGTTGCAGGTGCTTTAGCAGGCTGTTTAATTTTGTTGCTACCAGTCTTTCTTAAAACCCATATGAAGGTGGATGAAGTAGTAACAACTCTGTTGCTGAATTTTATAATTTTACTTTTTGTGAATATGTTACTTGAAGGCCCTTGGAAAGACCCTATGGCTATGGGATGGCCTCAGGCTGCTAGAATTATTGATAATGGAGTTTTGCCTACTATAGTTGCTAAGAGTAGATTGCATTTTGGAATAATTATTGCACTAGTGATGTCAATTATAATGTGGGCTATACTTCGTTTTACAGTTTGGGGGTATGAAATACGAGCGGTTGGGTACAATCAGCAAGCCTCAACTTTTTATGGAATATCGATCAATAAATCAGTGTTAATGGTTGCTCTTTTTAGTGGTGGATTAGCAGGTATGGCTGGAGTTAGTGAGGTTACTGGTCTGAAAGGCTACTTAACTTTAACTTTATCGCCTGGCTTTGGTTATACGGGAATAGCAGTTGCAATGCTTGCACAGCTTCATCCAATTGGGGTAATTGTTTCAGCTATATTTCTAGCATCAATTTATGTGGGTGCTGATGCCATGAGTCGAACAGTAGATATACCTAATTATATTGCAGATATTTTAGTTGCTATATCTTTATTATCAGTTTTAGTTGGATCAATGCTGGCACGATTCCGAATTGTTTGGGGTAAATAATTATGTTGGAATTACTTGAATTAATATTAACAACGAGTTTATGGGCAGCGGTAGTAAGAATTGCAACCCCATTAATTTTTGCTACATTGGGTGAATTAATTTGTGAGCGAGCAGGAGTATTAAATCTCGGAATTGAAGGAATAATGACAATTGGTGCAATGGCAGGTTGGTTATGGGTCTATCAAGGCGGCGACCTCTGGGGTGGAGTAGTATTTGCCGCTTTAGTTGGCATGCTATTTGGATTACTGCATAGCATATTGGTTGTCTATCTTGGTTTGTCACAACATGTTAGTGGAATTGGAATCACTATGCTTGCCTCATCTATTAGTTATTATGCATATACAATGATAATACCATTTAGCACTACTCCACCTAAAATTGTTGCATTCAGTGCATTTGAAGTGCCATTACTATCATCAATTCCAATTATTGGAGGAGCTTTTTTTAACCAAACTGCATTAACATATTTAGCATATATTTTAGTAATAGTGACTTTCTATGTGCTTTATAAAATGCCACTTGGTTTAACAATTAGAATGGCAGGAGAAAATCCAGTTGCTAATGAGGCCCAAGGTATAAATGTATTATTAATTCGTACTGGGGCAGTAATGGTAGGAAGTGCTTTAATGGCAATTGGAGGTGCATTTTTAACTATGTCTGCATTTGATGCATTTTATTTTGGTATGATTAATGGTAGAGGTTGGATCTGTGTTGCGCTGGTTATTTTTGCCTCTTGGAAGCCGGGTAAAGCCTTTTTAGGGGCAATTTTATTTGCATTATTTGAAGCATTACAGGTTAGGGCGCAATTAATTGGTGCAGATGTTATTCCATATCAAATTTTTTCTATGATGCCATACTTTCTCAGCATAGTTGCAATGATGCTTGTTGCACGAAGAGCTGCCTATCCTAAGGCATTATTAGTACCATTTAGACAAGGAGATCGTATCTAATGTTCGACTTACTTATTAAACACGCTAATCTTCCAGATGGCCGTAAGAATTTTGATATTGCTATTCAAAACAAAAAAATAGTAGCTATTGATAGAAATATTATTGGCGAAGCAGTTAATATTATTGATGCGACTGATAAGTTAGTTTCTCCAAGCCACGTCGATAGCCATTTTCACTTAGATGCTACTTTAACCCTAGGTCAGCCACGCTTTAATGAGAGTGGTACTTTACTTGAAGGTATTCAGCTATGGGATGAGCTAAAACCCCATTTAACTATAGAGCTTATAAAAAAACGTGCCCGAAAATTATGTCATTGGGCAATAGCAAATGGATGTTTGGCAATTCGAAGCCATGTAGATATAAGTGATGATCGATTGCTGGCAGTTGAGGCGTTATTAGAGTTGAGAAAAGAAATGCGGGATTGGATAGACATCCAGCTAGTTGCATTTCCGCAAAATGGTTATTTACGCTACAAAAACTCTATTAAAAATCTTGGTAGAGCATTAAAAAAAGGTGTGGATGTTATAGGCGGTATTCCGCACTTTGAACGCACTATGAATGAAGGCTCTTTATCTATTAAATTGTTATGTGAACTAGCCGCAGAAAAAGATTTACTTGTAGATATGCATTGCGATGAATCCGATGATCCAATGTCTAGACACGTTGAAACACTTGCTTTTGAAGCTCATCGTTTGGGTCTTGAGGGGAGGGTAACGGGTTCTCACTTAACATCAATGCACTCAATGGATAATTATTACGTAAGTAAATTAATACCATTGTTACAAGAGGCTGAATTACAAGTAGTTGCTAATCCATTAATAAATATTACCCTTCAAGGTCGTCATGATCTCTATCCTAAGCGCAGAGGAATGACGCGTGTTAAAGAGCTGTTAAATAGTAATATTAACGTTGCTTTTGGCCATGACTGTGTAATGGATCCGTGGTACAGCCTAGGCAAACACGATATGTTGGAAGTTGCTAATATGGGATTACATGTTGGACAAATGACAGGTGTTAAAGAAATGCATCAAATATTTCAAGCTATTACTAATAATGGAGCCAGAGTAATGCAACTAGATAATTATGGTATTGAGGTTGGTTGCAATGCAAATTTGGTGATTCACCAGGCTAATAATCCAATTGAAGCGATACGCTTATGCAATGCACGTTTATTTGTAATTCGTAATGGCCAGATTATTGCAAAGGCCAATCCAACAGAAAGCCAACTATTATTAAATGGAGAGAAAGATAAGAGAGTTATAGATTGGACTCTTTAAGAATAATAATAAAAAGAATTGCTGCTTGAGGTAAAAAGATAATTATTTATAAGGGGTAAGTCAAATACCTTAGATGATAGGAGAATAAAAAATGTTAAAAAATAATCCTAAATATTATGATGCTCACTGGATGCCTTATAGTGGGAATAGAGAGTTTAAAGCAAATCCACGTATAATGGTTTCTGCTAAAGACAGTTATTACATAGACGATAAAGGCAGGAAAATATTTGATGGCCTTTCAGGTCTTTGGACATGTGGGGCAGGTCATTCTCGCCCTGAAATTATTGAAGCAGTCAGTAAACAAATTGAGACTTTGGATTATTCTCCTGCATTTCAATTTGGACACGAAAAATCGTTTGAGTTGGCAAATAGAATTATTGAATTTACTCCAAAAGATCTGGATCGTGTCTTTTTTACTTGTTCTGGCTCAGAGGCAGTAGATAGTTCCCTAAAAATTGCTCGAGCTTATTGGAGGCATAAGGGAAAGGTTGGTAAGACTCGTTTGATTGGAAGGATAAAAGGCTATCATGGAGTTAATTTTGGAGGGATTAGTGTTGGTGGTATTGGTCCTAATAGAGAAATGTTTGGACAAGGAATAGAAGCAGATCATTTATCGTCTACCCTTCTCCCAGAAAATATATTTAGCAAAGGTCAGCCCCAGGTTGGAGATCATTTAGCAGATGACTTATTAAATAAAATATTATTGCATGGCGCCTCTAATATTGCAGCAGTAATTGTAGAGCCAATGGCGGGTTCTGCTGGCGTATTTCCACCCCCCATAGGATATCTAAAAAGGCTACGTAAAATCTGTGACTCTAATGATATTTTATTAATCTTTGATGAAGTGATAACCGCTTTTGGTCGTATGGGAGCGAAAACAGGTGGCGAAGCTTTTGGCGTTACTCCAGATATAATGACTTTTGCAAAACAGGTTAGTAATGGCAGTCAACCACTGGGTGGCGTAGTAGTTAAAAAAAATATTTATGAAACTTTTATGGATACAAAAGCACCAAATTATTTAGTTGAATTATTCCATGGTTATACATATTCAGCTCATCCTGTGGGATGTGCTGCATCAATTGCAAGTTTAGATATATTACAGAATGATAATTTAATAGAGCGAGTTAAAAAAATGAGTCCAGTATTTGAAAAAGAACTTCATAGTCTTAAAGGTTTACAATATGTTACAGATATTCGTAATTATGGACTGGCTGGTGGAATTACTATTGAATCTGCTAAAAATGAACCTGCATTAAGACCCTATCAAATTGCAATGAAGTGCTGGGATAAAGGCTTTTATGTTCGATATGGTGGTGATACTATTCAATTAGGTTTGCCATTTATTGTATCTGAACAAGAAATAAAGGATGTTGTTGGAGCAATATCTGACTCAATTAAAGAATTACAATAAAGGAGAAAGAAGAAATGAAATTAGTAGAACACCTTATTAATGGTGAACTTGTATCAATGGGTGACCCTACTCAAGATGTATTTAATCCATCGACAGGAGAGGTTGGTAAGCAAGTAGAAATTGCTTCAAAAAATACTGTTGAAAAAGCTATAAATGCAGCTCATGAAGCTTTTCCAGCATGGCGAGCAACGCCACCACTTAAACGAGCTAGAATTATGTTTCGTTTTAAAGAATTATTAGAAAAAAACATTAATAAAATAGCGCAATTAATTGGAGAGGAGCATGGAAAAATCGCACATGATGCGCTTGGTGAAATCACTCGAGGTATAGAGAATGTTGAATATGCTTGCTATGCACCTCAACTTCTCAAAGGAGAGCACAGTAAAAATATTTCAACCAATATTGATTCATGGAGTGAGTTTCAACCCTTAGGAGTTGTTACAGGAATCACCCCTTTTAATTTCCCTGCTATGGTTCCATTATGGATGTATCCCATGGCAATAGTTTGTGGTAATTGTTTTGTGTTAAAGCCCTCAGAAAGGGATCCTTCGTCAGCATTATTTATTGCACAATTATTAAATGAAGCAGGCTTACCAAAAGGGGTTTTAAATGTAGTTAATGGAGGCAAAGAGGCGGTAGATACTTTGCTCAAAGATGAAAGAGTGCAAGCTGTAAGTTTTGTTGGATCAACTCCTATTGCAAAATATATTTATAGAACTGCTTCTGAAAATGATAAGCGATGTCAAGCTCTTGGAGGTGCTAAAAACCATGCTATTGTTATGCAAGATGCAGAAATGGAAAATACCGTGAATGCTCTAATAGGTGCTGCATTTGGCTCAAGTGGTGAAAGGTGTATGGCAATTTCCGTAGCAGTAGCAGTCGGCTCTGTCACAGCAGATAATTTAATAGCTGGCTTGAAATCTAAGATGCATGACCTTAAGGTGGGTAATTTTGATAATAGTAAAAATGATTTTGGGCCACTTATAACTAAAGATCATATGGAAAAAGTTAAAGAATACATCACCAGTGCAGAAGATCAAGGTGCTGACATTGTTGTTGATGGACGGAGTGTTAAGGTGAAAGGTTGTGCAAATGGTTTTTATGTGGGTGGAACGCTTATTGATAGTGTGCAATCTTCGATGAAGTCTTATAAAGAAGAAATATTTGGGCCAGTATTGCAGGTAGTTAGGGTAGAAACCATGCAACAAGCAATAGATTTAATCGATGAGCATGAATATGGTAATGGTACGTGTATTTTCACCCGAGATGGTGAGGCAGCAAGATATTTTAGTGATCAAATAAAAGTTGGTATGGTTGGGATCAATGTGCCATTGCCCGTCCCTGCTGCTCAGCATAGTTTTGGTGGTTGGAAGCAATCAATGTTTGGTGATTTGGCTGCATATGGGCCTGATAGTGTAAGATTTTATACACGTAGAAAAACCATAACTCAGCGCTGGCCATCATCGAGCGTCAGGGAAGGCGTAAACTTTTCTTTCCCTTCATAACTGGTTTTTACGTTTTTTTGAAGTGACCTCCTTTAGGTGGTCCTTTGTTGTTTCCTAGATAACATTTAATGCCACTTTGAGAACTTTTTAAAGTCAGCCTAATAATTATAGTTGACAAGTATAAAAAAAATATGTAGCCTGTCTATTTAGTCAAGAAGTGTAAATTTTTTTTATTTACCTAATCGGAAAAGGAGAAATTAAATGAGTAAATTAAAGTGTGGTCTGATCCAGATGGGATTGAAAGGCGATGGCACCATGTCGCCTGAAAAAATACGTGATTTAATGATTGAGTCTCATATCCCAATGATTGAGGATGCTGCAAAACAGGGAGTAAAAGTGCTTTGTTTTCAAGAAGTATTTACTCAACCATACTTTTGTCCAAGTCAGGATAAAAAATGGTATGCAGCAGCTGAATCAATTCCTGATGGACCAACAGTTAAGCTAATGCAAGAATATGCTAAAAAATACCAAATGGTAATTGTTGTTCCTATTTATGAAGAAGAAATGCCAGGTATTTATTACAACACTGCAGCAGTCATTGACGCTGATGGAAGCTTTCTAGGGAAATATCGTAAAACTCATATTCCTCAGGTTGCCCCTGGTTTTTATGAAAAATTTTTCTTTAAACCCGGTAACCTTGGTTATCCAGTATTTGAAACTGCGTATGTTAAGTTGGGAGTTTATATTTGTTACGACAGACACTTCCCTGAGGGTTGGCGTGCATTAGCTTTAAATGGAGCTGAATATATTGTTAATCCTTCAGCTACAGTGGCAGGATTAAGTAAATATCTATGGGAATTAGAGCAACCTGCTTCGGCTGCTGCAAATGGAGTTTTTATTGGAGCGATAAATCGAGTTGGCAGAGAGGAGCCATGGGCAGAGCAAATGGGAGAATTCTATGGTTCAAGTTATATTGTAAATCCTCGCGGTCAAATTGAAGCACAAGCAAGTTATGGTGATGATGAGTTGCTGGTTCATGAAATTGATTTAGATATGGTTCGAGAAGTGCGAGATACTTGGCAATTTTTTAGAGACAGGCGCAGTGACCTTTATGGAGGTTTAACTGAAAAATAGCATCATGAATGAGTCTTCATCTATAAACTCTAAAGAGCCTGCAATCATAGATATTAATAATTTGTGTCTTACCTTTGAAACACAAACAGAACCAGTCCACGCACTTTCTGATATTAATTTGCAAGTTAATTCAGGAGATTTTGTTTCACTAATTGGCCCTAGTGGTTGTGGTAAGACTACTTTATTAAGAGTAATTGCAGATTTAGAAAAACCAACAAGTGGCTCAATAAGCGTAGAAGGTAAGACACCAAATCAAGCACGCTTAGATCGTGCTTATGGATATGTTTTTCAAACTCCAGCTTTGTTACCTTGGCGCAATATAGAAGCAAATATCCACTTACCATTAGAGATGTCAGGTTATTCAAAAGATGAGCAAAAAAGTCTATCAAATCAATATTTGTCTTTAGTAGGCTTGTCAGGATTTGAAAAGAAATACCCATGGCAATTGTCCGGTGGCATGCAGCAACGTGTTTCAATTGCGAGAGCCTTGAGTTTTGATCCTGATATGCTTCTTATGGATGAGCCGTTTGGCGCGCTAGATGAGATAACTCGTGATCGTTTAAATGAAGAGTTGTTAAGGTTATGGGAGCAAACAAAAAAAACAGTTGTATTTGTTACTCATTCAATTCCTGAAGCTGTTTTCTTGTCTAGCAAGATTGTAGTAATGTCAGCTCGTCCTGGAAAAATTATAAATGTCATTGAAACCAATTTTCCAAAAGATAGAAATCTTGATATTCGTGAATCAAAAGAATTCTTAAAGGTTTCGCAACTTGTGAGAGAGGGGCTTAAAGAGGGGCATAGTGATGGAAGCTAATAGGCTTTTCAGTATACTTATAGGGGGAACTATTGGTCCTGTCGTGATTCTGGTAACGGCTATTATTATGATATGGTATGCGGGAGCAGTTTATTTAAATAGCTCCTTTTTAATTGACAGATATGAAAAAAATAATATTGAGTGGACTTTTTCACAATTAGCCTCAGACTCTTGGTCTATGGAGCGACCTGTTTTGCCATCACCCCATCAAATTGCAAAGGAGTTAAAGAAAACAATTTGGGATAAGAAGATAACTTCACCACGGAGTTTGGTTTTCCACTCTAGAGTGACTTTATCTTCAGCAATGGTTGGCTTTGTAATGGGCACCTTTCTTGGTATTGTCTTGTCAGTGGGTATTGTTTATGTGCCAGCACTGGATCGAACCTTAATGCCTTGGATAATTACATCTCAAACTATTCCAATTCTGGCAATCGCTCCGATGATTGTCGTTGTGTTAGGTTCAATGGGTATTATTGGCTTAGTTCCAAAAGCAATGATCTCAACCTATCTTTGTTTTTTTCCTGTTGTTGTTGGGATGGTTAAAGGTTTAAGGTCACCAAGTATTCTCTTGGTAGACCTAATGAATAGTTATTCGGCATCAAAGGTTGAGGTTTTTTGGAAATTACGTCTTCCAGCGTCTCTTCCTTATTTATTTGCCAGTTTAAAAGTAGCCATTGCTCTGAGCGTTGTTGGGGCAATTGTAGCAGAGCTTCCTGCTGGTGCTCAAGGTGGCCTTGGTGCGCGCCTATTATCTGGCTCATATTATGGACAAACCAGTCTTATTTGGGCTGCCCTGATAACTGCTTCAGTGATTTCTGCAACCCTAGTTACCATAGTTGGAAGAATGGAGCGCGCAGTTAATAATCGTATGGGGCTGCAAATATGAATTTCCTGGCAATAATAAGGTCGCGCCCCTTAAGTGGATTGCTATGTCTTATTTTTTCAATCGCCTCTTTTATTTCGTTACAGCTTAACGTAATTAATGATTATGCGCTTAATCCTTTTATTGTGATCATTATTGCCATTGTCAGTTTGATATTTTTTGTTATTCGTCAACAGGGATTATTTCTTTTATCTATTTGTTTTGTAGCTTTATTCTCTGGAGCTTGGTCTGTATTAAATTTAATACATTCATTCGATAAAAGCGTAGTTATGGGTTTGGATGCCTGGCTCTTGGTAAGTGCATTGTGGTTTTTAACATGGAATAACTTAGTTCAATTATCAGCTCTGAAAACAAAGAATAAATTAATAGAATTATCTCTAACTATAATAATTCCAGTTTTATTTGGTGCGTGGATATTTTTTCTATGGGAGGTTATTACTATAGGTATGTCCGTTCCTCAAGTGTTGTTACCTGCACCAAGTCTTATTTGGCAAGTATTTGATGGATTTGGCGCTACTTTATTTGCAGATTTCTATCAAACTTTTGTCCGTTCAGCAATTCCTGGCTTTATTATGGGAAGTGGTACAGGATTTCTCGTTGCAATTGCAGCCGATAAAATACCATTTTTAAGGCGTGGATTAATTCCAATTGGAAACTTCTTTAGCGCAATACCAATTATTGGTATGGCGCCAATTATGATAATGTGGTTTGGATTTGATTGGCAGTCCAAAGCAGCTGTCGTTGCCATAATGACTTTTTTCCCAATGATGGTAAATACCTTAAGTGGTCTTAACGAGACTGATAGGATTGATAGAGATTTATTACACACTTATGCTTCAAGTTACTGGCGAGAACTTTTTAGTTTGCGTCTACCAAATGCAATGCCATTTATTCTTAATGCATTGAAAATTAACTCAACTTTTGCTATGATTGGAGCTATAGTGGCAGAATTTTTTGGAACACCCATTGTTGGAATGGGGTTTAGAATTTCGGCAGAGGTTGGCCGAATGAATATCGATATTGTATGGGCAACAATTGCGGTTGCTGCTGTTACAGGTTCGATGTTTTATGGAGTATTTGCTCTTTTAGAAAGAAAATTAACTTTCTGGCATCCATCGATGCGAAAAAGCTAGTTCTGGGTAAGTACTATTTTTTAAAATAAAAGGAGAAATGATGAAAATATTTAAAAATAAAACGATATTAGCGGCAATTTGCTCTTCTATGCTTATAGCTTTGAGCTTTAATACTCAAGCAGGTGATAAATTTACCCTTCAGACGAAGTGGGTAACTCAGGCTCAATTTGCAGGCTATTATGTTGCATTAGAAAATGGTTACTACGATGATGAGGGTTTAGACGTGACAATTAAGTCAGGTGGTCCAGATATTGCACCTCCACAAGTTATGGCAGGCGGTGGTGCTGATATTCTAATAGAGTGGATGCCAGCAGCATTAGCATCTAGAGAAAAAGGGCTTAACCTTGTAAACATAGCACAGCCATTTAAAAGCTCTGGAATGATGCTTACATGCCGTAAAGATTCGGGCATAAGTTCGCCTTCTGATTTCGCAGACAAGACTCTAGGAGTTTGGTTCTATGGTAATGAGTATCCATTCCTGAGCTGGATGAGTAAGCTTAATATGGCAACTGATGGAAGCGCTGGTGGAGTGACAGTATTGAAGCAAGGCTGGGGGATAGAGCCTATTCTTCAAAAGCAAGCAGATTGCGTGTCAACGATGACTTACAATGAATACTGGCAAGTTATTGATGGTGGACTTTCAGCCGATGAGCTAGTAGTTTTTCCATATGATGAGCAAGGTGTGTCAACACTTGAAGATGGATTGTATGTCTTGGAAGAAAACCTAAGTGATCCTGCTTTTGTTGATAAAGCTGCTCGTTTCCTTCGTGCTAGCATGAAAGGTTGGGAGTGGGCTTCAAATAATTCCGATGCTGCTGCCGATATCGTGCTTGAAAATGACATGAGTGGTGCTCAAACTGAAAAGCATCAGCGCCGTATGATGGGTGAGGTTAATAAACTTACTGCAAATGGCGGTAAATTAAATGTTGACGATTACCAGCGGACTGTTGATACTTTACTTGGTAGTGATTCTGATCCAGTAATTAATGGCGAGCCAGTCGGTGCTTGGACTCATAAAGTCTGGGATGCTGCATTTGGTTCATAACTTTAAAATCTAATTTCTTGTAGGAGAATACTATGTCTGTACTAATTAAAAATGGAACAATTGTTAATGCTGATCAATCTTTCAAAGCCGATGTACTATGTGCAGATGGCAAAATACAGGAAATTGGTAGTAATATCTCAGCGCCGAGTGGCGCTGAGGTAATAGATGCTGCTGGGCAGTTCGTTATGCCTGGCGGTATCGACCCTCATACCCATATGCAGTTGCCGTTTATGGGAACAGTAGCAAGTGAAGATTTCTATACTGGGACAGCTGCTGGACTTGCTGGTGGAACAACAATGATTATTGATTTTGTTATTCCTTCACCTGGAACGAGTATTCTTGAGGCTTATCATCAATGGCGAGAGTGGGCGGAGAAATCAGTAGCTGACTATAGCTTTCATGTTGCCATTACTTGGTGGGATGAAACTGTGCACGCTGATATGAAAACACTAGTTGAAAAACATGGTGTTAACAGTTTTAAGCACTTTATGGCTTATAAGGGCGCAATAATGGCCACTGATGAAATACTTGTCAATAGTTTTAACAGGTCATTAGAATTAGGTGCAATGCCAACAGTTCATGCTGAAAATGGTGAAATGGTTGCACAATTACAAAATAAAATTTTTAATATGGGTATAACTGGACCAGAAGGTCACCCATTGTCTCGTCCACCTGAGGTTGAGGGTGAGGCTGCTAGCCGAGCTATTAGTATTGCTAATGTATATGGAGTCCCTTTGTATATCGTTCATGTTTCTACTAAGCAGTCTTTAGAGGCAATTACTAGAGCACGAAATGCTGGGCAAAAAGTATTTGGTGAGGTTTTAGCTGGACATTTGCTTGTAGATGAGTCAGTTTACTTAAATAAAGATTTTGAGAGTGCTGCTGCTCATGTAATGAGCCCTCCTTTTAGAGCAAAAGAACATCAAGATGCATTATGGAAAGGAGTTATATCTGGTAATTTGCAAACTACCGCTACTGACCATTGTTGTTTTTGTGCTGATCAAAAAGCAGCTGGTAAGGATGATTTTCGTATAACGCCAAATGGAACTGCAGGCGTGGAAAATAGAATGGAAGTGCTTTGGCATCATGGCGTAAATACTGGACTTTTTAGTATGAATGAGTTTGTTAAATTAACTTCTACTAATGCTGCACAAATATTTAATATTTATCCTCGAAAAGGAAGTATTTCAGTTGGTGCAGATGCAGATATTGTTGTCTGGGATCCAGAAGCAACTAAGACAATTTCTGCTAAAACACACCACCAAAATATTGATTTCAATATTTTTGAGGGTATGGAAGTCAAAGGCTGTGCTTCACATACTATAAGTGCTGCAAAAGTTGTCTATGCTAATGGTGAGTTGAAAGTTGAAAGAGGGGCTGGAAGATATGTTGACCGCCCTGCATATTCTTCATTCTATCAAGGGCTAGATGTCCAAGCTGAGAAAAAGATACCAAAAGCTGTAAAACGTTAAAAAGGAAATTCATTTTGTTTTGAGGTTCTGTAAATATAACCTGACCAAATGGTCAAATATTTTTTTTCGGAGGAAAATATGAGTGACAATAATTTAACAAATAAGGTAATGAATATTAAATCACATCGCCTTAGTAAAAAAGAGATTGATGATAATTTTTCAGACCTCCATGCACCATTATCTGCAATAGAGGCATTAATTGAAGCTGATCGATGTTATTTTTGTTATGACGCTCCTTGCACAAAGGCATGTCCATCAGATATTGATGTCCCAGGCTTTATTCAAAGTATTAGGAGTGATAATTTAACAGGTGCTGCAGAGAAAATTTTAAGTGAAAATATTTTTGGAGGTATGTGTGCCCGTGACTGCCCAACTGAGGAGTTATGCCAACTGGCATGTGTTCGAAATGATCATGAACAAAAACCTGTCGAAATTGGATTACTACAACGTTATGCAACTGACTCAGTATTAAACAATGGAGTGCAATTATTTTCTAGGCAAGAAAATACAGGAAAGTCTATTGCAGTAGTTGGGGCTGGGCCAGCTGGAATATCATGCGCACATCGTTTAGCGGTTTTGGGGCATAAAATAACCGTTTATGATGCCAAAGATAAGCTAGGAGGTTTAAATGAGTATGGCATTGCAGCTTATAAAACTCCTAATGATTTTGCACAGCAAGAACTTGATTACATTCTAGATATTGGAGGCATTACTATCGAAACAGGAATGCAGCTCGGTAAACAAATTAATCTTGAAAGTCTCCAGGAGAAATATGACGCAGTATTTTTAGGGTGTGGTCTAGGTTCAGTAAATAAACTGAATCTTGATAATGAAGACATTTCTGGCGTTATTGATGCAGTTGAATATATTGCAAATTTACGTCAAACCAATAATAAAGATGAACTAATGGTTGGAAAAAATATTGTTGTGATTGGTGGTGGGATGACAGCAATAGATATTGCTGTTCAAAGCAAATTATTAGGTGCAGAGCAAGTAACGATTGCTTACAGACGTAGTAAAAAAATAATGGCTGCTAGTGAATATGAGCAGGCCCTAGCAAAAAAGCATGACGTACAAATTCAATACAACATGTCACCAAAACGTCTGATAGCTGATGATAGTCATGTCACTGCAATGGAGTTTGATGTTATGAAGCCACAAAAGAATGGAAGCCTAAAGGCAAGTGGGGAAAATATTACATTAAAAGCTGATGTTGTTTTCAAAGCTATTGGGCAAAAGTTAGTGACTGAGGGCTTGACAGAAAATAATAGTTTGGAAATAGAAAAAGGAAGGATTGTTGTAGATGAACATCGTAAAACTTCATTGTCTAAAGTATGGGCAGGAGGAGATTGTGTACTTGATGGTGACAATTTAACAGTGTCAGCAGTTCAAGATGGCAAACTTGCTGCAATTTCAATAAACGAAACACTAACACAAGGAGCATAGTATGGCAGATTTAACTAGTAATTTTTTAGGAATTAAGTCACCTAATCCTTTTTGGTTAGCCTCGGCACCACCAACAGATAAGGCATATAACGTAAATCGTGCCTTTGAAGCTGGTTGGGGTGGGGTTTCATGGAAAACTTTGGGTGAGGATCCTCATATTGTGAATGTTAATGGTCCAAGGTACACCACAATGATGAGTAATGACCGACGAGTTATTGGTTTCAATAATATCGAATTAATAACTGATCGTCCATTTCAAGTTAATCTTAAGGAAATGCGTCAAGTAAAGAGAGACTGGCCAGATAGGGCTTTGGTTGCATCTGTAATGTTTCCAATGAATGAGGCATCTTGGGCAAAGCATATCCCAATTATTGAAGATACAGGCATAGATGGTTTTGAGCTTAATTTTGGTTGTCCTCATGGTATGTCAGAGCGAGGAATGGGTGCTGCAGTTGGGCAAGTTCCAGAATATATAAAACAAGCAACTGAGTGGTGCAAAAAGTACGCCACAGTCCCTGTAATTGTCAAGCTTACGCCAAATATAACTGATGTAATTTATCCAGCTGAAGCAGTCCTTGAGGGCGGTGGTGATGCAGTGTCATTAATTAATACCATAAACTCAATTATGAGAGTTGATTATGACAGTTTGACTATGTTTCCAACTACGGGTGGTATGGGAACTCATGGGGGTTATTGTGGTGAGGCGGTAAAACCAATTGCTTTGAATATGGTTGCAGAAATAGCACGTAATGAAAAAACTAGAAACTTACCAATTTCAGGTATTGGGGGAGTATCGACTTGGAAAGATGCAGTAGACTTTATTGCATTAGGTGCTAGTAATGTTCAGGTTTGTACAGCCGCAATGGTCTATGGTTTTAAAATTGTTGAAGATATGAAAACTGGATTGAGTAACTTTTTAGATGAAAAAGGTATGAATTCAGTAGATGAGCTCATTGGTAAAGCAGTTCCATCAGTTACTGATTGGAAGTTCTTGAACTTAAACCACGTTGATAAAGCTGTTATTGACCAAGATAAGTGTATAAAGTGTGGTCGTTGTCACATTGTCTGTGAAGATACCTCACATCAAGCAATTGAATATTCAACTGATAGTGGTGATAGAGTATTTACAGTTAAGGATGATGAATGTGTTGGATGTAATCTTTGTGTAAGTGTTTGCCCTGTAATAGATTGTATCTCAATGGTCGCTATGACATCAGGAACTGACCCTAGAACTGGAAAGGCAATTTCACCACAAGCATCTGATTGGACAACTCACCCAAATAATCCATTAAAGGTTTCATGAAAAGATAATGGAGAATTGAATGGATAATAAAAAAGTTCTAGTACGAGCCAGAGGCATTACTCGAAGTAAAGAGAGAATTCGTGAAGAAAATGAACTTATTATTTTAATTGCTGCAGAAAAAGTATTTGCAAAGCATGGTCTTAAAGGCTCTACTACAAAACAAATTGCAGATATGGCTAAACTTCCAAAATCCAATATTCATTATTATTTTCATACTAAATTAAATTTGTATAGATGTGTCTTAGAAAGCATACTAGTTGATTGGATGAGGGCTGCTGATACATTTAATAAATTTGATGAACCTCGAGAAGCCTTAAAATATTATGTTGGCGCAAAAATGAATTTGTCACGAACTAGACCATTCGGCTCAAAAGTGTGGGCAAATGAAATTATTAGTGGTGCCCCTGAAATGGAAGAAGTATTATCATCGAGGTTAAAACAATGGGTTGATACTTGTGTTAGTTCGATAAATAGGTGGGTTGAACTAAAAAAAATTGTTAATGTGGGTGATGCTCATACCTTGTTATATATGATTTGGGCTACCACTCAACATTATGCTGATTTTGATTATCAAGTGATGATTTTAAATAATGGAAAGGAACTTACAGATAGTGAATTTGAAGAAAAAAAACAACAAGTTATTGATTTAGTTTTAAGAAGCGTTGGTTTAAATCCTTAGTCAATATGAGATTAAAAAAGTTTACAAAATAATTCTTAACATCAAGATAAATACCAGATGACATTTACCTAAAATAGAGAATTTATAAAAAATATATGCATAATAGTTTTTACTAAAGATAGTTATTATGAAGTTGATTTAGGTTAGATAAGGAGTATTCAAATTGGACAGCAGTGGAAAGAAGTTTAGAAAGTTAGTTAATGAAAATAAGCCACTTCAAATTGTAGGCGCTGTTAATGCCTATAGCGCTCTTATGGCTGAGAAAGTTGGGCATCAATCAATCTACTTGTCAGGTGGTGGAGTTGCAGCTTCTTCTCTTGGAGTTCCTGATCTTGGTATTACTTCCCTAGCAGATGTTCTCGAAGATGCTAAAAGAATTACTCAAGTAACTTCCCTACCATTATTAGTAGATGCAGATACTGGTTGGGGTGGGGCACTTAACATTGCTCGTTGCGTTCGAGAAATGATAAATAGTGGTGTAGCTGCTATCCATATTGAAGATCAAGTTTCTCAAAAACGTTGTGGACATAGACCAAATAAGGCAATAGTTAGTACAAATGAAATGGTTGACAGAATAAAAGCTGCAGTTGACGCCAAAACCGATCCTAACTTTGTAATTATGGCAAGAACAGACTCATTGGCTATCGAGGGTATGCATTCTGCTATTGATAAGGCGACAGCTTTTGAAGAGGCTGGTGCTGATATGATTTTTCCTGAGGCACTCAATACCATTGAGCAATATAGAGAGTTTTCTGATTCAATTAATGTCCCTATTCTAGCAAATATAACTGAATTTGGTCAAACACCATTATTTACCAAAGAGGAGCTTTCTGATGCTGGCGTGGATATGATTCTCTATCCACTAAGTGCCTTTAGAGCAATGAGTAAAGCAGCTCTTAATGTGTATCAACATATCATACAGGATGGTCACCAAAATAATGTCATAGAAAGTATGCAAACAAGAGAAGAGTTATATGATTTTTTAAATTATCATCAATATGAAAAGCAATTAGATGATGTAATGAATAAGGAGAGTAAGTAGTGAGTGGAAAAAAAATAGGTGGAGCTGGTCTTAGAGGTCAGAGTGCAGGTGAAACATCAATATGTACAGTTGGAGTTAGCGGTTCAGGGCTCACATATCGTGGCTTTGATATCGTAGATTTAGCAGAAAATACAACTTTCGAAGAGGTTGCCTATCTTTTATTGAAGGGAAAACTACCTAACTCACAGGAATTAAAAGCATATATAGAAAAACTCAAAACATTAAGAGGACTTCAACCTGAACTAAGAAGTACTTTGGAGGGTATCCCTAAAACTGCTCATCCTATGGACGTTTTAAGGACAGGCTGTTCGGTTCTTGGTAATTTAGAGCAAGAGGAAGGCTTTATAAACCAAACTGACCATGCAGATCGTATGCTGAGTGCATTTCCATCGATACTTTGCTACTGGTATCAGTATTCCCACTATGGAAAAAGAGTTGATACGGAGACAAGTGATGATACTATTGGTGGTCATTTTTTACATCTCTTGCATGGTAAAAAACCTAGCCAACTGCATGATCAAGTAATGAGTATTTCTTTGATTTTGTATGCTGAACATGAATTTAATGCCTCTACTTTTGCTGCAAGAGTTTGTGCCTCAACGCTTTCAGATATTCATTCTGCTGTTACAAGTGCTATTGGGACATTACGCGGACCATTACATGGAGGCGCTAATGAAGCCGCTAGTGCTATGCTATCCCAATGGAATGACCCTGATGTTGCAGAGGCTGAATTACTTAAAATGCTTGCACAAAAGCAACTTGTGATGGGTTTTGGACACGCAGTTTATACTCAATCTGACCCTCGTAATGAGGTTATCAAGCAATGGTCAAAAAAATTATCCATGGAGGTTAACGATAAGCATCTATACGATGTATCAGAAAGAGTTGAAATGGTTATGAGAAGAGAGAAAAATCTATTCGCAAATGCTGATTTTTATCATGCTTCTACCTATGAATTTATGGAAATACCAACTAAACTATTTACCCCAATATTTGTTCTTTCAAGAGTAACTGGATGGTGTGCTCACATTTTTGAACAGAGACAAAATAATCGAATCATTAGACCCAATGCAGATTATATAGGTCCAGGTCCACAAAAAGTCAATTCCATAGAAACAAGGAGTTAGTATAGTGAAAGCAGATAGAATGTCAGCAGATCAAGCTCTGCAAGATATCGCTGATTATGTGATTGATTTTAAAGTGGAGTCCCAGGAGGCCTTAAATACTGCTAGGAATTGTTTAATAGATACTATCGGCTGTGGTCTTTTGGCTTTAAAGTATCCAAATTGTACTAGACATTTAGGCCCATTGGTGCCTGGGACCTCAGTAGAAAATGGTGCTAGGGTTTTTGGAAAGTCATTTGAGCTTGACCCAGTAAAAGCAGCTTGGGATATTGGCGCCTTAGTTCGATGGTTAGATTTTAATGACACTTGGTTAGCTGAAGAGTGGGGGCATCCTTCTGATAATTTAGGCGCAATTATGGCTCTTAGTGATTATATTTCAAGAGTAAATATTGCGAATCATAAATCACCATTAAGTATAAGAGATGTGCTCGAGTACATGATAAAAGCTCATGAAATACAAGGTATTCTTGCACTTGAAAATAGTTTTAATAAAGTAGGCCTAGACCATGTTTTACTCGTAAGAGTTGCAAGCACAGCTGTTGCTACGCATATGCTAGGAGGGACAAGAGAACAAATTATTGATGCTTTATCACAAGCTTGGGCTGATGGTTCTTCTCTTCGAGCCTATAGGCATGCACCTAACGCTGGCTCAAGAAAATCATGGGCTGCTGGCGATGCAACATCTCGCGCAGTTCGCTTGGCAATGATAACTATGGCTGGTGAGATGGGTATGCCTTCTGTTTTGAGTACGCCAGAGTGGGGCTTTTATGATGTAAGTTTTAAGGGAAGAGAGTTTAGCTTCTCTAAGAGCTACGGATCTTATGTTATGGAGAATATTCTTTTTAAGATATCTTTCCCAGCTGAATTTCATGCTCAAACTGCAGTAGAATGCGCAGTATTGCTTTATCCAGAGATTAAAGAAAAGTTAAATGAAATTGAAAGGATTGAAGTTACAACTCATGAGTCGGCACTTAGAATTATTGATAAAACAGGTGCCCTAGATAATCCAGCTGATCGAGACCATTGTATGCAATATATGCTTGCAGTTGCAATGATTAAAGGTGATTTGGTGGCTGAGTTTTATGAAGATTCCTTTCATCAACAAAACTCATTAATTGATAAGCTTCGAAATAAAATGATTTTAAAGGAAGATAAAAGATACTCAAAAGACTACCTAGCAGATGATAAGAGATCTATTGCTAATGCATTGCAGATTTTCTTTAAGGATGGCAGTCAAACTGATAAAGTGGAAGTTGAATATCCAATAGGACACCGTAATCGTCGTCAGGAAGGTATTCCATTACTTGAGAGAAAATTTTTTAATAGTCTCAAAAGTATTTATTCTAAAGAGCACAGTAATAGGATCTACTCATTGTGTCTTGATAAAGAGAAAATTGAACAAACACCTGTCAACGAGTTTATGGACATGTTTGTTCTTAAAGATTAAAGAGCTATTAAAGTTTTTTAGTTTTCATCTATTTAACTAGAAATAAAGAAGGAGTTGTAATGTCAAAAATTCATTGGTTAGGTGTTGGTTTGTCAGCAATACCAGGACTAAAAATGCTTATTGAAAATGACCATTCAGTTATTGTTTATAATCGAACAGTCAAAAAAGCAAGTGATGCTTTATTAGGTGTTAAGGGTAATTATCAGATTGTAGAATTTTCTCTTAAGGCCATTGAGAAAAATGCTACAGCTGGAGACGTTATAGTTTCAATGCTTCCTGGTAATTTCCATGTTCCTGTTGCAGAGCTGAGTCTATCACTTGGAGCTCATTTTGTCTCAAGCTCCTATATTTCAGATGAGATGAAGATGCTTCATGAAGAATCACTAAAAAAGAATTTATGTCTTGTTAATGAGGTTGGTCTTGATCCAGGAATAGACCATAGTATGTCTCATGCTTTAGTAGAAGATTATAAGAATTCAAAGGTTTTTTCTACTGAAAATACACATTCTTTTTTGAGTTATTGTGGAGGTTTAAGTGATGTCCCTAATGACTTTTGTTATAAATTCAGCTGGTCTCCATTAGGTGTCTTAAAAGCCTTAATGTCGACTTCTGTTAGTATTCGTGACAGCCAAGTCTATACTGTATGTAAGCCATGGGAGGCTGTTGAGTTATATCCTCTTCCAATGCCTTGGGGCGAGGATGAATTTGAAGTTTATCCTAATCGCGATTCCATTCCATTTATCGAGCAGTATCAGATGAACGAGGGATTTAAGATAGATCAGTTTGTTCGAGGAACTCTAAGATATAAAGGCTGGAAAGATGCTTGGTCTGATATTTTTTCTGAGGTAGATACGCTTGACTCTGAAATTGCAGAGGATCGTCTAAAGACTATTAGTGATGATTTATGGAATAAATACTCCTATAGAAATGATGAGGTGGATCGTGTAATTCTAACTGTTGAATTAAAGGTTAAAAATGACTCAGGGGTTGTTTGGCATAAGCAATTTTTACTTGATACACTTGGAAATAGTAAAGGAAGCGCAATGGCCCAATTAGTCTCCTGCTCAGTTGCTTTGGCTGTTGAAGCCGTTCTTAATAAAGAGATACCCTCAGGCGTAACAGCGGCTCCTCACCAAAGTAATTTAGTAAAAAGGTGGCTAAACCAAGCTTCTGAAATAAGTGATCACTTTATATTAATTGATCATTTAAGTTAGTAGTAAAGTTAGATTATTTCTATGGCTCAAGCTAATCCTATTTTTGATAATGAAACAAAAGGTTGGGTAGATTTAGTTCCTGCTAGGCAATCTCAGCCTAAATTAACTTCTAACCTTGAAGCTAAATGGCTTGTCATAGGTGCCGGCTTTACAGGTCTTTCTTGTGCAAGAAGGCTCGCAGAGATTAACCCTAAAGATCAAATTATCTTGCTTGATGCAAGAGAACTGGGCCAGAATGCTTCTGGTAGAAATTCTGGTTATGCTGTTGCGCATAGCCATTTTTCAGGCCCCTATCAAGAATCACAACTTGAAAAATACCAAAGAGTAGATCGAATTAATCAAGTAGGCCTTAATTCTCTTCGTACATTAGTAAAAGATAACAGCATCAATTGTGACTGGATAGAATCAGGTATTTATCATACTGCAGCAGATAACAACTCTGAAATTGAGTGTAATCATTTTATTAATTATCTTAAAAAACGTGACATTACACATACTCCTCTTTCTAAACAGGAAATTCATAATCATCTAGGAACGAGTTGGTATAAGAAGGGCGTTAAAGTTGAAAATGGTGCATTAATGCAGCCTGCTAAATTAGTTTTTGGATTGGCTGAAAATCTTCCAAGTAATGTTGAGCTTTATGAAAATACACCAGTATTAAGGATGACATTGGGTAAAGCTGTTAAGGTCATGGTTCCAGATGTAATAATTACTGCTGAACAAGTCATAATGGCTTGTAATTATGAAACCTTTGAGGGTGCAAAGCCTAAACAAAGGGCGGTTGGAGTAACGCTTTCTGGAAGTATTACTCGTGCCTTAACCAAGGATGAGATTAATACCCTGGGAAGTGAATCATCATGGGGAATACTGTCGCTTCATAGTGGCGGGGCTACTATCAGATTAACGGATGATGGCCGAATTGCAATAAGAAACACAGCTGAATATAACAATCACCACCTATTAACTGATAAGCAATTAATTAACCGACAACAGATTCATCGACAAGCATTTAATAATAGGTTTCCACAGTTAAGTCATGTTCCATTTGAGTTCTTATATTCAGGCGTTGAAGGTGTGAGCGCTAATAAAACTAATATCTTTGAGAGATTTTCAGATAACCTCTATTATGCAGGCTGTTTCAATGGCTCTGGAATTACTAAAGGGACTGCATTTGGTATTGGAATAGCTGAGTATGCGTGCGGAAAAAAATCCGCTATTGTTAATGATTGTCTTGCTCTTGAGAAAGCTAAATGGCTTCCACCAAAACCATTTTTAGATCTTGGTGCATGGTATACAACTAAGCAACGCTTTAAAGGGGTTGGAAGAGATAGATAGAAGATAATCTAAATGCCAATCAAAGTAAATGACTTGCAGTAGCGCTAAATTCAATAAAGCCTGCCTTGATTTTAGAAAAAGGTTCTTGATAATAATCCAAAGGATCAACTGGCAAAGAGGTTTCATCACCACTAATAAGGCATTCACTTACTGCCTTACCAAAATAAGTTCCAGGTCCAATTCCTCTACCTGAATAGCCAAAAACTGAGTAAGCATTACTACCTAGTCTTAGAATTTTAGGAATATGATCGCCTGTCATGGCAATGCGTCCATGCCAGCTGAATTCAATATCAATATTTTTAAGATGTGGAAAGAGACTCTCAATTTTTCTCCTTGCCCAATTAGTGTGAATCTTGGAGGCGCTATGACCAAGGTTTCCGATCCCACCAATAATAAGTCTATTGTCAGCATCGAGTCGAAAAGAAGACATTACACTAGCAGTATCCCAGCAACCTTCACCATTAGGCAGAACTGACTTTACTAGATCTGAAGGTAGAGATTTAGTTGCGACTTGAAAATACTGTACGGAAGTGTATTTGGATGGATTTAGGCCTTCAATTGGTTTTTGATAGGCATTTGTAGCAATTAAAAGCATTTTTGCCTTAATGGTGCCCTCAGCTGTCTGGATTAGCCAATCATTATTGATTGATTCAATGTTAGTTGCTATAGTTGACTCATAGATATTTACGCCATAAGATTTAGCAACTCTTGCCAGGCCAAGACAATAATCTAGAGGGTTAATAATTCCAGCTTTTTTATTAAAAAGAGAGCCAAAAAACTTTGAAGAGCCTATTCTTTCCTGAGTCTGCTGTTTATCCAAAAGCTCTAACTCAGCCCCTCGTTCAGATAACTGTTTAAATCTCAGATGAATATCTTTTAATCCTTTTTTAGAGTGAGCACAGTGAAGCGTTCCTGAGCGATTAGCGCTGCAATTAATTTCATAGTTATCAATAAGACTAAATACTAAATCAGGTGCTGTTGCTAAAGCCTTATTAAGCTTAACTCCTGCATCTAATCCAAGGATACTTTCAACCTTTTCAGGAGGCATCCATAAGCCTGCATTAACTAAACCAACATTCCTTCCCGAGCCACCATAGCCAATCTTTTTATCAATAAGGGTAACTGAGAGTCCATTCTTTGCTGCAGATAGGGCTGCTGAACAGCCAGTAAAGCCGCCACCAATAACCACCAAATCCGTTGTAATTGATTTTTTAAGATAACTAAAGGTTATTTTTTCTTTCGAAGTAACTTGCCACAGATTTTTTTGCTGCATTTTTAAATTAATTCTTAACTATTGACCAATATATTAAACAAAAAAGACGCCCTTAGGCGCCTTTAATTTGAGATTATTAATGATTATGGAAGAAGTGTTGCGCCAGTTTCCATGCGAATGACTTGACCATCCTTTATTTGCATAAAGGCTAGAACTGATTCTTTAGTTCCGTCAGGAAAGCTCATAACGCCATGGGTAACCATGGCCTCATCGTTTTCATAAAGGCAGCGTGAATCATGGGTTACAAAATCATCACTATTCATCATAAATGTAAACATTTCCAGGGTTTTTTCTTTATCCATAGTTGAGTTGTCTAGGTGCATGATAAATTGAAAATCTTCATGCATAGTTGCTGCATAAGCCTCCATATCTTTTGCTTCTTGTGCAGCTTCTTGTGTTTTAAATATTGACATATTGCCTCCTAAATTTAAATTATTTCTTATTATAAATAATAATCAT
>JACKQG010001655.1_pt1 | contig 30280 bp, 25 predicted proteins | sample 8237621 | NCBI WGS metagenome assembly JACKQG01 (sample SAMN15677084, study PRJNA649215) | marine metagenome | biome: marine; feature: Black Sea; material: saline water; isolation source: suspended particulate matter (SPM) from the Black Sea western gyre | collected 2013-06-09/2013-06-10 | depth... | reverse complement strand
TCTATTTTTTTGATCTATCTTTGTAAAGTATCATATTATTGGAGATATCACTTACAAGAAGAGGGTGTACAAAAAGAGAGAAACAGAGAATGTTTTGGATGTTTTTACAAATATCGTTCAAACTAACCGAAAATGATACGAATATTGTACCCGAATACTTTTACTTGTGAGCAATATAATATGCTGTAAGTATTAGCAATTGCGAGAGATAACAAAAAAGCCACTCATTACAAGTGGCTTAATAGAATGTAAGGTTACAACCATGCTTGGTGGGCGATGAGGGATTTGAACCCCCGACTTCCTCCTTGTAAGGGAGGCACTCTGACCAGCTGAGTTAATCGCCCTAATTTTTTTCCAAATGATGATTTACGAAGCTGGTTAAACCAGCTACCTGTCCCGATTTATCAGGAAGTTAATCATCCAAATGGTAAAATTCGGTGGAGAGTTTACAACTATTTTTCCTTTTTCTCCCTTGATTTTTTCTTTTTTCTTACTTGAGGAATAGCGATGTCAATTACATCCATAATCTCTTTGGCAAAATGAAAAGACAGGTCTTTTTTGATGTGTTCAGGTATTTCTTCCAAATCCTTTCTATTATGGTCAGGAAGAATGATAGTCTTAATTCCAGAACGATGTGCCGCCGTTACTTTTTCTTTCACCCCGCCTATAGGTAACACATTTCCGCGAAGCGTAATTTCTCCGGTCATGGCGACACCCTCTATGACCGGAAATCCTGTCAGCAAGGACACCAGAGAAGTAAACATCCCGACGCCGGCAGAAGGTCCATCTTTTGGAATTGCACCTGCAGGTACATGAACGTGGACATCTGTCTTTTCATGAAAATCTTCAGGGATTCCCAGAATATCCGTGTGAGAGCGGACGTATGTTAAAGCAGCCGTTGCAGATTCTTTCATCACATCTCCAAGCTGTCCTGTCAACGTTAAGCCGCCCTTCCCCTTCATTTTTGAGGATTCAATAAACAGAATGTCTCCTCCGGCGGCTGTCCAGGCCAACCCGGTTACGACACCCGGTTTTGTGGTTCTTTCAGCAATTTCGGAATAAAATTTCGGTGCGCCAAGATACTCCGTCACTTTTTTCTTGGTTACACGAGCCTTTTTCACCTTTTTCTCTACGGTGTCCCGGGCAACTTTTCGCAGAACATTCGCAATCTCTCGTTCAAGATTTCGCACACCGGCCTCACGCGTGTAAGATCGGATTAATTCCTTGGTCGCTCCGGTATCTAACGTCACTGTATCCTCATCCAGTCCATTTTCTTCAATTTGTTTAGGGATGAGGTGCTGCTTGGCAATATGCACTTTTTCATCTTCGATATATCCTGAAAAATCAAGAATTTCCATCCTGTCTTTTAGCGCGGGAGGAATGGCATCCCTGTAATTAGCCGTTGAAATGAACATGACGTTACTCAAATCGAAATCCACTTCCAAATAATGGTCGCTGAAGGAATAATTTTGCTCGGGGTCCAACACCTCCAGCATAGCTGAGGAGGGGTCTCCACGAAAATCCGATCCAAGTTTGTCGATTTCATCCAGCATAAATACCGGATTATTTGTGCCGACTTTTTTTAGCGACTGAATAATTCTACCGGGTAAAGCACCGATGTACGTACGGCGATGCCCGCGCACTTCCGCCTCATCATGCACACCACCCAGAGAAAGCCGAACAAACTCACGCCCCATAGAACGTGCAATGGATTTCCCAAGGGATGTCTTCCCAACTCCGGGAGGTCCCGCAAAACACAAAATCGGACCGCGAACCGGCTTATCCGGATCTTTTTTCTGTTTGAGCGACCGAACGGCAAGATATTCTATTATCCGTTCTTTGACTTTCTCCAGCCCGTAGTGATCTTCATCCAAAATCTTCTTAGATTTCTTTATATCAATTTTGTCCTCGGAGGAAGAATTCCAAGGGAGGTCTGCCAGCCATTCCACATATGTTCGTGCCACGGAATATTCCGGAGATTGTGTCGGAATTTTACCCAATCTGTCGAGTTCTTTCTTGGCAACCTTTTCTGCTTCTTCACTCATCTTGGCTTTTGTAATCCGTTCTTCAAGTTCATTCAGTTCTACAGATCCTTCGTCTTCACCCAATTCTTTGCGGATGGCTTTCAATTGCTCACGAAGATAATATTCTCTTTGAGACTTTGAAATTTCATCCTGAACTTCACTTTGGATTTCTTCACCAAGTTTTATGCGCTGAATCTCCTTTTGGATGACATTGATCGTGCTTTCGATCCGCTTTTTAATATCAAGTTCTTCCAAAATAACCTGTTTTTCTGCATTGGAAACTGTGAGTAGGGATATCGCCCGATCCGCGAGCCGATCCGGCTTTTGGATGTTGCTGAGCATCCCGGAATGCTCTTCGGTTAAATTCGGTGCAACATTAATCATCTCTTGGAAAATATTTCTGAGATTAGTTGTTAAGGCTTCTACCGTAATCGTATCTGTTATTTCTTGGTTATGTACCCGTTCGACTGCGGCAACAAAATAGGGATCATCATCTACAAAAGATAATATTTTGACACGCTCTACTCCTTGAACGATTGCAGATTTGCTGTTATCCGGCATATCAAACACCTTCAAAACAATAGACAATGTCCCGTAAGAGTACAAATCACCGGGTTCCGGGTCTTCAATGGAACCGTCTTCCTGCGCCACAACAACAATATATTTATTATCCGTGCCCAGCTCAGTGATGAGTTTTAATGATTTCTCCCTGCCAATATAAATTGGGATGACCTGTTGCGGAAACAAAACGGTATTCCTCAATGGCATGACAGGATATTGTTTCCCTTCTGTTTGTTCAACAACGCCTATTTTCTTTTCTTCGCTCATTATAAATCCTTTATAAGTGTGAATTCTTTACGTCAAATAATATGCCAGCTTCATTTACGTGATAACATGGCAGGTTTTTTATGTATTTCTGGCAGAGATAATTTTCCTCCCCGACAGCGGAACGGGTTCTTTGGTGGTCTCATTGCTACAAAATCAATCTGGCTTGCACATCTGCATGGTAAGAACTTCTTACCAATGCACCCGATTCTACAACGGAAAAACCAAGGTTTAAGCCAATATTTTTATACTCCGAAAACTCTTCATCGTTTACATATCTGTCTACCGGGATGTGGTTTTTTGTCGGCTGTAAATATTGACCGACAGTAAATATTTTAACACCTAACTCCACCACATGTTTCATGGTTTGGATTACGTCTTCTTTCGTCTCTCCCAATCCGACCATGATACCTGTTTTCGTCAACAAACCATACTCCACGGAAAATTTAAGTACTTCTAAACTTCGTTGCCAATTTGCCTGAGGTCTCACCTGTCGGCTGATGCGTTCCACACATTCTATATTATGGCTAAAAATGTCCGGGGCACTCTCAAACACTTTTTGAAGTGCGTGTATATTTCCCTGAAAATCCGGCGTCAATATTTCAACCGTACAGTTCGGAGCATGATGATGAATTTGATGAACGGTTTCCGTCCAAATATCTGCACCATAATCCTCCTTCAGATCATCACGATCGACGGAGGTAATCACGACGTGGCGAAGCCCCATGTTTTTTACAGCCCTTGCCGTATTATGGGGTTCTTTCGGGTCGGGGAGTTGAGGTTCCCCTGTCTTCACTGAACAGAATCCGCAAGAGCGTGTACATGTGTCCCCTAAAATCATAATCGTTGCTGTCCGTCGATCCCAGCACTCATGCAAATTTGGACAGCGCGCTTCCTGACAAACAGTCGTTAGCCCGAACGTCGAGACGATCTCATGGACGAACTGATAATCCTCACTGTGTGCCAGCCGTATTCTTGGTTTCCCTGATAGTCTATTTGCAGTACGGTTCATTTCACGCCCTCTTCATCAGAGAAAATACTCGATTAAATTCTTCAGAAACCAATGTTTTTACCGTTTCCATTTCCACCGTTGAGCCGAGTATCTGTTCCATAGATGTTACTCCATACCCAGAAATTCCGCACGGAATAATACCTTTGTAGTACGAAAGATCAGGTTGCACGTTTAACGCAAAACCATGCATCGTAATCCAACGGGATATTTTCACTCCCAATGCGGCAATTTTATTATCATCAACCCACACGCCGGTGAGCCCGGCTTTGCGAGTAGCCTTGATTCCATACCTATCAAGAGTATTTATGAGCACGTCTTCAAGAGCGTTCATGTAGGATTTCACATTCAACTTATATCCCCGAAGATCAAGGATAGGATATCCAACCAACTGCCCGGGACCGTGCCAAGTTATATCACCACCACGATCAGTTTGAACGACATCTACATCTGTGGAATGCGTGTTAAGCAGATTGTTGTGGTTTGCATTCTTTCCTAATGTATACACAGGATCATGCTCAACAAATAGAAGAGTATCCCCCACTGTATCATTCATCCGTCTTTGGTGCAGATTATTTTGGATAGTACACGCCTTATCATACGACAGACGGTCAAGATCACGGATGCTTATCATACAAACCCAAATTCAGTCTACTAAAGATGTATAGCCTCACCCAAAGCATCTGCAGTGGCTTCCATAATGGCTTCAGACAAAGTCGGATGAGCATGAATCGTATTCAGAATTTCACTATCTTTGGCACCTATCTTTTGGGCAAGCCCTGCTTCGGCAATTAAGTCTGTTGCTCCGGTACCAACAATATGACACCCAAGCATTTTACCTGTTTTATTATCAAAAATGACTTTCACAAAACCATCTGTCTCTCCGGAGGTGGCAGCTTTTCCCAGCGCACGAAATGGAAATTTACCAACCTTAACATCAAGCATGGATTTTATTGCTTCCTTTTCTGTTATACCGACGGATGCAACTTCTGGGTGGCAATACGTACAGCCGGGAATGACATCATAACGCATTTCATCGGGTAATAACCCGGACAAATGTTCAACCGCAACCATCCCCTCAGTCGATGCAACATGTGCTAACCACGGCGACCCGGCGACATCTCCAATGGCATAAATATTTTCGATACTGGTTTGCATAAATCCATTGGTTTTCACCCAACCGCTTTGAACAGTAACACCAACCTCTTCCAAACCTATGTTTTCAATATTCGCGCGGACACCAACTGCAATAAGTGCTTTATCAGCGTCAACATATTCGCCGGTACTTAACTTAATGCGAACGCCGGAATCTGTTTTCTTGATACCATCAACCGTCGTCTGTGTTTTTACGTTGATCTTCTGCCGTTTAAATATCCGTTCAATCTCCATGGATATTTCCTCATCTTCGATCGGAAGGACATTTGGTAAAGCCTCGATCAACGTAACTTTCGTCCCAAATGTGTTGAAATAATAGGCAAATTCCACGCCAATCGCTCCGGCACCAACGATGGCAATGCTCTCAGGTTGTTTGTCCAAAACCAGTGCTTCTTTTGATGTGATGATTTTCTCTCCATCCGGCTCCATGCATGGAAACCATTTTGCTCTTGCACCGGTTGCCAGAATAATATTTTCCGATGATATTTTACCGGTCTTTCCCTCGATATCCGTCCATTCTACCGTATGAGCATCTAATATTTTTCCGCGAGCACTTATCTTTGTAACGTCATTTTTTTTGAAGAGATAGTCGATCCCCCTGGACAATTTTTTCGCAACATCTCTTGAGCGTTTGATGTTTTTTCCCCAATCTACCGAGATACCATCAACCCGAATTCCAAATTTCTTGGCAGCTTTAACGGATGCGTACACTTCAGCGTTTTTCAACAGAGCTTTTGTCGGAATACATCCCCAATTCAGACAAACGCCCCCAAGTTCCGCCGATTCGACCACCACTACTTTTTTCCCAAGCTGAGCAGCACGAATCGCGGCAACGTAGCCACCGGGGCCTGCACCAATCACAATGATATCAAAATCGTAAGTCATATCAGATATTCCGCATTCCAATAATACTCAAAAATTCCGCCCGTGTTTCTGAGTCATCATGAAATTCATCCAGCATGGCCGATGTAGTTGCATAACTGCTTTGTTTCTCAACTCCACGCATCTGCATGCATAGGTGTCGGCCTTCGACAACAACCGCCACACCAATAGGATTCAACAGATCTTTTATTGTGTAGGCAATTTGGTGTGTCAGGCGTTCTTGTAGCTGTAGCCTTCGTGAGAACATATCCACAATCCTTGGGATTTTTGACAATCCTATGATCTTGCCGTCAGGGATATACCCCACATGCACTTTCCCAAAAAACGGAAGCAGATGATGTTCGCACATACTGAAATATTCGATATTTCGCACGACCACCATTTCACTGATATCTTCTTTAAAAATTGCGCCATTAATTATCTCATCAAGATTTGTTCGATATCCACGCGAAAAATACTCCCATGCTTTTGCAACACGGTTAGGTGTACGCACTAATCCCTCTCTGGTAACATCTTCGCCGACTTCTTTTAGCAACGTCGAAGTTATATTTTCAATATTTTCAATATTCATTGTCATAATACCTCTTCTTTAAATGAATGATTTCACCACGCATTTTCATCGGGGTCTTCATGTACTTTCGATTTCAATGCCCAGACGCCAAGATAAAATAATGGTGTGTCAACTAATGCGACCAACACTTTGAAGAAAAATCCGTTTTCTAACAAACCCGGGAACCTGGACCATTCCACGACACCGGTAAAACATAGTAGAAGCAAAACGGTTGCCGTATCCACAAATTGTGAAATAATTGTAGAGCCATTATTTCGTAGCCAAAGATGCTTCCCTTTGGTGAGCTGTTTCCAAAAATGAAAAATGCGAATGTCAATAAACTGAGCTATTAGATAGGCAACCATTGATGCAAAAACAGCGGGTCCAAACAACCCGAAAACTTTGTTAAACATCTCACTTGAAACCGGAGACCACACAGTTTGCGGCATGGCGTTTGCGATTAATACCACTCCCATTACAAACACACTGGCGATCAATCCTGTAATGACTACTTGATCCGCTTTCTTTTTCCCGTATAATTCAGAAATTAAATCTGTAACCAAAAATGTAATCGGGTAAGGTAAAATTCCGACGGACAACTCAAATGTGTACAGGCCAAAAGGTGTCCATGTGAAGAATTTTTGGAATATTAGGTTTGCCGTAATGAGAGAGGCAATAAATATCCCGCTCAAAATGAGATATAATCTGATTTGGAAGTTTATTTTCATCCGTAGTAATCTGTGTAAATCGTGGGTGTTTCTACCAGCCGTATTCTAACCAACTCAGCATCGGTAAGATGTTTTGATATCTCTTGCCACATATATTTAACCATATTCTCTGATGAGGGCTGTTTGTCGTTAAACCACTCAATATCCTCTTCAATTTGCGCATGATCAAAAACGTCCAGAACGTGTTGTTTTACAATGACATTCATTTCTCCTAAATCCACAACCCACCCGGTTCCCGGGTCGATTTCTCCTTTAACCGTCACGTGGAGTGCGTAATTATGTCCATGGTTATTGGAATCTTTTCCAAACACATCTTTGTTTTTTTCCTCGTTCCAATCTGCATTATAATACCGATGCGCAGCACAATAATGATATACTTTTGTTATGTGAGGTTGAGACATGGTTCATCCTGTTGTTAATGTGAAAAATATGTCGCCAAAAATTAACCTATAATAACAACCACCCGAAACAGAAATACTGAATTATTGCATCCACTTATTTATAGGAAAGACAAGATACTATTGGAGTAAAATGATGAATAGTGTGAATCATTTTTGTGTTTTATAAGAATTATTTCTTTGCGGAAATGGACACATATCCAGCAAAAAACAATTCTGACAATCGGGACGTCTCGCTACACAAACAGCTCTTCCGTGAGCAATTATCATGTGCGTCAATGATACCCAATCCATTGGTTCAAATAATTCCATCATTTCTTTTTCAATGACATTTGGTGATTCAGATTGCGTCAACTCTAGCACGTTCATGATTCTAATCATGTGCGTATCAATCACCATCGCAGGGATGCCAAACCATTGCCCCAACACACAGTTGGCTGTTTTACGTCCGACACCGGGCAACTTAATTAAAGATTCCAGGCTGTCAGGGACATCTCCATTAAAATCATTTACAATCATTTGGCTACAGGCGATAATGCTGCGGGCTTTCTGGTTATGATATCCGCAGGAGTGGATATCCTTGGCTAATTCAGCAATGTCCGCATTGGCAAAATCATTCGGAGATGTGTATTTTTCAAATAGCGTTGGTGTAATCAAATTCACTCGCTTATCCGTACACTGAGCAGATAAAATTGTTGCGACAAGTAATTCATGGGCTGATGAGTAGGAAAGGGATCCTTTGGGATTGGGATAGTGCCCGTAGAGCCTCTTTAAGATTTCTGCAGCTCTATTTTTCTTTTGAGCCAATATTTCTTTCATTAGTTATAAATCTTTAATCAATGACGAAATATTTTTTACCAATGATGAACGCGGTAAGATAAATCCACAGCCCGCTGCTCTGAGTTTGTCATGCAAAAGTTTTTTCACTTGAGTCATTACGCCGATGATAACCATCTCTTTATTCAGCCGCCATAATGCGGAAACGTGGGAAACAGTACCAACTTCCGGGTCATCTAAATCCAAAATGACCGCTTTCGTGGTTTCTGTGATTTGTTTGTCCCACGGGATTGTACTATCAGCAAATTTCACACTTTTATCCAGACGAATAATTGCATCTGAAACGTGAGTTCCTAATTGAAAATCTGTTGTAAATAATATAACGTCTGCCACTAAAACTCCTGATTGGTTATTGGTGTTCGCGTGTTCACTGCTCCAGCCAACTACCCCGTATAAAACACGGGATCTTCGACTTTCAACTAAGTGTGATATCCCTGTCTTTTTGATAATGCTTTCCATCAAAACGCACCGTGCACGCTTCTATGGCAGCATCATGTTCGAAAAAAAGTATCCAGTTATTTACCACCGCTTGTGAAAGGACTTCGTGTTTTTCTTTGATGGTCACTAAAGGTTGAATATCATACGCCATAATCCATGGAATCGGGATATGTGCCGATGTGGGAATAAGATCTGCACAATATAATAATGTGTGATTCTCATCATAAATTAACGGGAGTATCTGACCTGTTGTATGACCATTACTAACCAAAATATCAATTCCTTGAAACAATTGGTCTCTACTTACGTGTGCCTGTGAACTCTTGACAAGCCTTATCATATTTTTTTCTGCCAGAATTTTCCAATCGGCTTCCATAAAACTTCCCTGGTCTTTTTCCCCGGGGGAATTTGCCAGTTTCCAGTTTTCTTCATGAATCCAATACATCGCATTGGAAAATACCGGGACTACTTTCCCATTTTGGTATTCTGTATTGCCCCCCACATGATCAAAATGCAAATGGGTACAAATGACATCAGTAATGTCTTCAGTACCCAGCCCAACTTGCAATAATGATTGCTTCAGATTGACTGTTTCTGTATCAATCTCATAAATATTTTTAAATTTTTCCGTCCATTTTGCCCCGTTCCCTGTGTCGATTAAGATCGTTCGTTTGTCACTAATCAACACTAAAGATCGTGTCACCATTTGGATTCGATTATTTTCATCCGCAGGGATTTGTTTCTCCCACAGAGGTTTTGGGATAATCCCGAACATAGCACCGCCGTCCAACCCAAATTTGCTGGTTACGATGCTGTGTAAACTGTATTCACCTATGTTCATGTGTCAGAGTGCCTGCCCGGAGCAGACGGGCTCGCCTGCTTCCTGCTTTTCATCCGCCATATTTCCAATTCGTGTGCATCATAAGCAAGGCGTCTTCATCGCTTCGTAATATCGTATCAGCAACTTCGCAAATAAATACATGATGGTCTCCAATCGTGGATTCTTCCCTTACGTCGACTTCTAATATCATCGGAATATTTTTTAGTAACGGATTTCCTTTTTCCCCGATTTCATATTCATGCTTGTTGATTGTTTTAGAATCTTTCGTTTTGATTTTAAAGAAAGAAGCTACCAGTGATTGTTGATCTTTTGCCGGGAAATGAATTGCACACTTTTTTGTCTTTTTAACTGTGTGGTAAATCGCCGAACCCTCTCGAAGCGCCATTGTTATCAAAGGAGGATCAATCGAACTTTGCGTCAGGAAAGACACGACGGCTGCGGACGGGACATTATCATCCATCCCTGTCACGATATACAGCCCGGACGGGATCTTTCTCAGAATCGTTTTTTTATCGTCTAAATTCAAGTTGGTCATGGGTTACCCTGGATGGGTGAGTAGGCATATTTACCTCTCTATTCACTACTCACTATTTTCTTCTTTTTATCCGATACCAACGTAAAGAACACCTGAATAGAAATCCCGGTTAATCTGGAATATTCCGACGGAAGGCCATAAAAACTTTTAATATTATGCGGAGTATCACCGTAGCGGACGATATTTTCTGGGCTATCATTTTTCCATGTCGGATCAAACAGTGATGTAATCGGCATCGAATTAAAATCATGAAAATACCCGATTTCATATCCGATTCTTCCCGGCTTTCCGCCAAGCAACAGTCCAATCCGCGAACTCTGTCCGCCACTAATTCCTTTCCGAATATACATCCCACGAATACCAAACCATGAGAGAATTGTTTTCCCGTTTTTTTCGCGCTCCCGAAATTTGTAGTAGGTCATATCCATGTTATAATTTGGGTTCACGCTTAATGCAACATTCAGCACATCCCATCGATCTTTCCGAGAATAAAGTAAACGGCTGTAATCTATCCCTGATCCATAGATGGGGACTCCCACACGAACACCGACATTACTTACATCATTAATTCCGTACCGATACCAAAGATATGGGAAAGGAATATTTTCTGCAGCAATCGCATAACCATATTGAGTTTCGCCTTTTTCCATACGTCCCGTCCCCACAGCAGGATGTGTTGCACACCCGGAGAAAACAATCCCGATATAAATGAGGGTACTACTTATCCTAAAATACTTCCTTATGAAAAGCACAGATTAATTATCCTCCGTCACGTGGAGAGTAGTTTTCTCGTAGTGGTTGAGGTGGCAGGTTTATAATATCCTTGCTAAAATAATTACCGATATGATTAATGATATCTTTGACAGAAATCAATCCGACGGGCTTAGCGTCGTCATCAATAATAGGTACATGTCTAAATCCACCGATGACCATTTTATTTAATTAGCGTAGAGCAGAGAGCATGGAGCGTAGAGTGTAAAACTCTTTGCCTTTTTGCTATTCGCTCTTCGCTGTTGTTCTCCTTTTTTAATTAGCGTAGAGTTATGTGTTAAGTGATTTTGAAAAGCCAACTATCATTTTGGAAATTTCATCCAATTCAATAATATGATTTTCAATATCAGTTAATTTGATATATTTCGCATTAACTAAAATCATTAAGATATTAGCCACTTCAAACACGGATCGTCGAGAGAATTTCAGAAAATTCTGAAAATCTTTTGACGATGTGGATCCACTACCTTCAGCGATATTATTGGTTATGGATAAAGTAGCGCCGCGTAACTGTTCTGCAAAACGAAACTTTTTCTCTTTTTCCAACTTATCAGCAATTTGAAAAAGTGGCATCGATATCTTCGATGCTCTTTTCCAAATATCCATTGTCTGAAATCGAAATAATTGCTTTTTCACAACTCTCTGCTCTATGCTCTTCGCTCTTTGCTCTTCGCTCTATGCTCTTCCCTCTTTGCTCTTCCCTCTTTGCTCTTCGCTCTATGCTCTTCACTCCATGCTGTTCGATTTCGTCCATAACTTGTAACTCATCATTTAATCCATCTTGCATGTTATTAACACCTTCTTTCTTTATTTTAAATATATCATTTTCCGACTAAATACAATCGGCGGAAATTCTTCAATCTGTGCCACCATGGTAATAAAATAGACTCCACTGGATAAATGAAAATCTTCCCATAAAAAACTGTAATGTCCATTCTGCAGTGTTTCATCTTCGACAAATGTTTCAACAACCCGTCCGCGAGCATCTGAAATGTAAAGATTAACACGTGCAGGTTGAATCATATCGAAAAAAATGGTTGTCGAACCATTAAACGGATTCGGATAATTTTGATACAACGCAAAAATCTCCGGGATGGGAATGGATACAAACTGTTTTTTACGATAGATATTTGTTTTACCCAATGTGTTTTCTTGTGTGTTTATCCACTTGCCGCCGTCCGGTTCTCGCCCCTGCATTGTAACAACATTCGGGTCTAACATTCTACTTTCGATCGTCGTCCAACTTTCATCAGGTGTCTGTTTTTTTAAATGAACCCATTTCACTTCATCAAGTGTCTTTTGTAACAGAAATGTCGAATCATAAAACATAATTTCTGTAGAAGGAATAGACTCAAATTCCCATATCAAATCATCCTCCAAATAAATCCCATAATAATTAGCAGTATCCGCCAGTCCGGCAATCTCAACGGACCATATATTTTCAGAGGGCGATATGATCCACTCATTCATCCATATATTCTTTTCTTTTGAAAAAAGACGCGTTTCCATAGATACGTTTTCTTCGATGGGGGTGTATTCTCCGTCCAAGGATACAGAATATCCTCGTTCATGTGTCATTGGAATCGACTGAAGCACCATCTCATGTGATATTAGATTGGCATACTCCCAATTGGCAGGGATTTGCACATGTACCACAGAACCATTCTTTAATGAAGATTCTATCGGAATATTCAGGTGTTCATTTCCACACGATAAAAAAGAATTTTCTGAATCTACGTTTTGACGATTCAAAATAAGAATTGATATATCTATCCCATACTTATCCGGAATTTGTTGTGTTATCCACAAAGGCGAAAGTTGCTTATAATAGTTTATGTCTGTCGAGTATATGTCAGTTAATTTATTGAGTTGATTCAAAATAGCATGGTTTAACCCTTCGCAATTTTCTTTCCATTCCTTCGGCGTAGACCCAACCCGGTTTCTGATGACTGGTTCGGCATCATCCCATCGTTCAGAAACCTGCTGAAGAATGTTTTCTCGTGCCTTTTTCTTGGTAATTGTTTCATATTTTGTATAATCCTCGAGAAGGAATAAGGATATCCATGGGTGAATTGATTGAGAATCACTTAACAACAACCTCGATAATTTTTCCAGTCCGGCAGGATGTATTTGCGGGAACAATATGTTGAACACATCTTGAATGACACTTTTGGTGAAATCATTAAACTCCCATTGTATCATGTCTCTTTTGTAGGAAGCTAACCACTCCGGAGATTCGGCCGGTTGAAGCAGGTGGGCGAATGGTGGAATATCATTTGGAGAGTCAACGAATTCTCCATTTTCATACTGAATTTGTATCTTATAAAAATAGCGGGTATCCGTTTGAAGATCGGAATCACAATACCGTGATACACCTCCATCAACTTCTGTCAGTTTTTGGAATGGTGACTGAAAGTCTGTTTTTCTGAAAATGACTGTCTGTAATGAGACGGTGCCTCCTGGAATCTCCCAATCAAGCAGGATGGAGTCTGTACCTTCGTATAGCGACAGGTTAACCGATTCAGAATTATCTGCCGTCAAAAATCCAATTAGGACGAATACGCCGAGTGGGATGATATGTTTCTTGAATTGCCTCATGGAATGAAATCTTCGCGACCATCAATTTCAGAGTATTTTTAAGAGAAGGCAAGCTATAATTTATTTTTTTTAACCAACTGTAGAAAATTGTACAAGCATATTTATTTTATAAGTGCGATCTGTCTTGAGTTGCTGCCCGTTTTTGTTTTGAGTCTAAGGATATACATCCCGCTTGCAAGATGGCTAACATTAATTGTTATTTTATGTTCACCCATCCTTACGTAGGCATCAATGAGTTTTTCGACGAGTCGTCCGGTAATATCATAAATGGATAGGTTTATCTTTCCTGAATTTGGCACTTGATATTTAATCGTTGTCGAACTGTTGAACGGATTCGGATACACGGAACTAATGGCAACATTGCCGGGAAGTAGAAGTAAATTGTCATCAATCCCGACTGTCGGTCGCCATTCATACGCTCCCATATCCGGAGCAGACCCATAATACTCATCCGGGGATAAATTAACGATGGTATCACCTTCATATACATAAAATGCAGTACCCGCATCTATGCAGGGGGAGTTAGGCTGGAGGGTGTAATCATTATTAAACAAAGGTAGCATATCTATATTCGTGTCTTCATAGACATAATCAATGTATCCGATAATCGCCATATTCCACATTTCATTTTGTATATCGTTATACGCAAAACGCAAAAACGATAAACCCTCATTTTGATAATTTTCCTCGTACCACAATTCCCAGGGGATGTTGTCATTCCATAGAATACAATTCACAAAACGAAAATCTGTTTTCATGCCCAAACGTGATGCGTCTTCACAATAGATAGAAATACTAGAACCCCACAAGGAATTTCCATCGGCAAATGTACAATTGACTATATTTGCAAATTTTAAACCTCTATAATTACCTAAGGCAATATTTACGTTATGATCTTCCGGGTTATCGCTGTAATTAGTGTTGTTTGTAAAGCTACAGTTCTCAACTCTTAACTCTGTTAATGAATCAGTACTAGTGAAGGAAACCGCACAGCTATAATAGTCATGATTAATTTCATTATTGGAAATAATGCAATTTTGCATCAACATTTGTCCTGAAGTAATCGAAGCGAACTTACCTGTGTTATTTTCGAATCTACAGTTCCTAACTATAAAACTGGAATTATTGGGGACGGGGGGAGGAATACTCGTGGTATAAAAACCGGTGGTAAGACTTATTATGGAGTTATTTTCAAACTTCATATCTTCAATAATTAATCCTTCTGACTTTGAGAGTATTATATCAATCCAAAAACCAGGGATAAGGAATTCGCCGGGCGGAGCAGAACCGTTGATAACAGACATAGAACTAATCGTCACATACTTTTGATAATTTATAACAGTTATGGCTGTCGGATACGTTTCTTCCAAATCAATAATGGTCCTCTCTTGCCCCTCTCCTTTAATGGTTACGTACGAACGCAGGTGCAATGAAAATCCCTGCCATAAAGATCGAAAAAATACCGCCGGTGAAAATTGACCGGAAATTAAATGAATGGTTCGCGGGTTCAATGAATCGGCATGAATAATATGAAGCGCATACGTGATTGTTTTTAATGGATCATCCGGTGTAAGACCGCTATTATTATTACATCCTTCAGGAGATACATAAAGGTCATGCGGGACTTTCTCTATTTTTGCATTGAGAATATCTACAAGTTCATAATTGCCGCCAATGAAATATTCATCGAGTGAATCTACACTGGCAGTATCAATGTATATTCTTGGTTCAATATCACTCGAATTGAAATTATTGAATAGGTCATTATATGCACTAGCATTGTTCAAAAAAATACTACACCTCTTTCTTTGATCCATTTCAATATTTGATCTTATTAAAAATATACCACCACCTTTAAATGCTAAATTTTCTGTTATAATCAAATTAGATAAAAATGCGTCAGAATCCATTAAATACATACCACCGCCTACTCCTATGCCAAATGCAGTGTTGTTTCTTATTACGCAGTTCATTATTGAAGGATTACTTTCTCTAATGTATAACCCTCCACCATATGCGGAAATCCAACCAGGCGAATGTCTTCCATTCCCGTTTGTAATGGTAAAACCATTGAGAACGGCATCTCTACTCTCTCCCCCATAAAACGTTACAACCGACCCATTTTCATTCCCGTCTATTATTGTACGATTAATAATGGAAGCATCCGTATTACCGTAGATATAGTGTGAGCCTATGTATATGTTTTTTCCAACGTAATCGATATTTTCAATATACGTTCCGGGTGCAACAATTATTGTATCACCATTATACGAAGATGCTTCTATTGCAGATTGAATCGTACGAAAATCTACCGGAACATGATAGGTCACACCTCTCACAATAGACAATAAAAGCCCAACGAAGATAACTATTAAAATTGATTGTTGGCTTTTCATTTAGTGTAAAACAGTCATAGTGGGTGCTCTTAGATAATCCATTTGCATTCGCTGACCCATTCTAACCCGGATTATTCACAACGAAGTAAACGAATGAAACGAAAGATATTAATATCAGATACATACAATCGAGTTGTTTGTGAAAAGAAATATGCACTTTAAAAGGCATCGTTTCCCATATTTTCTGATATATCTGCGTTTATCTGCGAAAATCTGCCGGCACCGTGAAATTCGACGTTTACCCCGTGTAATGCTTGTCCTGTAGGGAAGAATGACCGTATCGGGGCTTGCCCTGTAGGGAAGAATGACTGTATCAGGGCAAAGCATATTACACCGGGGAAGGAGAATATTTCACTAGTGCGGCTCATGTGCTTGTGCTTGCATCCCGCGTTTTTTGCGGGGCATCCCGTGTGCTCGCATCCCGTGTTTTGTACGGGATTTTGTACGGGATTTTGTTACGGGGCATTATTCAGGCGAAGTGTAGCTCTCTTGAGTTACTTTAATAACATGATTTTTTGATTGATAATTTCTTGCGTATTACGAAGTTGATACAAATACAAACCACTGGAAACCGGTTGACCCACTTCATTCGTCCCATCCCACAAATACGAATGGCTACCTGTACCAAGGTTGCCTCGTATTAACGTAACAACTTTGCTTACCTGTATGTCATAAATACTTAGCTCAATTCGAGTTTCTTCTTTCAAATTAAATTGGATATTCGTATTTGGATTAAAGGGATTCGGATAGGCAGACACAAGTGAAATGTTACTTGCTTGGTGATCTTGTCCCGTTTTTACCGTAGTCATAACTAAATCCACAGAACGTATATGGTTTTCTGAATAATCAGAAATATGCCCTTGTCTGTATATGGTTTCTTTATCCTGTTGATTCCTTCTCTTACCAAGCCCATTTTCTTTCAATTTAACTTGAAACGTCAAATCTTCTATATTTTGATAATTTGTATAAAGTTTCATTCCAACAGGATACTGATCTACAACTTCAGCACCGACACATTCTAAACCGACAAAAGCACCCACTTCTTCGATGTCTTCTTCCGAATCAATTCCATCTATGTACAATGGAATATAACAGGCATCTTTTGTATATGAAAAATGTTCTGCACGTTTTTGAACGTAGTGTTCATGCCCGTCGTGTGGTTGCCATTGGAATTCAACTGCGTCTGTAAACGTCATTTCATATGCTTTCCCATAGCGGAGAGGCGCCACACCACCACCGATGCTTGTACCGTGCGGGACGGTTGATGGAATCTTCCACGTACCGTTACTGTTTTTAGACATAAACCAATCTTCTGAGCGGACAGAGACCAGCACATCTTGGACTTCTTGGGGAAGTGTTTGGAAAATACCATGTGATAAATTTCGGAAATACGGAACCATGTTTATACCGGCATCAAAGGAGAGCACAGCATCCTCAGAAATTTGTGTGCCGGACATTGGAATAGTGTAATGTTCATAATCCTCCGGTAACCACACTTTATATCCATGAAAACTGTCTATATTGAATTCTTGACCAGAAAAATTCCAATCCCCCTCACCTTCATACCAATAAGCATAATTATCGTAACCTGCAATCTTCGTTATTATCACAATTTGGTCTGCAGTATACCCACCCTGCTGCTGAGTGATAGAATAAAATACATCACTAATTGACACACCATCGTTATCTTCAAGAATCGGAAATCCAACCCAATTCCAGCCTGAATGAAAAGGTTTCATTTCAAACGCTGAAGTATTATAATAATTTCTAAAATCATCAATAACTGTGATGTTTCCGTCAATCGGAATATGCACAATACTGAATTGCGGGACCTGCATACCACCGGGTATTGTATTATCCGACTTAACGGCAACAAAACCGTCTCCAAAATCTCTATATGAGAGATAATGATCAATATAATCCTCATCATCGTCTACATTTTTGAAAAGATACAATCCATTTCCGTCTGAAAACATGAAGTTTAATGATTGTTGATTGTTCCATTCAAAGGCATTTCTTACATTATAGCCGGAAATGTCCGTTTGGTTCATCGCTTCAAGCAATCCTTCAATAATATCCCCGTCATTCTGTGCAATCCAATACATCAGATAATGGAATAACAATTCGCTGTCAATCCATGAACCTACATTACCGGGTACTCCTTCCCAATTTGATGGATATTCGGTTGACCAATAATCAACTTTATATTCTTCGAGTAAAAAATCATGAATAGGTGTCTTCATGTCTGACCAATAATTATCTAGCGAACCGTTATGTTGAAAGAAATACATTTTACCAGACTCTTCATATCTAAAAGGATGATTTCCCTCCCCGCCGGTTCCATTCCTGTCATGTCCAAAAACAATTATTGTCTCGTTTGCTTCACCATCATTCCCTGGTAAGATTGCTTCAATTACTGAATCCATTGGTCCGGGATTTAAGGAATAAGAGTTTGTGGAGTATATTGCATCCCATTCGCCGTTTGATTCGTAATAAGCTATACCATATCCATCAGGATTTACACTAGATTTATTTATTAAAAACCTGAAATAATCATCCGCATCATCATAATTACCAGGTCTGACTTCAAAATCTCCTATTGTGTGTCCCTTCTTTGCCAGCATTGCAATATAATCACACTCACTATAAACATTATTTACCAAGAGAACGATTAAAATACTTAGATAGGTTGATGCTTTTCTCATTTCAAATCCTCATTTATATCTGAATTATTCATTGAGTACGACAAAATTGTCCCGAAAGTTTACATTAGCTATGAAGACCGTGCAAGAAATACTCGGTTGTATATATTTTTGCTTAGTAAGCACTATTTCACTAAACAAATTTTTCGCACAAATGTTTGATTTTGCAAGCTCGCACGGATAAAAAACATTCCGCTGGAAGTTGTGCCGGAATCCCACACATAATCACGGATCCCTTTTTTTACGTTATCATTTAATATGGTCTCAACAATTTCTCCCTGCACATTTATGATATCGATATTTAATCGACCTTCCTCCAGCACCTTCACCGAAAACTGAACTACTGAATTGAAGGGATTTGGATATGGATTCGTAATAGAGAAGGTTTCAGGGATATTCCACTCATCACTGCTGTCCATAAACGCGTCATAGTGTATTGCCGCCATGACATCAATGACACCCCATCCATATTGATTATCGGGGTTTTCGGAATTATTTGCCGTCATCATCAGGGCTTCTCGAACCATCAGCGGTGTCCAGTCCGGGTGAGCACTCAGTATGACAGCACAGGCACCACCGATTAATGGAGTTGAGAGAGACGTCCCGTTCGTCTCAAAATAATGTTCCGGGAAAGAGGCACCTGCACAATAGGTAGCAACGCCACGAGCACACACCTCTGGTTTTATTCGTCCGTCGGCTGTGGGTCCCCATGAACTAAATGATGCAATATTCCCCATGGAATCTACAGCCCCGCAAGTAATAACATCAAAAGCGTCTGCAGGAGCTAAAATTCCTCCCTCTCCTTCATTTCCTGCAGCGGTTGTAACAATCATCCCATTTTCAATGGCGATGTTTACGGCAATTGTCGTCACAGCGGTTAGTCCATCCAGGCTATCTAACGTATACCAATCAATATACCCCAATGAAGACGATGCAATATCCGCTCCATTTTCCTCTCCCCATTCAAGTCCCGCGACATACCAATCTTCTTCGATGGGTTCCTCTTGTTCTATATCTTCCGTCTTGGCAAGAAGAAATTCAGCATCATACGCCGGACCATAGAGTACGCCCTCCATCCTCCCACCTAATGTGGACAGCGTATATGTCCCGTGATTATGTTGACTTGTGTCATCCCCCGGTTCATTTTGGGTTTCACCATCATCGTTAATAAAATCCCATTCCGCAATAATCTTATCATTTTGAATGGCTTCGTGGTCTTTGTAATAGCCTGTATCCAGCATTAAAACACGAATTCCTTGCCCGGTGTACCCTGCATTATGAGCGGCGATGACATTAATCTGTTCCAACTGAGAAAATGATGCTCCGTATGCATTATCAGTAATGACGACTTTTTTTGAAATTGGATTCTGAATATCTTCCCGACGTTTTCCGGCATACACCGGTAATATTTTTTCAACATACTCCAGATCAGCAATCGGCTGAAGATGCTCAGGGGTTACGGAAATAGACACGGCGTTGAGCCACTTGGATTCCGTCCGAATTTCTCCGCCTAATTCGATGACACGATGAATATATTCATTAAAAACGGGGACGTCTTTTTCATCCACAAAATGTGTTGAACGTGTTTTTACACGTCGTTGTTTTGTGTGGGTATCCATCTCAGCTTCAATCTGTACAATGGCATCTTCCAACTGACCTTTGGACAATCCTTTATCCTTGAAATGCACCCAGGCGTGGATTGTATTCTCTGCGCGTCTCCCCGCATTAAAGAGTTGTTCGTCTATCTGAGCTCCAAAAAGGAAGCTAAAAGAGACAATGGTAATGATGAAGGTTTGGGTAATTTTATACTGTTTAATCATGAGACAAAATACAAATATTTTGTTCCATTGACAAACTGAAGCTTGTATGTGTGGTTGCTTGTATTTCTTTGTGGTAGTTCAAAATGATTCCCTGACACGGTCATCATTTTACTCCAAAATATACATAATTCAGTAATTTGAGAAAGACGAAAACGAAGACAAAAAACGCTGTACAGACATTTTTGTCTGTACTACTTCTTTACCACAAACGCCTTAACGACAAACCACAGTTTAACAGTCGTTCCTGTCTGTTGAGGATTGGAGTAGCTTTATATCTCCTGAGCGTCATTCACAGCAATGGCCGTCATATTGACAACATCTTCTACCGTGCTTTCGGAAAACTGCAATAAATGAACCGGCTTTGACAGACCCAGTAAAATGGGTCCAATTGCCTTTGCATTTGCCAGCTGTTTTAACAATTTGTAGGCAATGTTCCCTGAAGTTAGATCAGGAAAGATCAAGACATTGGCTTCTTCCTGAAGTTTTGAAAACGGAAAATGTTCTCTAAGAAGTTTGGTAGACAGAGCGATATCTGCATGTATCTCACCGTCGACAATTAGATCAGGTGCCATTTCCCAAACCAGATTCACAGCCTTCTTAACTTTTTTTGCCCACGGATGATTCACACTGCCAAAATTGCTTGGACTCAACAACGCTATTCTTGGCTCAAGCCCCAATTTTTTTGCCTCTTCCGCTGCCAGGATTGTTATCTCTGCAAGCATTTCAGCACTTGAATCAATATTCACCGTTACATCCGAGAATAACTTTATTTTGTCCTTAAATGCCAAGACATACATCCCGGCTACACGGCTTATGCCTTTTCTCGGTTTCAACACCTGTAATGCAGGTCGTAGAGTATCTGCATAATTTTGTGCAATCCCGGAGATCATGCCATCGGCATCTCCCATATGTACCATCATCGGTCCGAAAAAGTTGGTTCGCTTCATCAATTCGCAAGCCCTCCTCCGTGTAATTCCCTTCCGTTGCCTAATGCGATAGAATTCCATGCAATATTCCGGATGAGCTTCACTCTTACTTGGTCTGATAATTTCCACGTTTTCGAGCGAAATACGAAGGCGAGCTGCATTCTCCTCAATGACTTCAGGATTTCCCAAAAGAATAGGTTTGGCAATTCCTTCGGCAACAATCTGACTGCTCGCACGGATAATTCGGTCACTTTCACCTTCCGGAAACACTATTCGTTTAGGATTTTTTCGGGCTTTGTTCATAATCCTTCTCATCAGCTCACGGCTTTTTCCTAATCTGGCTTCCAACATATCCCTGTATTCTTCAATATCAATTGTCTTTCCGGCGACACCCGTCTCCATGGCGGCTTTCGCAACGGCAGTCGCTTCCCAGATTAACACGCGAGGATCAAATGGTTTTGGAATGATATAGTCGGGACCAAATTCCAGATGACTAAGGCCGTAGATATCCAGAACTTCATCTGGCACATCTTCCTTCGCCAGTGTGGCTAAAGCGTTGGAGGCTGCTACCTTCATCTCTTCATTGATGGCTTTGGCATGGACATCCAACGCACCCCTAAAAATAAAGGGGAACCCAAGTACATTGTTGACCTGATTAGGGTAATCTGAACGTCCTGTAGCCATAATTACATCTTCTCTTGCGTCTTTTGCATCCGGGTAGCTAATCTCAGGGTCGGGATTCGCCATGGCAAAGACGATAGGATTATCTGCCATTGAGCGGATCATATCCTTGCTGACCAACCCGGCACGAGACAGTCCGACAAACACATCGGCATCTACCATTGCTTCTTTCAACGTTCGCAAATCTGTTTCACAGGCAAAGAGTTCTTTATATTTATTCATTCCTTCTTTCCGACCCTTGTACACCACGCCTTTGCTGTCACAGAGGATGACATTCTCCCGTTTCACGCCAAAACGCAGATAATGTGTTGCACAGGCAATCGCGGATGCTCCGGCTCCACTGACCACAACCCGGAGGTTTTCCATCTCCTTGCCGGCAAGTTCACAGGCATTCACCAGTGCCGCAGCCGAGATAATGGCCGTTCCGTGTTGGTCATCATGAAAAACCGGAATGTTCATTTCCTTTATAAGACGTTCTTCAATCTCAAAACATTCCGGAGCTTTGATGTCTTCTAAATTGATGCCGCCAAACGTGGGTTCCATCAATTTAACGGCGTCGATAATTTTTTCAACATCATGAGTATCCAGCTCAATATCAAACACATCAATATCGGCGAATTTTTTAAACAGCACACCCTTACCTTCCATAACGGGCTTTCCGGCAAGCGCACCGATATCACCCAATCCAAGCACGGCTGTACCGTTGGAAATGACCCCCACAAGATTGGCTTTTGCAGTATACAAATTTGCTTTCGATGGGTCTGCTTCTATCTCCCTGCACGGCTCAGCTACTCCCGGTGTGTAGGCCTTTGAGAGATCATCTTGCGTAATACACGGTTTCGTGGAAACGACTTCAATCTTACCGGGTCTCCCTTCGACGTGATAATCAAGGGCTTGTTTTTTTGTAATCATTTTGGTAAATCTCCAGACAGTTTATTGCGGATTACTGGATTAAGTTGCACGACGGCAATATAAGGAAACAGTATTTGAAAAACTCCATAATGTTTATAATGGGAACGTGGTTCCATCTTGTCGTTCAGTGCGATGTGTTTATCGAGCATTCTTGCCGTTTGATGGCGAAATTGATTGGGTTTTTTAATTGAATATCCCTAATCGTTATAGTGTAAATTTAGGGTGATAAATTTATGCAATGCGAGTAAAACACGATGGATTTATCCTTTTTTTATGCAAAGTATTTTTTGCTTAAATTAAACATACTATTCATATGATCGTCATCACAGATAACCAACACTATGCCGAAAATACTTTGGGCAGGGATATAAACTGGTCCCACGACCGGTTGCCCTCGGGCACATCTGTTGAAATCCTCTCCAGAAGAATCTTCCAAAAAGACAAATTATATGTTGGTGAAATCCATTACCCGGGTGGCTGGGAGTACATTTTTATTACTGAATTTTCCAAGAAATCTCAATACGATATTTTAATTGAATCTGTACGGAAAGGATTAAAGCCCCCCGATAAACTGTTATGCTTTGCCGGTGCAGGAAAAAAATTCCACGGATTTAAAAACCGCTCGTGGATCGCTGAACCCGGGAATATTCATTTATCAGTCTATCACTCTCCAAATATCGCTATCGATAACTTTCCTGCAGTATTCCTTGCACTCCCGGCAGTTTCAGTAGCCCAAACTCTGGATTTGATACCGGAATTAAGAAACAAATCCGGTATCAAATGGGTTAATGACATCCTTATAGAGAATGCCAAGATTAGCGGAGTACTGGCGCATACTCAATCTTCGGGGAAAATCATTACAGGTGCAACACTCGGTATCGGACTGAATGTGGAAACAGTACCGGAAGTGATTCGTGATGCGTTTGTCCCAGATATAAAAACCATAAACAACTTTTTACCGAACACTTCAGCTTTGAAGATTGCCGATATTCTACCTATACTGACTGCTAAACTTTCAGAAAATTATAATCTACTGCTTCGTGGAAAATGTGCTCAAATAATAGCGGAGTATCAGAAACGTTCGATCGTCATCGGAAAAACAGTTCGTGTTTTTTCTGATTCCGATGTAGATTATTCTACGCTAATCGCTAAAGGAAAAGTTGCAAATCTTACTGATAACCTGGAGCTTGTCGTGGACGGATATCCCCAACCGATTCATCAAGGCAGAATTGTTTACACTATAGAAAAATGAGGAGTTTATCAATCAAACCACTTAGATTTCACAAGATCACGGGCTTTATCTAAATCTTCAACGTTTATTCAGGCTTGTTTAAATGTGTCCCTTCGGCATATAAACGTTCAATTTCCGCTTTGACTCTCTCAGACGCTTTACCGTCCAATTTATAGAAATAGTAGTCCCGGTCTTTTTTTGCTGCTTCAACCATTTTATTCGTAGGATGTAATGCTTGTTGAATACCGGCTTCCAGTTCGCTTGCATGATTGATATGGACAAAAGAGTCTTTGAGAAACTTACGATTATCAATTGTCAAAAGAGGTTCACCATCACTGTGTTTCAGTAAATCCTGATCTAGGTTATATATTACACCAATTTTTCCTGTCGCCAAAAATTCCGTGATAGCTCCTGAAGCTTCAGAGACCAGCGTATCCGTCGCAGCCATCAGTGGTAGGATACTATAATCATTCGGAGGAATAATAACTGCGTGCGGATACTTCAATAAGCGCCGTTCAAAAATCTTGTGTTGGCTATGTCTTGCAAATTTCCCCCCCCACGCATAATGGTGCAGTTTAATAATTAAATTATAGTTTTTTGTTGCTTGAAAAATTGCTTCTTTCAATTTGTAAGCACATGTCGGTTTATAAGTTGGGGCAAACAAAACTGTTTTTTTATCCGGGTTTAACCCAAGTGATAATAATATTTCTACTTGGTCAAATTGTTTTTTTTTGAAATAAGTATCCATTTTAGGATATCCGGTTTTGTACACTTCGGAGTTAAATAGACATCCGGACTTATGCAATTGCTGTACTGAATAATCACCTTCAGCAAAAATCATATACCGTCCTGCCCTGTGTTTTCTTAATTCTCTGAATGTGACCGTTTTTGTGAAGGTAATCCCATGATATACCAAGCATAGTAACGTCTCACCAAAATCTGATTCGTTGACAACATCAGGAACTACAACAATATCAAAATTCTCTTTTTCATCAGAAACACGATACCCCTGAGTTTCAAAATCCTTCAGAAATTTATGTGATAATTTCTTAGTAAATACTCGAAATATTCGTTTATCTTCATCTGTCAGCGATAAGGCAACATCATAACGAGGATCATTACGGAAGACGTCAATCAACGGATCATAAGCTGTCTTGTGATACAAATAAAACATCTTGAACAATATTTTTATCTTATTCAACGATTACTGCTCCCACTTATTCATCAATTGTCTAATCTGCCATTTCCGTATGTAGTTACTCGGTTTGGCTTTTAACTTATAATGAATGCCGGATTCTAAAATATTTTCGATTGTTCCAATAACTCTCGAGGCCGATTTACCATCAATGTAAGGATGGATTTCTTCTAAATACCGCTGACGATTCTGCGAATACTCTCCCGGATTTGCCAAAGAACGCTCAATCGCCCCTTGTAAGTCATCGGCAGAGTGGATGTTTATTCCCTTGTCCTTTCTTGCAATAGCTCTGTAAGTAATAATTGGTTTGTTCAAAACGAGATATTCATAAGCTACAGAAGATGTATCTGTTATGAGAACATCTGCTATCTGTAAATATGGAAGAATGTTAATCTCTTCAACAACGTTTATATTTTGATTTTTTAAGGCTCTGTATTGTTGCTGAATATTTACGTCCAAAAGAGTGTGAAACTTAACCAAAAACTGATAAGGAACGTTTTTTAATTTGGAAAAAACAGGTAGTAAATCCGATGCAGAAGTATATTTTGGTGGGAAAGTTGGAGCGTATAATACTATGGGTTTTTTAGGATCAAGATCGAACCTTTCTGTTATCTGCCGTCGGGAACTTTCATCATCGGAGCTATCAGAAAACAATGGGTCAATCTTAGTCCAGCCAGTTTCTCTTACCAAAAAGTGTTTATCACGCTTCGCCAGACGGTTGAACTCATTTGTGGTGTTTGATCCAAAAGTACAGTACAGATCGAAAAATCCCGTTATGCGATAAAAACCCTTAGGTTCATCATCCAATCCATGAAATATCTGCACCTTAAGTCCCGGCCAAAAATCAGGGACAATATTCCCGGGAACAATCACGACGTCCGGATTATAACTCATTACTTTCGACGATGAGTGTAATTCCTTTCCGGGTGCTTGATATTTTCTTGCAGTACTTGCAGTAAACCAGCGGACTTTACCACATTTATTTTTTTTAATAAACTGCTGAATCGGTTCAAGTATCGGAAATGAATATGGTTTTGTTACAAAGAATAAATAGTTATACTTAGGTGACCCCATAATTCACGAATAGATTTCTTCCAATATTATTTGCACCTGATTTTTTGTAAGATCAACAATGTTATTGTCCATTCTTCCTTTAGTAAATGACTGTTCTACTAAAACGGATATTTCTGATTTGGAGACACCCCAACTTTTTAAGTTAAACTTTAATATGTCCCCTGGGATTTGTTTAATACGATTTTCAAGCTCGGAGAAATTGCTCATTCCTAATTTATTCATGATCCGTTTCAATTCATTTTCTATCGCACCCTTGTTTATATGCAACAGAGGAAGCAAAGGTAATGAACATGCCACCCCATGCGGAATTCCATACTTGATTGTCAGCGGATAACTAATAGAATGAGCGGCTGCAGTCTTAGTATTTGAAAATGCCAAGCCTGCAATATTGGAAGCTCTAAGTAATGCGTTTCTCAAATCAAGATTATGTGGTTCATCCTTTAATTTTTCAATATTACTCAATATCAAACAAATGGCTTCAATCGCATAATCCGTAGATTTTGGATTGGCATTCTTGTTCCAGATGGCTTCAAAACTATGACTCAATGCATCCAAAGCAGTCGACAAAGAAATATGTAAAGGCAAACTAAGGGTTAACTTTCCATCCAGTATCGCTGTGTCAGGATAGAGATCAGTATGAGAGATTGAATATTTCTTTTTCTCTTTCATATTCCATACCGTTGCCCACATTGTTACCTCACTCCCGGTACCATGTGTGGTTGGAATGAAAATCCCCGGAGCCCTGCATTCATAAGGGGAAGTTACGTTCAGTAATTTACTAATATCGACAATCCCCGTCCCCATTGAAGCCATCACTACCTTAGCGGTGTCCATGACAGAACCACCTCCGATGGCGATAACTCCATCAAAATCATTCGTCTTACTGAAATCTATTGCGTGCATGCAGCTTGTAAATGTAGGATTTGAACCAACGTTGCTGAAGATAGTTTTAATGTCAAATACAGACTCTATTTTTTGAAGCTCCAGGATTTCCAGAGATGTAATTATCAGAGGATTTTTTACTCTGAGTTCAACCAATTTATCGAATACAGTTTTGATCCACTGGTTTGTTTCTATGACTTCAACCGGATTAAAATACATAAATTTTATTAGTACGCCGGTTTATTTATCTTGGACATAATTCATGAAAGCTTTCTTATTATCCACAGGTTTTACTGTAGGACGACCCAAATCCTCTCTGGATCCTGGTTTAACTTTCACTTCCAGAAAATTCGGACCATTTCCTTCGATGAATTCTCCAACTTGAGCACTAAGCCCCTTCTCATCGCTTGTGAACAATACGTTTTTGTACCCATTTGCCCTCACCAGAGCAGGAATGTCAATCGTATCGGCTGATGTTGCTTGCCCTCCAACGGATTCATGGACTTGATTATTAATCAGGATATGATAAAAGTTATCCGGGTGCAGCTTACCCACAGTAGAAAGACTGCCCATGTGCATAATCAGCGCTCCGTCGCCATCTATGCAAACAACTTTTCTTTCAGGATTGGAAATTGCTATCCCCAGAGCAATAGATGAGCAATGCCCCATCGAACCTACCGTAAGAAAATCCTTAAAGTGCGACTCTCCATTTTTTTCTCTGATCTCAAAAATCTCACGGGATGTTTTACCGGTGGTTGACACAATAATAACATCCTCAGGAAATTGGTTCAACATGATTTCCAGTGCTTTTTCCCGGGTCATTATTTTCAGGCTATCCGATGAATTTTCTGCAAGATAATTACTGAACGTTCCTTTTTTAATGACAAAAACAAAGGGGCGATTTGCAAGGATTGCCCGTTCAACACCTTCTGTAATTTTAGAGTCAATATCTTGCTCGTCTTTAGAAATAATTGAAAAAGGTATATCCAAAGACTTTATCAGATCCAATTGGACTTTCCCTTGTTTAATATGCTGAGGTTCATCCTTAACACCGGGTTCTCCTCTCCATCCCACAACGATGATCAGTGGAATAGAATACACATCGGGATCACATAAGGATAAAAGCGGATTTACGGCATTCCCCAAACCCGAATTCTGCATATAGACTAACGGTGTCTTTCCAGTGCCAAGATGGTAACCGGCAGCAAGTGCAATGGCATTGCCTTCATTCGCAGAAATGACATGGCGATCTTCAGATACTTTGTCATCAATACATAAGCAAAATTGTTTTAACAACGAATCCGGGACTCCGGTGAAGAAATCTATCCCTTTCTCCGCCAGGATATCGTAGAATTTTAAAGGATCAATGCTCATTAATATTCCTCGGGAATCAAAGTTAATATTTCTTTTATCGGCATACAATAATCTTTGGAAGCTTCCAAACAGCGGTCATGCTTAAGAATGGATTCTGCAGTTTTAACCATAGACGGATAGGCGCTACGGACGAGGTGATTTCCATAGATAACAATATTCACGCCTAAGCCTTGGAGTTCTGTCTCCGTCATGTGCGCAAACGTGGACGGCACAACCACCAAAGGCACTTGTTTCTCAAACTCGCCAAATCTATGACAAAATTCTTTGATCTCTTCGCCGTCTTTCTCCTTACTGTGAATCATGATACCATCTGCACCGGCATTAATATATGCTTGAGCTCTTGTCAGGGCATCCTCCATCCCATTTTTTAGTATCAAACTTTCAACCCGGGCAATAATCATAAAGTCATCGGTAACTAACGATCTCTTCCCTGCTTTTATTTTCTCGGTAAAATGCTCAATAGTATCTTGTTCCTGAACCACATCCGTTCCAAACAATGAGTTTCGTTTTACACCGACTTTATCCTCAATGATGACGGCAGAAACACCCAGTCGTTCCATGGTTCTGACTCTAAATCGAAAATGCTCCGTTTTTCCACCGGTATCTCCATCTACAATGATGGGTTTAGTTGTAACTTCTAAGATCTCTTCTATAGTCTGAAATCTTGATGAAAAATCCACGACTTCCGTATCAGGTTTACCCTTAGACGTTGAAACAGTCAAACTACTCAACCATATCCCGTCAAATTCTTTTTGTCTCCCCTCGCTGGCTACTTTTGTTTTTTCCACAATTAGTCCGGTTAAACCATTATGAGCCTCAAGAAACCTCAGGGTAGGTTTTACATTCAACAATCTTTTTAATGTTTTTAACCGAACATTAGGCGTAACTCCTTTGTCTTTTAATGTGTTGATCAATTGAGTCGATGAAACACCTTCTGTATATTTGATCTCGATCAGTTTTCCACCCCACTCATTCAGTGCATCAATCACTCGTCTCCGTGTTCCCCTCTGGACACCAGTTTTCCAATCGTCTCCATGGATAACAAAATCGGGTTTAATCTTTCTGAGATTCGGGACGTAATCAAGAGACTCTTGTGAAATTACCTCATCAACACCTTTAATATTTTCTACAATGACCTTCCGCTGTTTATACGGTATCAAAGGAAGTCGTTTGTAACTCGCGATGGCGGCATCCGTCAGTAACCCAACGATAACATTACCATATTTTTCGGCTTCCTTTATTATATTTAGATGCCCATGATGAAATAAATCAGCGGACATTCCAACATAAACTTTTTTCATTTTTTGTTTCTCCGTTTTAATTCCAAGTATTGTTGTAATAAATGAAATTTATCATGAAATAATGTGCAAGTAATTTAAGGATTAAAATCCTTTTTCAGCTATAGAACTATCATGCAACCCCGCATCATAGATTTGTCGGGGTGTTTTCCAGTCTCCGTAACGAATAGTTAAGTAATCCTCAACATGTGATGGGAT